>Ga0182030_10000884_pt1 | contig 59385 bp, 48 predicted proteins | sample 812S3MmetaG_FD_121299 | JGI IMG/M metagenome (GOLD analysis project Ga0182030, IMG submission 121299) | Permafrost microbial communities from Stordalen Mire, Sweden - 812S3M metaG (Illumina Assembly) | ecosystem: Environmental > Terrestrial > Soil > Wetlands > Permafrost | place: Sweden... | reverse complement strand
GCAGCTATTCAATCGGAATCACGGAAGACCACCGTTGGCGTTTCCTCCCAAATACAAACGGCGCAGCTCGCGCCGCGCCGTCTACATATTCCACCTAACTCACCTCTGCAATCAGACCTCTAACCCCTAATTTCCAATCTCCCCCCGCACCTGCTCCGCAATCTCGCCCATCTCCGCCACGCTCCGCACCTCGATCGAATGATCTCGCAGCATCGCCAACCCGGACCCAACCTCGCCCTTCGCGCGACCCGCCTCCTCACTAATCACCGCCGTCATCAGCGCCTCTTCGCCGCGCCTCCGCATCCCGTCCCGAACTCGCGCATATCGATACGCCAGCGTCACCGCTGGCTCCCGGCTAACATTCAGCGCCAGCCCCTGAAACATCTTCAAAGCCGCTCCCACCCGAAAGCCAAAATCCACGCGAAACGGATCGTTCTCTCCCGTAAACTCTTTCATCTCCAGATCGCGTTGCAGCATTTCCAGCACACCCGCCTCCGCAAACGCGTCCTGCATTTTTGCCACAATTCCCATCCGCCCCATCCGCCGCACCCGCTCAGCCGGCCGCGTCTCTTCCAGGTAGTCGCGCTCCAGTACGTGCATCTCCGCCACCGGATCTTCCGCCACCAGCGCCTTCACCGGCCCCACATCGAACACACTCCCAAACTGTTCATCCAGGATTTGCAGTAACTCCTCGCGCCCCCGAATGTCCTTAAGCCGCTCCCGCACCGCCGCCCCAAGACGCTCAAAACTCTCCATCTCCAAATTCGGAGCGAAGCATTCCACCCTTTTCCAATCCCGAGTAAGTCGCAGATCGGCAAACTCTCCCGCTGGTTCCAGCATCACCACGCCCACGGTCATAAAATCGTCCCGCAGTGCATGCGGTACCAGCCGCACCAGCAATATCTCGAACTGTCTCTTCTCAGCCATCAGTCGTCAGCGATCAGCTCAACGCCCGCAATCGATTATCGTAGCGCCGGCACCTTGCCGGCAGCTCCGAGCGCGACTCGCGCTCGGCTCAAGCGCCTAAGTCTCACACATCTTCAATCCACTCCGGGACCCGCTTTTCCTCCGTGTCCCGCTGTGTCCTCCGTGGTTCACGCTCTTGGCTGCAATCTTCCGGAGTCCAAGCCTTAAGAAACACTCGCTCACGCTTCTTCCCCCCACTCCGGAAACGGCCTCCGCGGCGACATCCGAAACGCCTGGATTAACTCTCTTACCAGCGCCCGCCGCTCAATCAGCCGCTGCACTAACTTCTCTAACTCATCCCAACTTGCCCCATACCATGCCGGAGGAATTTCTCCCGCCACCCGCCAAATCGCATCCTCATCCAGCCCCTCGATCCGCGACAGCCACGGCTCGAACGAACTCCACCCGCTCACCGCCGCATAAACTTCATTCCTCGGGTACACTCCCCGCAACGGAAAATCCGGAAACGTCCACTCCCCCGCATTAAAGCAATATCCCTGATCGATAAACGACGCCGAATACTTCCGCTCCCGCATCTTCCGCCAAAACGCCGCCTGTCGCCCGTCCGCGTTGCAAGTCCACTTATCCAGCGTCAATATCCCCGCAAAAGTCTCCAGATTTCTCACCCGATCCAGCATCTCCGGAGGCAGATAATCCAACACCTGCCCCTCCACCGGATTCACCACAAACCGCGATCCAAACTGCAACCCCGCCTCAACCCGTATTTCCTGATGCCCCAGCACAATCGTCAATTCCGACGTATGCTCCACCAGCCACTTCGAAACTTCCACCACCTCCGCCGCCGGAACCGGCAGCCCCACCCGCTCCGCCAGCCGAGTCGCCAGGAACTCATTTGCCAGTACCCGCTCATGCTGCGGATTATTCCGAAACTTCACCACGTAATAATGACCATCGTCGCAGCGCATCAAATGTCCCTGCGCTCCGCCCCGCATCCTCTTTATATGCTGTATAGCCGCAGTAGCCATCGTGCTGGTTACCAAACGCTTTCTTCGCCCAGACTCTCTTTCAACCCAACCAACCCCACCCTCTTTGGATTCCTAATCACCCTGTCATCCTGAGCGAAGTAAGGCGAAGCCGAACGAAGTCGAAGGACCCCCTGCTCGTCTCGTGTCTCCGCACGCTCGCCAGGCGTTCTTCCCGCGCCCTTTTTGTGTCGCAGCTCTGATCGACAGTTCAAACTCTACTTCTCCCGCCCCGCCCCTGCCTGTGACCCCCGCACACTCAATATGTTCACTTTTTCCTGCCCCCCACTTCTTGCCGCACCGCCAGCGCAATCCCCATCGCCATCACGCAATCGTCATGCGCCCCAGGAGCCGCTTCCGGCCGCCCATTCGCCGTCCTCACAAACGTCTTGCACTCGTTCCACAGCCGCGCGCTCCGGAACATCTCCGGCTGCTCCGACATCACCGCCACCAGCGTCTCCAGCATCGGAGGCCGGCTCACCGCCGTCGTGTTCCACCCGTTCCACCCCTTCTCCTCATAGATCTTCGGATACCCCATCCTCTCCAGATGCGCCAGCACTCCCGCCCCGTGGTTATTCCTCTCCACCACCAGCACGGCTTGGTTGTATTCCTCCGCCAACTTAACCAGCCTTAGTGCCAGGTCTCGATGTGGTAAGTGCCCGTGTAACTCCGCGCACTGCGTTCCTGCTCTTCTATCGATCACCTGCGCGCATGAGTAATCCCCATTCACTCCTCCGCCCGCCGGATCCACTCCAATCACATACTCTTCTCCCCGCTTCGGGGGCAGCCAGATCGCCAGCCTTCCGCTGTCCCGCCGCTCCATCGGTTCGCGCGCCATCTCCATCGCCTGGTCCACCACGTCCAGGTCAAACACGCATTCCCCAGATGCCCGGAAGCACGATACCGCATCCTCCGCGAACTCCTGTACCGCCATTCCCCGCAACGTCGCCCACTGATGCCGTCTCCACGCCATCTGCTTGGACGTAAGCCCATGCTCCGCCACCATCGCCAACTCTTCGGCCGTGTACACCAGGATCGACGGCCCTATCTCGATCGCATAACTCTCTTCAAACCACCATGGAAAAAAATGCCTCGTGTATCCCATTTGCTCGGCCTGTTGCCACTCTTCGTGAAACGTTCCCCACGCCCCGTTCGCCGTCGATTCCAGCACGATTTCCCCATGCGGAACCACCGCCGCCCTCAGCGACGCCAGCGCCTCCGCTCCATCGCGTCCCCACCGCGAAACCTCCGTGCAGTGCAGGTTCTGGATCGTCCTTCCCCGGCCCGCATTCTCGTCCGCCGACGCCACCGCATACCCGCTGTCCAGTTCCGGAAACACCAGTTCCCGTACATTGCTGTGCGAAGTCTTCAGCACACCTTCCTGTAACTCCCTCGGCAGGTTATTCCAGAACCGGTGTATGATTCTGAAGATTTCCTCCGCGGCCGCCAGGTCGTGCGCCACCTGCATGCTGAACGTCCCTTTATGCGTGATCGTCTGCACAAAAAATCGCGCCGCGATATAAGACGTCACCCCCACCTGGCGCGCCTTCAGCACAATGTTCTGCCTCGTGCACTTCGCCGAATACTCCCGCTGCGCCCGGTTCAACTTAAATTCAATATTCCCTTGCCTCTTAGTCCGTATCTTGAGATGTTGGTTAATCCACCCATCCCGCGCCGAAGGCACCCACACCTCTTTCGTCTCTGGATCAGTTACCCACTGTGACTGTAAAGCCGTCGGCAGATCCAGCCTTCGCCCCAGATCGATAAGTGCGTCTAACTCCTTCTGACAACTACCTTTTTCTTCAGTTACTACTACTTTCTCGACCGCTGACTTATCTATTCGCTTCTTTCCGGTTTTATTCCCCTTGTCCCGGCTTTTCCTGGACCCATCGCTCTTCCCCGACTCCTTCTTCTGTTTCCCCAATGTCAACCCCTGGTCATTCAGTGTTAGTTAGTCTCCCGTGCGACCGTTCCATTTACCTGACCCGCCGTCATCCTCAGCGCAGCAGCACACTCCCACCGGCTGTCATCCTGAGCGAAGCAGATGCAAGCGCAGCGCAGCATCTGCAAGTCGAAGGACCCCTACTTCGCCGATGCCTTCCGCGCCGCCGCAAGGCGTTCTCTCCCATCCCTCAAGAAGCCGCAAGCCAGCGCCCGCCGTCATCCCGAGGCTCTCACCTCTGCAATCTAACCTCTGACCTCTGACCTGCTCTAAGGCGTCTCCGCCACATACGCATACGCCCCAATCTCCCACGGTCCCACCCCGCTCCTGCTAACTCCCATCAAGTCGTACTGATACGCCGTTCCCAAATTCACTCCCGCATCCCTCACCGGAGAATTCACCGTCAACCGGAAATCCGCTTCAACTCCGCTCGAAGGACATACAAAATACGAACCCGCCACATACCCCGACGGCACTTGGTCGTTCGCCGAGCACCCCAGCAGTAACTCCACCATCTGCGTATTCGACTCCAGCGTAGCCCCGCCCTGCTCCAGCCCATCCATGAAGTTCTCCACTTCATCGGGCCGTAGCTCGTTCACATGCCAGAAATACCCAATCGGCCGCCCCCACAATCGGTTTTTAAACAAGTCCTGGCTAACCCGGTTTCTCATTTGCCTATAACTCAGTCCCTGATAGTTAGGCACCGCACCCTGACTCAGCACGTTGAGCACGTCATATCCCGTAGCTAGCGTCGTATTCGCCCCGCAGCAAGGTTTCAGGCTTCCCGTTCCACGCACGCCCACATAACCCAATCCCGCCGCAATCCCTTCCGTCACCGGATCTTCATAACTTCCCGGCATCACATATACGCGCTTCGCCGGCAGCCCCGTGAACTTCGTATTCATCCACGTCTGCGCCCAGCTCATCTCGTCGCTTTCCAAATAGCTTTCCTTAAAGTCCAGGTTCACCGGCGCGGCCTTAATGTCGGCAAAGCTAACATCAGCCAGCGAATAAGCGTGCGCGCTTCCTTTTGCGAGCGAGTCCAGCGCCGCCTTAGCAAAACACGACGGTGGCAGCGCATCCTGCAACGTCCCAACCAGGTTGATCTGATTTGCCCCCGGCGTCCCATTTGGCGCAACCGGCGTCAAATCCCACACGTGATATGCGCACGCATCGTACGGCGTGGGATTCATGATGAGGCAATAATTGCTGGGGCAACCCGCGCCTCCTGTGTGGCTAATCGTTAGTGACACCGTATTCGCCACCGTCCCCGTGTACTGCAACCCTGAGATCGCATGGCAAGGAATCGTCGTCGCCGAAGCCGCATATTCCGGAGAAGTCGTGTCGTCGCCGCAATTCGCCGCCGGGGGATCCCAATACTCGTGCGAAACCGAATGCGTATTGATGTCCCATCCCGCGCTAATCCACTCTTGGACTTCGCCCACAATCGTCTGCGAGTAATCTCCGCCCGTCACTACTGCAATCGACAGCGGCACGGCCTTTGACTTCACCATCGGCAGCAACGAATTAATATAAGTATCGCTATATTCCACCAGTCCCGGATCGTCATAAGTCACCGTCGTATACGCCGGCCATCGCCGCCACTCCCTTATCCACGGAGCAGTCTCCGCCGGAATATTGTGCACTCCCGCCGTCGGTCCCGGCGTCCCCGATGTATCCACCGTAAGTGCCGTAGCCACGTTGTTCCCATACAAGTGACAGTAGTCATAACTGACCGCCCCACCCGTATTGTCGACAATTCCATACGCCCTATTCCCGTACGCCCTGCAGTTCTTGATCTCAAAAGCGCAGGCGCCCGTCGTGCACCCCTGCCCGACTAACTCGTACCCCGCATAATTCATGTTCGCGTCGGTGTTATATAAATGGATATCGACCGGCGTCCCGCTCGCCTGCACATAGAACCCCAGCGGCACCGCCCCGTTTTCCACCTGGCTGTTAGCCGCCATATTCGCCAGCCACAAATGGTCGCTCGCCCCCTGCACCTGCACCCCATACCCCGCAAACCAGTCGATCATCAGATGCTGCGCCACCACATACTGCACTCCGTTCAGGTTCAACATCGTTACCGGCGAAACAATCGCCGCCACTTGCCCATAAACATCCGGAGGCTTCACGCTGCCGCTGCATCCACTGCAATGCACATAAAGCAACTGCGCATTCGGATCGAAATACCAGTCGCGATCCTGCATAACTCCGGCGACCGACGAGGCTGCATTTCCCCAAACCGTGCCAAACCGCACATACGCCATCGCCCCCAGCGGCTGCGACAAACAGCTATAAAGGATCCCCCGCGTCGGACAAGCCACGCAGTTCCCGCCATCGTTCGCGCAGTTGTCCCCGCCACTCCCGTTGCTATCAAACAGCGGCTTACTCACCCAAACATTCCCCGAGTATGCAGACCAGAACGCATCGGCAATCGGCAGATAACCGGTAAGATGAGGTGGTCTTCCCGAGTTACTAGGACCCGAACTCGATCCATCCAGATTGAAGCTGTCGACCGTAATCGGATTCCCGCTCTGCCCCGACGAAGTCAAAGAAAACCCCTCATACCAGGTGCAGTCGCGTTTAAAGTAAATCGAGTCCCCTGCAACAAACCCAGGATTCGCCGAGTGCAAAGTAACTTCCAGGGGAGTCCGCCACGCCGCCTGCAGACTCGTCCCCGCGTCCCCATTCGACCCATAATTGCAGTCCACGTAATAACTAGAGGCACACGCCACCCGCACCCCTAAAAGGAGTAATACCAGCATTCGCATAATCATGAAGTGTGTACCTTTAGCGCCGGCTGCCTAGCCGGCAGTTAGCGTGGCGCAGACCCGGCGCCCGCTGTCATCCTGAGGGTTTTACCGCTGCAATCCGGCCTCTAACCTCTAACCTGCCCGACTTAATTCTGCATCTGATAACTCACCGTAGCCACTATCCCCGCTGGAACCGGACTGCATCCCGTCCCGCCCGTTGTCACCTTTACCCGCAGATACTCGCCCGCGGCCACATTCGTACTTCCACTCACCGCGGCGTAAAAGTTATTACCGCTCGTCATCCCGATCGAATAACTCCCCACCTCCGCATTCGCTTTCCCATCCCACACCTGTAGCGTTGGATAAGTCGTACATCCCGCCGGGGCCGTACTTGCCGCAACATCAAACCCAGTCACAGTAATCCCCGCCGGCACTGTCCAATTGCAGTAACTAACCCCGCCGGTTGTAGCGCCTGCCACTGGGCAACTCCACGCCAGATAAACCTCGCTCTTCACATAAGCCGTCGTCGCCAGCTTCGCACTGTTATCCCCCACACTTTGCGTAGCACCCGTAGTCCCAGGCGGCAGCGCTGGCGTTCCGCTCAAGTTCGCAGCAGTCCCACTCGTATTCGCCGAGTTATTAGGAATATCGCCGCTAACCAGCGCCGGCATCTGAGCATGTGGCAGCGTCCCAGTCGTCAGATCGCTGGCACTTACCGTCACATTCGATGAAAGGACATGCCCATTGACCGTCGTACTCGTCGCTACAAACGGCATACACGACGCCCCACTCGCCAGCTGACAATGAAACGCCGCATCCGACCCCACTCCCAGCGAAAAGTCCATTCCCACCGGAACCGCGGCCGTCGTCCCCGTCCATTCCTTACCCGACCAAAGCGTAGGCCCGCCGCCGGTCTGATTGATATTCCCCGCCACATTCAAATTTCCGCTGACCGTCACATTATTCAAGAACGTCGGACTTCCAGCCCACCCTGCCGAACTTATCATCGTCCCGTCCGGCTGCGTCACCACTCCGCTGAAGGTCGGAGACGCCACCGGCGCCGCCCCTGTAACTTGCGACACTGCATAGTCCCCGCTCGCCGCACTAACCGCACCCGTCCGCCCAAACACCGAGCTAACCGCCCCGCTGCCGCCGCCTCCAGCAGGAGGTGCAAGACTTACTCGCACCGCCCCATTCTCAATTCGCCCAATAACTTGTACTCCGCTCGGCCGCACGGCCGAACCCGTGTCGTGACACTTACCCGCCTGCGTAGCGCTCGCGATCGCATAGTCGCCGGCGACCGGATTGACTACGTCAAAGTTACAGGACGCCAGCCCGGCCCATGTAACTACCGCCTTATTCGATGTCCCCGCGCCCGAGCTCACAATCCCAATCACTCCGTCCGTGCTCGATGCCCCTGCCGTCTGAACGCCCGTCGCTCCGCTGTTGTACACCGCCAGGTCGTTCAACACCGTCCCATTTGTAGTGTCATTCGCAAACTCGAAGTCCTGGCGACCCGTGCTGTAAATATTGAACGACGTCTTAGCGAACACGCTCTGCATCGCCTGCCCGCTGTCCGTTCCAATGTCATAACTATTGTCCGTGTTAGGTTTCAAGACCCCGTTCGCGGCGAACGCCCACTTCAGGGTTGATCCAATGTACATCCCAAGCCCCAACGCATTCCCGCTCGTCGCATCCTCGCTGCGCACCACTTGATACCCGCTTGCCGCGTCATAACCCATCGACATCCGTGTCCACGTCGAGTTACTAACATAGTCAGAGTATACGCGCAGGTTTTGCGCCGCTCCCGCGTTGCGTTCCTCAAGATTGTCTCCCGGATCGCCATTCGGATCGGTGTTAAACAAGTTGGTAAATCCCAGCTGAAAGGGCTGCCCATTGTTCTCAATCACTCGCGGAGCATGTGTTGCCGCGTCAAACCAAAACACACCCCAGTTCGGAATCCCCGCTGGCTGCGCCGTTTCCGCTAGTTGAATAACACTCGGCGTTGCGCAATTTGCGTTTCCGTTCGCTGCGATTCCAGTCGCGAACGCGCCGCTGCATTGTGTCGGAGTCTGTGCCAGTGCCAGCGCCGTCCCCGCCTGTCCGCTGATGTTTGAGCTTGTAAATGCGACTTGTGCCGTCGTGCCGCCTATATTCACAACTGGCACCCCAGCCTGTGTGTCGAACCCAATTCCTCCAACCCCAGGCAAATATCCGCTACCCTGCGGCAGTATTAAACTGCCAGTGACCGCTACGCTGTTCGCAAATGTCTTAGTGCCACTAATCGACTCGTTCCCAGAGTTATGAACTACCGCCGCGTCGGCAGCCGCCCCACTAACTTGTGAAACGCTGTAGTCGCCGGGCTGCGCGGTAACCGTTCCTGTTCGCCCAAATACTGAAGCAACTGCCCCACCTGTTCCGCCCGCACCGCAGGAGCCACCCGTCGATCCAATTACTCCCGACGCCACGTTCAAGCACCCATCACTGAGTCCACTAATCGTCACGCTCTGATCGAACTTAATCGGAACATTGAACTCCTTCAAAGCCCCACTTAGCCTCTCCAGCCAGTTTGAGTGCACCCCGTCCCCGGTTGCCCCAATGTAATTTGTAATTGACACCGGCGCTCCGAATGCCAATTGCCCCTGATTCAACCCCACTCCACTGCTCGCCACGTCCGTTCCAATCCACGTGTCACTCGGGCTTCCTGCCGGACGATATCCCCACGTCGCCCGTGTCAGCGCTGGCTGTGAGTCGACTAATGTAATAATGTGGTGCGGCTGCAAACTCGTCCACGGATTTTCTGAGAAATTCAGTCGTCCCTTGGAGACCGTTTGCCCGCCGCCTGCCGCTCCTCCGTCCGTCATAAGTGTCGCCGTCTGGTTCGGCACAGCATTATTTGCGGATGTGATGCTTCCCAGGCAATCGGTATAACCGCCCGGCGACGTCGCGCCATAGAACGTGCACTCGTCTGCAATCTGTGCGGGATTTCCCGAGAGCCCGACCCCAACAATGTTGGTCTCTTCCTGATCCACCGCCACGCTCTTATTCACGGTCACAATCGACCCCGGCCAAAAGATCAAGTTTCCCGCATAAGTCCCTTGCGCAATCGTATAACTAGACGTCACCGTCGCACCGTTATCGCTATAGGTGCATACTAGCCCGGCACACTGCGCAATACTTGTCGCCACCGACCCGCACCCGCTCGCAGATCCCCCGCCGCAGCCGCCATAATATGGATAAACTGATGTCACGCTTGCTGGCGTCACCGTCCGGATGACGTCATACTGAATAACATCTGTTCCGTTCGCCACGCGCGGCCACCGCACTGTAATGGTGTCACTCCCGGTCGAACTGTAGTTCAGGACCTGCATCGGCGACGTTTGCGTTCCAGTCGTGGTGTCTCTTGCAACCACAAAGTAAGAGTAAAGAACCGAACCGCTCCCGCCAGTCGCGAATACACCGGCCGTGCCCCCAGTCCCCTTGATGAAGAAACTCGCCGCATTTGTCGATGTGCCCGCAATCAGCCCCGCAATGCCGGTGCCCGCGAAGGGAGACCGTGCCGGAGACAAGGGATTGGCGCCATTGCTGCTCTCTGAATAAATGTTTTTGAGATATGCGCCCTGATAGTTTCCCGTCGAGTTCGCGGAGTACACTTGCCACGGTCCGCTTGACTGTAACACTGTGTTCTCAATATAAAGTCCGTTCGAGTTATAGACAGTTACTCCTGGATTTATTGCTGTTATTGTCGAATCGCGCAGCGTTATCACCGGAGCAATCTGCTTAAGCGATCCTTGATTGCCAGCCGAGAAAATGAACGAGCCCGTCCAATTCGCGTTTCCCGTCAGATTACTCGAACTGTTGAAGTGTTCGACAGTCGCGTTTTCGTCATCCCACAGATCGAAGAAATTATTGAACGCCCCGTTCTCTCCCACCTTGTCATAAGAAATGTCGCTCAAGTGCGTGCCCATTGCGTTGTCCAGGACCGCAATATATGCCAGCGCAGCTGCCCCGGGTGTGCCCTGGGCCGCAATATCCGCGCCAGAATGTACATATTGGAATGTCGTCGCGCTCGGCACGGCCGTTACAGTCGCATCGCCCCAATAGGCATTGTTATCCGTGAACATGATGGTGATCATGTCGCCGACTCGGAATCCGTGCGGCGTGGCCGTCGTTATCGTTACCGTTTGCGATGCGCGTTGCGTTTGTGTGATCGCGATGCCCGCAAAGGCGGGACTACTCGATAGGTTTGTCGGCGAACGAAAGCTTAGTCCCATGACGGCATTGTTCGCATAATCGTTCGAACTCGTTAAGTCTCCAATCTGCAAACAAGGTCCGCGGCCGTTGCAGTTCAGCGACGTTCCATACCCACTTAGCACTGATTGATTAGAGTGAAAGTAAAGTGTGCCGGCAATGTTGTAGGTATTAACGGAGTTATAAGCCCCGTTGGCCGGGATCGTCACATTACATTGGCTGTTTTCGTAGGCAGTCGGATTCACGCCGCATGCTGCGTTAAGGGCTTCTTGAATGCCCCCCGAAGCCGAGCCGATTGTCGAATTGGCTGGATAGGAATAGAACGGCGTGAATTTAATAGTCCCTGATGGCGCTCCTGGTGAGCATCCGCCGGTCGCCGTCACTACGTTGACCGCCTCGCTGTTGCCGCCACCTGAGAGCAGGACCTGGTAGCCCGCGCCGCTCGTTGTATCGATCCCGGCTGGACATGGAGTAAGTGTAACAGTCGCCGCTGATCCCCCGGTTAGCGATGCACTCATCGTCTGCGACCAGTTAAGCGCTGTCGTGGCGTACGTGATTCCCGACGGCGCGCCGCCGCCGCACGCGCCCCACGTCGAATTGCCCGTCAAACAGCTCGTTGGGCTCGCGACCCCCGCGCCCAGTTCAGCCGTGGGTACTAAGTCGCTTATAAGATCGGCTTTCGCTGTAAGACCGTTATCCACATAGTGTCGGTTCGTAGCCTGATTCGGGGCGGTAGGATCTCCCGGCAAAGTTAGCGGCCCTGTCATCGTATCGCCGCTTAGCAAAACATAGGATCCCGCTCCCACAGTTTGCACCGCCGAGTCCACATAGCTTTTGTTGGCTGCGTCGCTGCTTCCCACCGGCTGCGGCATCGTCGGCGGCAACGTGAACTGCTTCACGCCCGTAATCGTCTCCGTTCCAGCTAGGTGCACGACCGCTGAATCTAGTGCGCGGTTCGCGACGGCCGCGCTCACATACTGCTGCGTCGCGACTGTGTTTCCAAGGCCGGTCCCAGGAGTCGTCAATATCGCCGCGATCGTTGTCGGAGACGTGGTCGGAACCGACCAGTACTCCGTCCGCACCGTGCCGTCGTCAAGCTGAAAGACAACTACATAGAAGGTTCCAGTTGGAATGGCGCCCGCGTTGGGCACGAGTTGCGTCGTGAAGGCGCCCCCATTGGCGATCGCCACACTCTGATTGCCCGCCGCCACTGTATTTCCGCTCGCACTCTGGAATGACGGCCACGATATCAATGCGGTCCCCGATGCAGGCGTCCCATCCGCCCGATATACCGTGTCGCCGATCGTCGTAAGCGTTGGCCCCTGTGCGTGCAGCGTTCCGGTTATGCTCACGGCTGCCGCTATCGCCAGCAGGAAAATCGTCAGCCCCACCCGAAGATATTTTCCATCCGCTGCCAAGTATCTGCGCATCTTATCTTCTCCTCGTAACACAGCGGCTCAAGCTTGAGCCAATAAGAAAGCCGCCCTTCCGAGCGGCTGGTCTCGCGTTGTCGTTTCGAAGAAAGCTCTGAACTAAGTCTATGGGGGCATCCGTACAGCCCCATGAAACCCGTGGTCTACTTTTGTTGTTTAGACTTTACCAAAGCTCCCTCACACCTATCTCATAAGTCGTCTTGCATCGTGACCAATCTGACCCATGCGACAAACTAGCGGCGGGCATTACTCCTTCTGCACCAGAAGCCAGCCGTCAAGCTCCCTCGCCCGGAGTTTGCACCCTTTCCAGGCGCGTTTCCAGAAACCGTCGCACGCTCTCCACGTACACGTCCGCGAAATCTACCTGCGGCCTCCGGCTTTCGATCAAATGCATTGCCGGATCGATCTGCCAGTTCAGAGCGCACAGCACCGCCAGCGTCATCATCGGCGCCCTATGCACTCCCGCCGCACAGTGTACATACAACCGCGCCTGCGGATCATCGAGCGCCTCGAGCGCGAAATCCACGCCCTTCTTCAGTAGCTCCGGCGGCTTGGGCAGGAAATCGTCATCCGTCGGATTCCACAGCACCTCGATGCCCAGCGGCTCTGCCAGCGGCCGGTCGTCGAATTCGATTTGCATGTTAAGAACATGCGTGACGCCAGTTTGCGCCAGCGTCTCCATATTTTGCGCATTCCATATCCCGCCCCCCAACGCAATTCGCTCGGTAATCCACGTCATGTCCATGCTGTATCCGATTCGCCTGTCCTGATCGGGCCGCCCCTTGCAACGCCCGCTCAATTTTACGTCTTCTTCGCCACCCTGGGGAGGGCTTGTGCCCTGCGGCTATCCACCTCAAACCGCCACTATGAAAATACCGCCCTGAAGAGCCGTCCACCTCGGCCCACCGCTTCCTCGCTGGAAAAACTCTTCGCGTCCTCCCGCGTACATCCGCGCCGCTGAACGACAATAAAAAAAGGCGCGATCGCCGCGCCTTGAGAGTGCCGTTTTTTCTTCACTCTTATGTTTAGAATATCAAATTCAGATCGGTTATCCGACAAAATACCACAATTTATATTTGCCACTAACTGAACGACTTACAAGGAATTGGTCTCTTTACCGCTCTTGACATAGTTTTTTCTCGTTTTCTGAGACGTACATTTCATCATTCACTCCGTGTAAGTAATTGACAACACAAATTCAACAGCATCATTGGTCTCCTGCCAACGGCGAGTACGCGAGTATCTTCAGCATCCCGTGCCGAAGCAAAATGCATGTCAGTTCATCGACTGCCGCGAATAACTGCCTCTCGATTGTCCTTTCCGAGTAATGCATAAGCTGCGCCACCTCGGCAATCGTATAGCCCTCGATAACGCTCATGGTGATTAACGTCCTATCGATCTCGCTCAATCGGTCCAGAGAGCGATCCATATCGGCGACAAAGATTGCGATGTCTTCGAACGTGTGCACCGAATATGGCGTAAGACTCGTCCCGAATAATTCCCGCCCCAGCGGCGACGGCAACGCTCCAGCCTCGAATGAAGCTCGTGCATAGCGGCGTAGTAATCCCATCGTGCGGGGACGGTAGATCCACAGGTCGATTTCCTGTGCGTCGATAAACACGGACGAAGACGCGCCCGCGTAGCCCATCAAATCCCACGTTTGTTTGTGCATCGATGTTGAGCTCAGCATGGCCGCTCCTCATTCACAGCAACTTTACGTAAAGACTCAATGGCGCTTTCGCGCCCAATCGCACAACCGGAAATTGCGCGATTCTTCGCTCTGCGCAATGCCCTTTCTTGGACGATTCCCGACAATTCGACCGCGGATCGTAATGCCGCCAGGCGTGCCCTGCACGAACCGCAATGTACAACATCCTTTGCGAGTGTACGCAGGAATAATCCACCGCAGCGCTCGCAGTATTTCAGCTCTAACCCAACTTCTTTGCTCTCGCTTTTATTGCCGACACAATTCATGATTGCCTCACGATATGAAAGTAAGAATGAAAAACAAAAAAGCCCTGGCGCCGTCTCCGGCCCAGGGCTCATTTCTTTTTATGATGACCTGTTTAAGCTATTTAGTTTTACATCCCCAAATTACTGCAGTCTGGTGTTCAACTCAGGCTCCAACCTCCGGAAATATCCTTCCTCATATCCGGACTTGAGAACTTGCCCGTTTTGAACAACCACGCTCAACCGTCCGCTGAAGCGAAGTTCCTGCAGCAGCCGCAGAATCGAGGCTGAAAGAACCTCCGCTGAGCGTACCTTTCGGCGAAACTCAACGAAGAACTTCTCTTCCTCTCCGTGAACTGAAACTTCTATCATGACTGTTTACCTTTTGGCACATATAAGTGCAGTTTACAGGATATAATTTCATTATACTATAGCTTTGTGAAATCTAAGTCAAGCTCTATATTACCTTTAAGATGTTGCGTTTATCACTGCAATAGCACCCCGCTATAGCCGGTGGTATACTCGCGCCCAATGAAATTCCACACACTTCAGGAAAATCTCCGCAAGGTTCTCTGGCAGCGGATTGAGGCGGGAGACTTGACCGGTTTACACCTGGCGCAGCAAACCGGTTTTAAGCAGGCCCACATCTCTAATTTTCTCAACCGCAAACGCGGACTGAGCCTGGAGGGCATGGATATAGTGCTGAATGTGCAGCACCTTTCGGTGCTGGATCTGATGGATCCGGCTGAAGTGAACAAGCGCGCCTCCATCGTGCCTCCGGACGAAGACGAATTCGAAAATATCGCGGTCACAGAACCCTACATTGCCGCCATTGAGGCAAAGATTCTGCGCATGCACGTCAAGGAAATCTTTAAGTTCAAAAAAAGTTTTCTGAAACGCATACGATCCGAGAGCGAAGGCCATCGCGCCGATTGGGAACGGTTTGTCGTCATAAAGGCCGATGTGCAGGAGGCTCTGAATATGCATCCGTGTATGCCCGCGGCCGCGGCTCTTTTGCTTGACCGGCATTACAATTCTCTGCTGCCTTACAGAAAAGGGCGAAATAACATGTACGCAGTCCGCAAGAACGGAACGTGCGCGATCCGATATCTCGAGTGCTCAGGCAATCACCTGGTCCTGCGGCCTCACAATGCGACTTGTCCGGTCGAAGTGATTCCCATAGACGCGCGGTTGAAACCATGCGACTATATCGTGGGCCGTGTTTGTCATGTCGGCGCAGAAATGTAAGTGGTCCGGTAATGCTCCGAAAGGAAACTACGACCGCACGTACTCGCCTGTATCTCTCCTTGCTGGTGTTTACCCTGGCTTCAATCTTCTGTTCAAGGGCGCATTCGCAGGATAACTATGAAATCCAGGTCTACTCATCCGATACCGTGCCCCTGGAGACGACCATGGTTGAGATTCACTCCAATTTCACGGTCGACGGGCAGAAGCAGGTAGTCAACGGAGTACTCCCGTCAAACCATGCAGAGCATGAAACCCTTGAGATCACGCAAGGATGGACCACTTGGTTTGAAACCGGCTTTTATGTGTTCTCCAGCATTCAACCCAACAGAGGATGGCAGTGGGTTGGCGATCATATTCGTCCGCGCATTGCCGCTCCTGAGTCCTGGCATTTGCCCGTTGGTCTCAGTATTTCGCAGGAGATCGGCTACCAGCGCCGCCAGTTCGCCGAAGACACCTGGGACTACGAACTGCGCCCCATCATCGACAAGAAGACTGGCCCATGGTATCTCGATTTCAATCCGACCTTCGATCGCTCGCTGCACGGCTTGAATGTAGGCAAAGGATGGGAATTCTCGCCAAATGTAAAAGTGAGTTTTGATTTCACGAAGAAGGTCGCGGGGGGCCTTGAATACTATGGCGCTTTAGGACCCGTATCGAACTTTGACCCGATCAATCAGCAGTCGCAACAGATATTTCCCACTATCGACCTGAACCTGTCGCCCGATTGGGAATTCAATTTCGGCGTCGGCGTTGACGTGACCAACTCCAGCGATCACCTGATCGTCAAGTGCATCGTTGGCCGCCGATTCACTTGGAAACGTGCCCCGAAACCCGCCGATCCGCACCAATAGCGGCTAGCTGATCGCCTCCGGCGCTGGCGGCAATGACGGCGGCTCTGGCGGCGACAAAGACTCAATCACCGGAGGCAACTCTGGAGCCGGTGGTGCCGGGTTCAACAACGCATCAAGCCTCGGGTATCGCGCCGCGAAAAAGTAGATCGCGTATGCTGGAAAAAAGACTGTTGCCGGCACACTAATGAGTGCGACAAGGTAAACCAATATGGCGATCAGTATGGTTCCCGAGATAATCGCCAGGCTCACTGTGGTGACGTTCCATCCCAGTCCGGCCTTATAGCCGGCAAACACTGCCAGCACTGCCGGTACAACCAGCGCCAATAGCGGGATCAGAGTTAGTATTCCAAATACGATCGCCGCCGCGATGGCCAGAACAATTTTTAGCAGTAAGTAGACGACATATCTTCCCGGCTCTGGCCGAATAAGTGCTAGTAACCGGCTCCAGCCATCGGCGAAATCGACATCCTCAAGCGCCATAATCGGCACAAGAAAATCCTTAGCCAGCAGTTGCACGGCCCCAGCCAACAGCGCGAATAACAAAAACAGGCCGATCAAACAAATCACTCCCAGCACAGTACGAACTATGTGCTGATCCGCATTGTTGAACCAGCCAAGGACTGCCGCCAGCGCCAACGGCACTCCAATAAGCACGCCCAAAAACAATCCTTCTGCGATCAATAACACGACCTGCCAGAGGAAATACCGTCGCCCCGCGCGATGCCACAGATGCCAACCCTCGCTGATAGAACAATGCTTCTTAAGAACGGAATCGAAGAGAATGAACCGAAAAACACTCCCTATATAGAGAAAAACAACGCCGAGCACAATCGCCAGCGCGATGGCCGCAACGATCAAAACCACAAACTGGCCGATGCGTGCGGCGTCAAGATGGGCGAACGGCATGGACGGCATTACAACGTCATTGCCGCGCCGCGGATGAGAAGAAACCGGGAAATTAAAGCCGTTGAAATTGCAGCCGCTGGTGTGCAGTTCGGCGGCCAGAAATCCTACCAGCGCCAGCCGCGACCACTGGCCAAATCGGAACGGGCGAAAAAGTTGATCGCGAGTATGTTGGAGCGCCGGCTGAACGCAGTCAACAGCGGAAACAGGCAATGGCCACCTCGGCTGACGCCGCAAAGGTATCGCGCCGCCAGCCGCGCCGTCAATAACGCATTCGATAAGAAACTCTTATTCCGCCGCGGCGGGCTCTACCGCCGCGCGTTCCAGCCACCCTCCGAATTCCCGAAGGGCCAATTCGCATTGCAGCCGGTGGCGTTCCTTGCGGTCGCGCACACGTATCTCGAGCGCTGGTAATAGGTCGAATGTGATGTTAGCGGGCTGGAAATTTCGCGCGTCGGCCTGCGTTACATAGTGAATCAGCGATCCGAATGCCGTTGTGCGTGGCGGAGGCTCGGGCGTTATTCCTCGCGCGAAAGCCGCGGCATTTATGCCCGCCATCAGGCCCGTCGCGATCGATTCGACATATCCCTCCACGCCGCAGATTTGACCCGCAAATAAAACCCGCGGCCGCGTCTTCATTTGCAGCAAAGGAGTAAGTAGAGCCGGCGCATTGATGTAAGTGTTGCGATGTATCTGCCCGTAGCGCAAAAAGCGTGCATGCTCCAGCCCTGGGATCAGGCTCAGTACGCGTGCCTGATCGCCGAACTTAAGATGATTCTGAAAACCTACCAGATTGTACGAATCCGCCCGCAGATTTTCCTGCCGCAATTGCACCACCGCGTATGGCATCCGCCCGGTTCGCGGGTCTTTGAGTCCAACCGGCTTCATTGGACCGAAGCGAAGCGTGTCCCGTCCGCGCCGCGCAATTTCTTCAATAGGCAGGCAGCTCTCAAAGTAGTTCAGCTTCTCCCAGTCTTTTTCCTCCACCGATTGCGCCGCCACCAGCGCATCGTAGAACGCGTCGTACTCTTCTTTTGTCATTGGACAATTGATGTAATCGGCCGTTCCCTTGTCATACCGCGCCGCCAGATACACCTTATCCATATCAATCGACTCAGCCTCAACAATCGGACTGATGGAATCGTAGAAATAGAGGTTGTGTGGCGCGGAAGCAAGATCATGTGGCGCGGACACTCCTGTCCGCGCGCCGCCGGCAGCGGAATCATCATTGGGTGCCGGAGGTGTAGCCGAGCAAAGCCGCGCAATCTCCCCGGCCAGCGCATCCGAAGTCAGCGGGCCGGTTGCAATCACCGTGATCTGTTCGTTCGCGATCGATGTTGCCTCTTCTCGACTTACAGTAATTCGTTTCTCGCGGGAAATCGCTTCAGTTACTCTGCGCGAAAACTCCGCCCGGTCCACCGCCAATGCATGTCCCGCCGGAACCGCCGCCCCGCGCGCGATTTCGAGCAGCAGCGACCCCGCGCGACGCATCTCTTCCTTCAGCAGCCACGGCGCTGTATGTTCGCTGTCCGACTTCAACGAGTTCGAGCACACTAACTCCGCAAAGTCGCCAGTCTGATGCGCCGGTGTCATCCGTACTGGCCGCATTTCTACTAACTCGACCTCTATGCCTTGCCGAGCACACTGCCAAGCCGCTTCCGACCCCGCCAATCCCGCTCCAATGATGCGAACCTTCCTCATCCATCCTTCTCTTCTGCGGACTTTTCCGCACCGCCGGTTTCCGTCGTCTGATCGAATCGCTGCTGTAAGTCATGTCTCAACTACAGAATAACTCTCTCGTCGCCAACCCTCCTGGTCACTCGCTCGCGATCAAGATATTCCAGCAGCGGAATCGCATATTTGCGGCTCACTCCCGTGATGTCTTTGAACCGCGCCACGTCGATCTTGACCGTCGTAGGTTTCAGTCCCAAAATCCTCTGGCGAAGCTCAGTTAGAGCACTGCGATGAAACACCAGTTCCTCGGACACTTTCACCAGCACCTTTTCCCGCAGCAGCAACGTCACAATTTTCTGTGCGCGCAGCTTGTCCACCTTCAGTCCGCCGAGCACTTCACGCAGCGCCGGCACCTTCAATCCCGCGGACCCGAAAGCCTGCTCGATCGTCGCTTTCGATTCCGCCTCCTCGTCTTTCATGACGACTCCGCGCCCCGCCAGATGGACCGCCTCTCCGGCAACTTCCAATTTATTTTCTTCAACTGCCCTATCAATCGCAGCCGAAAAAATCTCTGATCCCAGCCCAACCCGCTCGTGCAACTCCTCTTTGCTCATCCCGCCCACCAACGGATTTAGCTCCTGAAATCTCCTCACATTCTCGATGATCGTGGTCCCGGCTTCCGCAAAGGCCGAGCGCGAAATAAGCGCTGCTCCGCATCGAACAAGACCCGCCTGCGCAGCCAGCTTTTCAATCTCCTCAACTCGCAAATTCATCTGCTCCCGTAGTTCGTGCAGCGTGAGACCTTTAATACCAGCCCGCTCCACTCGCGCTCCCAACACTTGTTCCGCAGAGCCGGTAAGCGCCGTTCTCAAAAACGCAATAACGTCTTCCGTCCGGCGCTTTCGCAGAGGCGTCGCAGTGTCCAGTACAATCCCTCCGCCAATCGTTACAACCGGTGAAAACTGACGCATCACGAAGCGGTCGCCTACCAGAACAAGCATCGGCTCGGCAAATCTGAGTTGCGCGAATGCTTCCTCGCCGGGCCGCAATTGTTTCCCTTCGTAGAGCCGCACCTCCGCAATCGTCTCCGCCGTGTAGGCGTGAAAGTGCACTCTGGCGCCATCTTTCAGCGGTTTCGCAGAGCCAAGCAGCGAGATATGCGCGTCGATTCGCGCCGCGCACCGAAACATTCCTGCCGGTGCCAGTGTCATCCCGCGCGCCAGTTCTTCCGTCGAGGCTCCCGCCAGATTCAGCGCCGTGCGTTCCCCCGCGCTGGCTATCTCCGCCGCCGATCCGTGTACCTGCACTCCGCGCACGCGCACGCGCTTTCCCGACGGAAAAACTTCCAGCTCATCTTCTTTCTGTATGCTTCCCGAGACCAGCGTTCCCGTGACGACGGTCCCAAAGCCCTTCATCGTGAACGCGCGATCCACCGGCAACCGCGCAATCGCCTTTGAATTCCGCCCCGCCACTTCCGAGGCGATCCTCGCCAGCGCCGCCTTAACCTCCTCAATCCCCGCGCCAGTCAGGCAACTTGCCGCCACTATCGGCGCGCTCGAATCATCCAGACTCGAATCATCCAGAAACGACCCACGCAGAAATTCCGCCACTTCCAGCCGCACCACTTCCAGCGTCTCCGCGTCCACCGCGTCCGCCTTGGTGAGCACCGTCATCCCGCGCCGCACTCCAAGCAGCCTGCAGATGTCAAAGTGCTCGCGCGTTTGCGGCTTGATGCCTTCATTGGCTGCAATCACCAGCACCACCAGATCGATCCCGCCAATCCCGGCCAGCATGTTCCGTACAAAACGCTCATGTCCGGGAACGTCGACAAAGCCGATCCGCAGCTTCTCGCCGTCCGCGCCATTCAACTCGAGATGGGCAAACCCAATATCGATCGTAATGCCGCGCCGTTTTTCTTCCTCCAGACGATCGGCGTCGATCCCAGTCAGCGCCTTCACCAGCGAAGTTTTGCCGTGATCGATGTGCCCCGCAGTTCCCGCGATGACCGGCTTCATGGTGAGAAGTATAGCCGGGCCGCCCACCGCTATCCTGTCCCATCCTTGTCAACTTCCCTGAATCCCCACCCGATAGCTTAGAATCTCTATAAGTATGACGAAGATCCAGATCCCATCTCCACTTCGCCAGTACACAGAAAAGCAGGCGACCGTCAGCGTCGCCGCCAAAACCGTCGGTGACGCGCTCACCGGCCTTGTAGCTCAGCATCCGGAACTGAAGCGCCATCTCTATTCTGACGATGGCAAACTGCGCGCCTTCGTGAACGTTTATGTCAATGACGAAGACATGCGTTACCTCCAGAAAGAGGCCACTGCGCTGCACGATGGCGATACCATTTCCATCGTGCCATCGATTGCGGGCGGCCTGGCTGACCCGGTTCCGGTGCCGTAGCGCGTCAACAAGCAAAAACGATAATCTATAGTCTGTAATCACCCGAGAACCAGAGGACCCATGGCCACCGCAATTGATGCTCAGCCCGAAGCGGTTTTAAGCAACGACGAAATCCTGCGCTACTCGCGCCATCTCATCATGCCCGAAGTCGGCATGACGGGTCAGCAAAAGCTGAAGGCCGCGAAAGTCCTCTGCATTGGCGCCGGCGGCCTGGGCTCGCCCCTCGCGCTCTATCTCACGGCCGCAGGCGTAGGCACACTCGGCATCGTCGATTTCGACGTGGTCGATTACACCAACCTCCAGCGCCAGATCATTCACACCACCAATGACGTAGGCCGCAAAAAACTCGACTCCGCCGCCGAAAAGCTGAAGGCCATCAATCCGTTTTTGAACCTCCGCACGTTTGAAACCAGGCTAACCAGCGCCAACGCCCTCGATCTTTTCCGCGAATTCGATATCGTTGCCGACGGCACCGACAATTTCCCCACTCGCTATCTGGTCAATGACGCCTGCGTGCTCACTGGCAAGCCCAACGTCTACGGCTCCATTTTCCGCTTTGAAGGCCAGGCCAGCGTCTTCGCCACCGAGGACGGCCCGTGTTACCGCTGCCTCTATCCCGAGCCGCCTCCTCCGGGTCTGGTTCCCTCATGCGCCGAAGGCGGAGTGCTCGGCATTTTGCCCGGTCTGGTCGGCGTGATCCAGGCCACCGAAACCATCAAGCTCATCCTTGGTCAGGGCGAATCGCTCGCCGGACGCCTGCTGCTGGTCGACTCGCTCGCCATGAAGTTCCGCGAGCTAAAGCTGCGTAAGAACCCCGACTGCCCGGTCTGCGGCAAGAATCCCACAGTTACTAAGCTGATCGATTACGAGGAATTCTGCGGCATCCGCGGACAGGAAGAACCCGCCGGCAACGATGTTCCCTCCATCTCGGTTGAGGATCTGAAGAAGAAACTCGACGCTAAGGCCGATATCTTCATTCTCGACGTCCGCGAGCCCCACGAGTATCAGATCTGTAACTTGAGCGGATATCTCATTCCCGTCGGCGATTTGCCCAAACGCGTGAGCGAACTCGATTCCAGCCGCGAAATCATAGCCCACTGCAAAATGGGCGGACGCAGCGCCAAAGCCGTGAACTTCCTGCGCCGCTCAGGCTTCAAGAAGGTCTATAACCTGACCGGCGGAATCACAGCCTGGGCCGAAAAAATCGACCCCAAAATGCCAAAGTACTAAGGTTAGTTTTCACCCCTCAGTTGTCAGTTCTCCCTACACGGCCCGTCAGCCTCGACAGGCGCCTTGAAAGGGTGCGGCTTCAGCCGCACCACTAGCTGAAAAACTGAGTTTCGAGGTGGTTTGGGGAAGGGCACGAGTTCTACTCGTGCCGTAAAGCCGTGAATTGAATGGCGGCTTCCAGCCGCTGGGGGAATGCCGAACGGAGTTCGTCCGCAGCCGCGCTTGCGCAGTGAGAGCCTGCCCCGAGCGAAGCCGAGGGGACACCGAGGAATATGCTCGCTCCCGACTTCAGCCCCGCTTCGCAAAACACTCTCCGAAAAGCGCTACCTTTTTATTTTGTGCTTACATCACCGATATTTCACCCTCTCAGGCGTATATTAGCTGGCTCTGTAACCCTTTCGGGGTTACGGCAAAACGAAGGCTCGAAGCCGGAGGAGAAATATGAATACGGTTCGAATTCTTACCGCAGTGCTGCTTTGTTTCTTGATTCCAGTTTCTACGTTCGCAACAGACGCTGGGTATAAGGTCACCTACGATGGCGGCTCTCTTCCTGACCAGAAGACTGGCGCAGGAATGCAACTCGTTATCAGTGCCGATCACATCACGTTGCTCAAAGACAAGGCTGAAATCGCCAATATTCCGGCGTCCGCAATCACCGAAATCAGCTACGGCCAGGATGTTCATCGGCGCGTCGGCGCTGCCATCGGGCTGGCCGTTATAAGCCTCGGCATCGGTGGACTCATGGCCCTCACCAAGTCAAAGAAACACTACGTAGGATTAACTTGGGCCGATGGCGATAAGAAAGGTGGCCTCGCTATTCAGTGCGACAAGAGTGACTATCGCGGAGTCTTGGCTGGCCTGGAAGGGGTAACAGGTAAAAAGGCTGTTGACTCGGATACGATGACCGTGAAAAATTAGGCGCCAACAAGTGCTCGGCCAATGCCTTGTAACGTCCGGTTTAGTCCGTAGGTAAAACTCGGGTCCACGGTTCTAATTTCTTTTATAGGAAGAAATTTATGCCATTTCTGTGTCGTAACATCTCTCTCATCGTTTTCTTTTTCCTCGCCCCATCTCTTCCCCTCCTCGCTATTGAGAACACGCCTCCGGCTCCCAACTCCGACCCAACTTACCAGCAACTCCGCAATCTCACGCTCGGCGGCGAGGCCGTCAGCGTAACTAATTTTCAGCTGAAGCGTGACGCTGGGACTTTCAACTTTCGCTCTGGGACCGTGTGCTTTGTCACTCCTGTCAATGGCAAAGTCACCGGCGCTGTATTCAACGGCGACGGCAGTTTTGCGCTCGATGCGCCAATCGATTCAGAGCGCGCCAGCCTCAAGCTCCTCACAAAAGAAAATGAATTCAGCGAGAACTTCACCCAGGCCGTCTTCCGCTTCACCGATTCCACTTACGACGAGATCAAGAAGGCCGGAGGCAAGTCCGCCGGCGGCTGCGATGCAGGCCTGTTAAGGGACATGCAGCACACGACCCGCCATAAGTTTAAAGACAACCTCGAAGTCCGCCTCCTCATCGATGTGCTAAGCCCGGAACCCGGCGGCTACTTCGCCGCTTTCATTCACGGCAAGCGTTATAGTGGCAAAGAGGAATTCGAAATCGATCCAGATCATGGAACCGATCAGGTCAATTTCTGGACCTACGACGATAACAAGTCGGGCCATTGGCTATCATTGAATCTTTCGGATCGGAAGACTCCCACCGGCCGCCTGATGAAGATTAATCATCAGCAACTGGACGTGACGTTCGAGAAGAATGGAAGCCTCGAGGGTAAGGCAACCGCCGACCTCGTGTCCGAACGAAACGGCCTGCGGGTCGTGCCATTCGAGCTATTTAACTCTCTTCGCGTGCAGAGCGTGACCGTCGACGGACAGCTCGCCTCTTTCATTCAGGAAGACAAGAACGACGACGCGGACTATGCCCTGATTTTGCCCAAAGTTCTGGGGAAAGGCGACAAGTTCACCGTTACAACAACTTACTCCGGCAAAGACGCGGTAGTCAATAAGGGAGGTGGAAACTACTACGTGGTCATGGAAGCCCGCGAAGACTGGTATCCCAACCTTCCCGGCGCTTCCATGGGTCACTATTCGCTTTACGACATGACATTGCGCATCCCCAAAGGGATGAAAATGGCGGCAACCGGCCTGTTGGTCTCAGAAAGCAATGAAGGCGGCCACAACGTCACCGTATGGAAGAGCGAAGGTCCGCAGACTGTAGCCGGAGTCAGTTTTGGCAGATTTAAAGAAGAAGAAGCGAAGATCGAGAAGCCGGAATACTTCATTCAGTCCTATGCCAATGAGGACTCTCCCGACCGGGTGCAGGGCCTGCAGCATGGAGTCAACGACGAGGACCTCTCTCGCGGCCTTAACCGGCCCCACTCCTCGGGTGCGGCTCTCGGCACAATGAGCACGACCGGCCTTAACAAGAAGGCACTAGCCGAGGCCGAACTGGCGGTGCAACTCTACACCGACTATTTCGGCCCGTCGATGTTCAAACATCTGCAACTAACTCAGCAAACCGCGTGCAATTACGGCCAGTCATGGCCTGAACTGGTGTGGATCCCGATCTGCTACTACTTCGATACAACGGTGCGGCACTCTCTGGGCCTTGACCACGCCGACCGCGGATATTGGAAAAGTGTTACCGCTCATGAAGTCGCCCATCAATGGTGGGGCCATACCGTTGGATTCGAATCCGGCCGCGACCAGTGGATGAGCGAAGGTTTCGCCGAGCTTTCGGCATCGCTTTACGTGAGTATGATCGAAAAAAATCCGAAGAAATTCCTCGAATTCTGGAACGACCAGCGCGAAATGCTGCTGGAGCGCAATGCCCAAGGTTTCCGCGCCATCGACGCGGGCCCTGTAACCATGGGTTACCGGGCAAGCAATTCGCGCACCGGCCATAACGTAACCCGCGACCTCATCTACCCCAAGGGGGCCTACATCCTGCACATGGTTCGTATGATGATGTGGGATCGCAAAACGGGCGATCAGAATTTCCGCGATCTGATGCATGACTTTGTGCAGACTTACTCCGGCAAGGCAGCCACCACCGAGGACTTCAAGGCCATGGTCGAAAAGCACATGACGCACGAGATGGATATCGACGGCAACCATCGCCTCGATTGGTTTTTCAACGAATATGTCTACGGGACAGCGTTGCCCAGTTATAAAATGACTTACGCCTTCGGCAAGGATCCTAACGGTGAAGTAACGATGGACCTCAAGGTCACGCAGTCCGGAGTGGACGACAAGTTCAAGATGATCGTCCCTGTTTACCTGGAATTAGCGGATGGCCGCACCGTCAACGTAGGGCGGGCCCGCCTTGTCGGCAATAACTCCGTCGAACAGAAGGTTCCTCTCAAGGGACTAAAAGATCCCCCCAAACGCGCCCTCGTAAATTACAACTACGACGTCCTGGCTTCGGAGTAAGAGGCGGACATTAGAGAACCTCAAGCATCAAGCGTGGTGAAGTTTTTCACCTTACTCGCGCGATGCAGTCATCCGGCTGCAATGTAAGTTATTGATAAATATACGCTATACGCGCAGCTCAACCACCGTCGCCCCACCCCCGCCTTCATTATGCGGCGGCTCCGTTACCGTCTCCACATGCGGATGCTTCGTCAAATACTCCCGTAGCGCCTTGCGCAGAATTCCCATCCCGCTGCCGTGAACAATCCGCACCCGCGCCATTCCCGCCAAAAACGCCCGGTCCACGAATCGCTCCACCTCGCGCGTAGCCTCGTCCACCGTCCGCCCGATCACGTTGATCTCGCTCGGCGTAGCTGAGTCGCTCCCGTCGTGCTCCAGCGAAACTTTTATCCCCCGCGCCCGCGCCGCCTCCACCGGCGAATCCGTCACCCGCGCCACCACCTCTGCAATGTCGTCGCGCGCAATGCGCATCTTCATCGACCCGATCTCCACGTCGAAGTGGTTCTCGTCGATCCTCTTCTTCACCACCGCCGCCCGCCCCATCGACTTCAGCTTGACCGTGTCGCCCTCCGACACATGCTTCACCATCAAAGGCTGCGCATCGGGATCGCCGCGATCCGCGCCTGTCGCATGCGCCACGACCGCCGAATCAAACTGTTCACGAAATTCCCGCCGAGCCCGCGCAATCCGCCTTTCCGCCTCTTTCGAGAGCTTCTGCGCCGCCGCCCGATCCTGGATCGCATTCACCGCCTCGCGCGCGTGATATTCAAAATCGCGAAACAATACCTCCAGCTTCTTCTCCATCTCGCGAATCTTCGTCTGCTGCTCCTTGCGCCCCTCCGCGGCAAGCTGAGTCTTCTCACGCTCCAGTTCGGCTTCGCGCGCGTTCATCCGCGCCCGCTCTTCTTCAAGGGCACGCAAATCCGAATGCAGACGATCCAAAAACCGCGCCACATCCTGCGTCTGCGACCCCAGCCGTCCCTGCGCCGAAGCTACAATCGCCGGATTCAGCCCCAGCCGCCGAGCTATATTGATTCCCGCCGAAGCCCCCGGCACGCCCGTCTTCAGCTCATAAGTCGGCTCAAGCGTTGTCTCGTTGAAGCCAACCGCCGCATTGATTACACCCGCTGTATTCGCCCCATAAACTTTGAGCGAAGTGTGATGCGTCGAGATCACACTCATGCATCCGACCGCCCGAAAGTGTTCGGCAATCGCCACCGCCAAAGCCGCGCCTTCTTCGGGATCGGTCGCCGACCCCAGCTCATCCAGCAGCACCAGCGAATCTGCCGTAGCCGTGCGGGAAATGAAATCGATATTTGTAACGTGCGCCGAAAACGTAGACAGATTCTGCTCGATCGACTGATAGTCCCCAATATCGGCCAGCACCCCGCCAAATACCGGCAACACTGCCCGATCCGCCGGAACCGGAATTCCCGCCTGCGCCATCAGTGCGAGCAGTCCAACGGTCTTCAGCGTGACCGTCTTTCCCCCAGTATTCGGCCCAGTAATCACAAGCTGCCGCCATTCGCCCTCCAGTTCGACAGTCACAGGCACAATCGCAACATTCTTGAGCTTGAGATTCCGTTCCAATAAAGGATGCCGAGCCCGATGCAGAATCAGATTCTGCTCGTGTGGGAACAGCCGCCCCCGGCTGTCCAGTTCGTTTGGAAACAGCTGCCCTCGGCTGTCCAGTTCGGGCGGGGACGGGCGACCCCGCCCGTCCAGGCCGAGCGTAGCTCGGCTCCCGTCGTCTGCCGCTGCGTGATCGCTTCCAGCAGCGCTCATCTCCGCCGTCACGCACCCGTAATCCTCCGCAAACCGAGCCTTGGCAAACTGCAACTCCAGTTCGCCCAGCACTGCCGCTGCGGCCAGAATCTCCGCCGCGCTCTCGCCAATCTGCCGTGTCATCTGGATCAGAATCCGATGCACCTCCGCCATCTCTTCATCGATCAGTCGCACCAGTTCATTGTTCTGTTCAATCGTCTCCAGCGGCTCGACAAACACCGTCTGCCCACTCGACGAAGCGCCGTGCACCACGCCCTGCACGCGACGCTTCTGCTCGATTTTCACGGGAATCACGAACCGCTCGCCGCGGATCGTGATCAGCTCATCCTGCACGCTGCCGCCCTCAGTCAGCCGCCGCAAATGCCCGCGCAGCGATTCCTGAATCGTCCGCTTCTGCTTCTCAATCTCGCGCCGAACCCGCGACAGCTCCGGCGATGCCTTATCGTCGAGCGTCCCATCGGGCAAAATCTTGTTGCGAAACGCCCGCAGGAAATCGCTAAAATCCCCAATCCCCTCCGAGAGCGCCGCAACTGCAACCCACTCCACCCGCATCGCCGCCGGAGGCTGCTTCACAATCTCCCGCCACTCCGCCGCCCGATCCACCAGCAGCACAATGTCGCGAATCTCCGTCGTCTCCAGCGCCGCTCCCACAATTCGTGACTTCTCCACCAATCGCTCGACTTCGGGCAACCCGCCAAACTCAAATCGCCCGCCCACGCGTCGATACTCGCGAATCTCCGCCGTCAGCGCATGCTGACTCTCAATCCACGCCAGATCGCGCGAGGCCCGCAACTCCCCAATCCGCCGCTTCCCCAGCGGAGACGAAGCGTATGCCGAAAGCAGCTCTCGCAGCGCCTCAAACTCCAGCAGCCGCGCACTCGAATGCTCCACCGGCAGCGGCACCGAATTCCTCGCCGCAGCGAACTCGCCAACCACAGAACTCCGACTTCCCAAATCGTCAAAAGCAGAACTCATAACGCTTCGATCCTACAAGAAAGCAGTTGCCAGGTGTCAGTTGCCAATTGCCAGTAAACTTCTAGCGGCCCCGCCAGAGAGCAATCGTGAACGAACTGGAAAAACTCGCTGTCGCCCCGCGCGTCCGCATGCGCCGCCCCGGCTCGCCCGACCCCGATGGCTCCTGCGTCGTCTACTGGATGCAGCGCTCGCAGCGCGCTCTCGACAACCCAGCCCTAGATACCGCTGTATTTGCCGCGAACGCGCTGAACAAGCCTGTAGTTGCCTATTTCGCGCCCGTCCCGTTCTATCCCAACGCCAATCTGCGACCGTACAGGTTTTTGACCGAAGGTATCCCCGACATCGCCGACGACCTCGCCAAGCGCAACGTCGGATTCGTCTTCCGCCGGTATCCCGATCACAGCCTGCTCAGATTCTGCGACGAAGTGAAACCCGCGCTAGTCGTCGGCGACGAAAATCCTATGCGCCAGCCCGAGCGCTGGCGCGCTATTGCCACCAAAAAGCTTCTCGTCCCCTTCTGGACCGTTGACTCCGACGTCATCGTTCCCTCGCGCCTCATCGAGAAGGAGCAATACGCCGCCTTCCACCTTCGCAAAAAACTCGCCGCCTATCTCGACCGCTTCCTGATCAAGGCCAAAAATCCGCGCGCGAAAGTTGCCTGGCGCAAGCCGCCCAAACTCCAATCTCTTCCCGTCGACTTCGACATCCTCGAAGGCTGGCATCTCGACCGTTCCGTCCCGCCCGTAACCACATTCAAAGGTGGCACAGCAGAAGCCCTCCGCCTCCTCCGCGAATTCACGCAGAAGAAACTCGCGCACTATTCCAAGCATCGCAACCATCCCGAACTCGACGGAACCGCCCGCCTGTCGCCCTATCTCCACTTCGGCCACATCAGTCCTCTCACCATCGCGCTTGCAGTCCAAGCCGCCGACGCCCCCAAGCCCGACAAAGATGCCTTCCTTGATCAGCTCATCACGTGGCGCGAGTTAGCCATCAACCTCGTCACTTACAATCCGAATTACGATAACTTCGAGTGCGGAGAGCCCTGGGCCCACCGCACTCTAGCCGCTCACGCGAACGACCCGCGTTCGTACCTCTACACCGAGCGCCAACTCGAAAACGCCGAGACCCACGACCCTCTCTGGAATGCCGCCCAGCGTCAGATGGTTTCAACCGGCTGGATGCACAACTACGTCCGCATGTATTGGGGAAAGAAAATTCTCGAATGGTCCCGCACGCCCGCCGAAGCCTATCGCATCGCCGTCGCCCTCAACGACAAATATGAACTCGACGGCCGCGACCCGAATGGATACGCAGGCATCGCCTGGTCCATCGTCGGCAAATTCGATCGCCCCTGGTTCAACCGCCCCATCTTCGGCATGATTCGTTACATGTCCGGACAAAGCACCGGCAAGAAATTCGACAGCCGCCGCTACATCGAACAGCAATCGCAACCGGGCATGTTTTGAAGTACATGAATCCTGCCTGAACATACTCGGTGTCCCAGCACTCTGGTTACCTTGTTCTACGGCCGCATTCGCGCTGCAATAACCTTCGGAGCGCATTATGGGCAGAGTATTTGGTTTCGTCGGAACCGTCGTCACCCTGGCGATTGGCATGTACATCTACTCTCTGCAGGTCAAAGCGATCGATCCCGCCGCCGCTTCTTCTGACAGCGCCGAAGTCGCCAACATTGTCGGGGTCAAGAATGACCTCATCTCCATCGCCAACGCCGAGCGCGGATACATGGCGAGCGAGGGCAAATACGCCTCTCTTGACGAGCTAACTTCTGGAAATTACCTCACCATCAAGAGCGAGCGTCCGCCTTACGTCTACGATGTGGAACTCTCCTCAGGCAGCTTTCGAGCAACCGCAACCCGCACCACGAAAGGTGCGCCCGCCCAACTTTGGATCACCGAAACCATGCAGGTCCAGGCTTCCAACTAGCGTCTTGCGAGCCACAGCATTGCGCAAGAACTTGCGGATGAATACCACAAGCTTGCACCAATGGGCCGCAGTACGCGACGTTTTGCGTTGACACGAGCATTCCCAGTGGTTACCCTCGCATTCTTGAGGTTGGAACTACCTGAAGTAGTAGAGCGTGTCGCATAAATCGGGCCGGGGAAGCGCACGGCTTCAGCCGTGCCCTAAGCGCCCTGCAAAATTATGGGGCTTCAGCCCCTGCGGGAGTGCGCTTCGGCTCGAAAGGCATTTTGAAACACGCCCAAGTCTGTTACTTCTTTCCTCTTCAATTTTTCGGCAAAGGCCTCTGCGCAGCATTTTCGGGTCTGTAGTGCGCCCGCGCCGATCATTACTCATTCCCCATTCTCGAGGTTGACCACAATGAAGATCGGAAAGCCCTCCCAAGGCCGCCTGTTCCTGCTGATACTGGCGGCCGGTCTTATATTCGCGGCATCCGCTCCTGCCCAGGTGGCGCTCACCCAGCTCAGCCAGGATACGTTTACAGACAGTCCCAGCCAGCACGATACGGAAGTTGAACCCGGCGCATTTTCATGGGGCTCGACAATCGTGACCGCGTTCCAGGTGGCACGCATTTACGGCGGCGGCGGAGCCGACATCGGATTCGCGACCTCGACCGACGGCGGCACCACTTGGACCAACGGATTTCTGCCCGGCATCACCATTTATCAGGGCAATGGTGAGAACGAAGCCGCCAGCGACGCTGCCGTGGCTTATGACGCCAAATACAAGGTCTGGTTAGTCTCAACTCTGCCGATCGGCAAAAACAATACCTCAGTTGCAGTCAGCCGCTCGACAGACGGCCTTAGTTGGAACAAGCCTGTTCCGGTGACGAACCTGGGCTCGCCCGATAAGAACTGGATCGCGTGCGACAACATGGCTACCAGCAAATACTACGGCAACTGCTACTCCGAGTGGGACGACACCTCGCAGGGCGATCTGATCGAAATGAGCACGTCCACGGATGGCGGACTGACCTGGAGCAAGGAGTCACCAACCGCAGGCTCGGATTACGGCGTTGGTGGCGTGCCCGTCGTCCGCCCCAATGGCACGGTGATTGTCCCCATCAATGCCTTCAACGGCGATATCGTCGCGTTCACCTCCACCAACGGCGGCAATACCTGGACCAAGGCAATCAATGTCGCCACCAACCCGAGCCACCTCGAGGCAGGCAACTTGCGCAGCGCCGGCCTGGTCGCATCGGCAATGGATGCGGCAGGCAAGATCTATGTGGCATGGCCGGATTGCCGTTACCGGACCAACTGCGCCGAAAACGACATCGTCTACAGCACCACCACCACCGGCACAAAATGGGCGCCCGTGAAGCGCGTTCCGATCGATGGCACCTTCAGCACGGTGGATCACTTCATCATCGGCCTGGGCATCGCTCCCGGAACAAAAGGCTCCACTGCTCACTTGGCTCTAGCTTATTACTACTATCCGGTTTCAAAGTGCACAGCCACCACTTGCCAGCTTTATGCAGGCTTCATCCAGTCGTCGACCGCGGGAGCGACGTGGAGCGCTCCGGCAACATTGGCCGGACCGATGCATTTGAGCTGGCTGCCGAATACCTTCTCCGGCACCATGGTCGCCGACTACGTCTCAGTCGGCTTCGCCAACGGCAAAGCGTTTCCAATATTTGCCTCGGCCAACACCAAGTCCGGGAAGATATTCAGCGAAGCCATCTTCACGACCACGAGTGGTCAGGAAGCCGCTGCACCCGAGCAGGAATTTCTCTCCTCTGCGGGAGACCTGCCGGTTCCGAACGCGCACTCCGACCACGGACCTCGAGAGTTCCTCGACCAGGAGGACAGAATCCCTGTATCAGGCAAGAGGCCGCCGGAGCGCGACTGATTCTTCCTTCTGAATTCGCGGGCCGCCGGCGAGAGCTGGCGGCGTTTTTGTTTGGGCACCGCGCCGCGAAGACTAGAATGCCTTCGCCGAATCGAGCAGAATCGTCACCGGCCCTTCATTCACCAGTTCCACCTGCATCATTTCCTGGAATCGTCCCGTTTCGCAACGCAGCCCCGCGCCGCGGATTTTCGCCACAAAGTATTCATAGAGTTCGCGCGCCGGCTGCGGAGGAGCGGCTGCATCGAATGATGGTCTCCTGCCACGGCGCACATCTCCATATAGCGTGAATTGCGACACCGCGAGAATAGCGCCGCCAGCCTCGGCCACGGAAAGATTCATCTTCCCGCCAGTGTCTTCAAAGATGCGCAGGCCAATGACTTTTTCGGCGAGATAATCGGCGGCGCTAGTCGTGTCTCCCGCACCCACCCCCAGCAGAATCAGCAATCCGCGCCCGATTTCACCCGTGATCTCGCCATCGACCCTAACTTTGGCCCGGCTCACGCGTTGGACAACGGCGCGCACCTAGCGGCTCGCCTCGCCGAGAAGTGTCTCTTGCCCAGCGAGCGCTTGCCACCGGCCATCGCGGTACGTGAATACATCGGTGAAACGAACCCGCGCAACCGCCTTGCCGGAAGCGTCCACAATCGTATTTAATCCGCGCGTGAATCCCATGTCTCCCTCGACGTGCCCATGCAGTTCGCTGAGACGATTCTCCCTCGGCTTCCGGTTTGGAATGTGCGACAGCATTTCCGCCCGCGTGTGCAGCGAACCATCCACGTCGGCATCTTCGAATTCGTCGGCGACCATGCAAGCGACCTCTGCGGAATCCTTCCGGTTCAACGCCTTGGCCCAATCCCGCTCCAGTTTGACGAGCACATCGTCCGTCTTGGGCTGATTCTCCGGACAATCGGCAGCCAGCGCAGGCAACGAGAACATTAGAGCAATAAGGACCGCAATCGAGATTTTCACGCCTCAATCGTCCCATGAGTTGTCGGCCCTCGCAAGCGAGTATCGCCAAAGGACTCGTCCGAGACAAACCCGACAAGTTGACCCTCTGCGCGCAAGCCCCCTACAATCCCACTGCTCCACCGATTCTTCTTTTCGGAGTCTCCACCATGCAGATGTCCATACGATCTGCGGCCAGGTTGATTTTAGCGGCGTCCATCGGCTCGCTCGCCTTTGCCCAATCCACGCCTGCCCATGACATCGTCATCAAAAATGCCGTCGTCATGACCGTCACCCACGGCAATATCAAGAACGGGTCTGTCTACATCAAGGATGGCAAAATCGCTGCCATCGGCGAGAGGGTCAACGCGCCCGCTGGCGCTACGGTAATCGATGCGCAGGGAAAATATCTGACGCCCGGTATTGTCGACTCCCACTCGCACATCGCGCTCGATGACGATGTCAACGAAGCCACCAGCCCGGTGACGCCCCAGATGATCATGAAAGACGCCTTCGACTATCAGGACAAGGCAATCTACCGCGCTCTCGCCGGAGGCGTCACCACTTCACTTCTGCTGCATGGTTCGGCCAACATGATCGGTGGCCAAGCCGTTGTCATCAAGCATAAGTACGGCGCTGCGCGCGATGAAATGCTCTTCCCCAACGCTCCCGGCTCTATCAAGTTTGCCAGTGGAGAAAACCCCAAGCGCGTCTATGGCGGCCGCGACCAGTTGCCATCTACCCGCATGGGCAACTTCGCAGTCCAGCGGCAGGCGCTCGTCGAAGCGCAGGACTACATGAAGGAATGGGACAACTACAACGACAAAATTAAACGTGGCGACAAAGATGCTTCGCCGCCCAAGCGCGATCTCAAACTCGACGCGCTCGCCGATGTTCTCCGCGGCAAACTCATGGTGCAAATTCACTGCTATCGTTCTGATGAAATGCTCACCGAAATCGCCCTTGCCAAGGAGTTCGGTTACAACCTCCGCGCTTTCCACCACGCGCTCGAAGCCTACAAAATCGCGGACCAACTCGCTGCCAACAACATCGGCATCGCCACCTTCGCCGACTGGTGGGGCTACAAGCAGGAGGCCTGGGACGCAATCCCGTGGAATGCCGTCATGGCCATGCGCAAGGGTGTGCGCGTTGCCATCAAGAGTGACTCCGAAGATTACACGCGCCGGCTCAATCAGGAGGCCGCCAAGACCATGCGTTACGGCCGTGCGACCGAGGAGGAAGCCTTGAAAATGATCACGCTCAACGCTGCCTGGATCGTCGGCGTCGATGATCGCGTCGGCTCGATCGACGTAGGCAAAGACGCCGATCTCGTCATCTGGGATGGCTATCCACTCTCCAGTTACGGCGTGCCCAGCAAAGTTCTGATCGACGGCGAGGTCTATTTCGACCGCGCTCTTCCCGGCCTTGGCACCACCCACTACAAGGAGGGCGAATAAATGAAAGTCTCGATTAAGCTCTCAGCTCCCAGTTGTCAGCTCTCAATTTCTTTCTGGCAGCGTCCAACAATACCTGTCTTCCTGAGCGCAGCGGATGCGAAGCGCAGCGAAGCAGCCGCGGAGTCGAAGGACCCCTACTCCCACCCGACCGTCAAGCCCCTGTGTAGCGGACCTGCCCTGAGCGGAAGTCGAAAGGGCCCCCGCCCGCTCCCTTTGTTCTTGTTTTTGTTTTTGCCTTTGCTTTTGACGTTGACCTTCGCCGCAGCTCAAGAGAACCCCATCGCCCTCAAGGGTGGCAAGCTCCTGACCATCACTCACGGCACCATCGAGAACGGTGTCGTTGTAATGCAATCCGGCAAAATCACCGCTGTAGGTGCAGCAAATTCCGTCAGCATTCCCGCCAACGCGCAGGTCGTCGATGCCACTGGCATGACTGTCTATCCCGGCCTCATCGATTCCGAAACGCAGCTTGGCCTTACCGAAATCTCCGCGGAAAACATGACCAATGACTTGGTCGAGATGAGCGACGAAATCATGCCGCACATGCACGTCTACGATGCATTTCACGCCGAATCGGTTCTGATCCCGGTCGCCCGTCTCAACGGGATCACGAACGCAATCGTAGCTCCCGAAAGCGGCGACACGCTCCCGGGCCAGGATTCGTTCATTCAACTCGATGGCGAGTCTGCCCCGCAAATGCTCCTCATTCGCGACATCGCCATGCCGCTTAACTTCACCGGAGATCAGAGGCGCAACAAAGGCGGATTCGACAAACGCAAATTCCCCTCCACCCGCATGGGCCTGATTGCCCAGCTGAGGCAGGCTTTCCAGGACGCGCTCGATTACCAGGCCAAATGGTCCGACTACGAACGCAAAAAATCCGACGCGGCCCAAAATCAGAATAAAGACAAAAAGGGAGAGCCTCTTGCTCCCAAGCGCGATCTAAAGTTGGAAGCCTTGCTGCCGTATCTCAATGGCAAGAAACCGATCGTGCTCGCGGCCGAAAGTCCCAGCGACTTGCAGACGGCGGTCAGCCTCGCTCGCGATTTCAAGCTCAGATTTGTGCTCAACCACATTAGCTACTCTCAGCCTGTGCTTGACTACGTTGCCAGCCTTAAAGTGCCGGTGATCGTTGGGCCGATATATGAGGCTCCGAAAGAAGACGAACGCTACGATGCCGTCTACAGCCTGCCCGCGCAGCTCTACAAACGAGGAGTGAAGATCGCGTTCGCCTCCTACTCCGCGCACAACGTACGCAATTTGCCCGACGCCGCCGGATTCGCTACCGCTTTCGGCCTCCCCTACGATGAAGCGCTCAAGGCGATCACGATCAACGCAGCCGAAATCTGGGGCGTGGCCGACCGGCTGGGATCGCTCGACGTGGGGAAGACCGCGAATGTAGTCATGGCCAACGGCGATCCTCTCGACGTAAAAACCGATGTCAAGCAGGTGTACATCGAAGGTCGCGCAATTCCAATGACAAGCCGTCAGGTCGAACTCAGGGATATGTATTCGAAGTGAGTGCTCGGTCCCACCATCGCTGAATAGCCGCTGAGACTGACGATCTTTTTATCTGCCTCATGTTCATCGATCACACGTTAAAGAACGCTTTTTCAATTACAATGACGCACGAGATGTTGTGATCGAAGCAGAATGCTCACTAATCCACTGTTCATTCAATAGCAACACCAACCCACAAAAAGCCTACATAGGAGACAGATGAAAAACAGATTGTTGATATTCACTATCCTCACGGGAATCCTATTGCTCACCGCCTGCAATGGCGCCAAAAAAACTGCCGCGCAAACCGCGATCCAGAGCGCCCAGACCGCATATTCGGCTGTGGCGGACCAGGCCAATCAGTACGTGCCCGACCAAGCCAAGGATGTGCAAACGTCGATCGATTCCGCCAAGGCTGCATTCGATAAAGGCGACTACAGCGTCGCCCTCGAAGCCACTAAGGACCTCCCCGAAAAAATCAAGGCCCTGAGCGCGGCTGCATCGGCAAAAAAAGACGAACTGACCGCCAAATGGAACGAGATGAACTCGTCGATGCCCGCACTCGTCTCCGATGTCGAGGCCAAGGTCGGCGAACTCACGAAAAAACACAAGCTTCCCGATGGCGCGGCAGACAACCTCGCCTCCGTCAAACAGGCCTGGGACGACGCTTCGGCCGCGTTCCAGTCCGGCAAGCTCCAGGATGCGATGACAAAGGCGGCCGCGGCCAAGGACAAACTCGCCGAACTTCAAGCGGCGCTTGGGATGAAGCCGGCGGCATAGGCGAATCACGCTTCGCATTTGCATTTGGGCCGGAGCGCGCATCGCTCCGGCCTTTTGCGTGTTCGCGCGAGTTTGACCGCGTTCGCGGCGAACGATTAGGATGCCCAAGTGCTTGACCGCGCATCCCGGCCTTTGCATACTTCTCCATTCCCTTTTAGACTATTGGTTCGATTTCATCCAATACTGTGAGCAACACGCAGTCGTAGATCGAAAAATGCCGGCCCGTATGGAGCCGCTATCCCCTGACTCAGAAACGAGGAGAACATGGCAGCTGTTGATGAAAAAGTGAAACAGATCATCGTAGAGCAATTAGGCGTGGACGAGGGTGAAGTCACTCCCAGCGCTTCGTTCGTCGACGACCTCGGCGCCGATTCGCTCGATACCGTCGAACTCGTCATGGCTTTTGAAGAAGCCTTCGACATCGAAATTCCCGATGAGGACGCCGAGAAGATTCGCACCGTCGCCGACGCCGTGGACTACATCGGCAAGCACGCCAAGGCGGGCAAATAAATTGCCACGGCGGGTTGTCGTCACCGGCATCGGCCTGATCTGCGCCCTGGGCAATACGACCGGCGAGGTCTGGCAGGCCCTGCAGGCCGGAAAGAGCGGTGTCAGCCGCATCACCGCATTTGATACCTCCGCCTATGCTTGCCAGATCGCCGCCGAGGTTCGCAACTTCGACCCGTTGAACTTCATCGAAAAAAAAGAAGTGAAGAAGATGGGCCGCTTCATTCACTTCGCCATCGCCGCCGCCGACGAGGCCTTCAAAGCCTCGCAGCTTCAGGTCACGCCTGAAAACGCGGAGATGGTTGGCGTCCACATTGGCTCCGGTATTGGCGGATTCGATGTCATCGAGCGCGAGCATACCGCGCTGCTCGAAGGCGGCCCGCGCAAGATCTCGCCTTTTTTCATTCCCGCTTCAATCATCAACCTCGCCGCCGGGCACGTCTCCATGCGCGTCGGCGCCAAGGGACCGAACGAAGCCACGGCTACCGCCTGCACCACCAGCGCTCATTCCATCGGCGATTCCTTCCGCATCATCCAGCACGGGGACGCCGACGTAATGATCGCTGGCGGCGCCGAAGCCGCCATCACTCCCATGGGCGTCGGTGGATTCGCCGCCATGCGCGCGCTTTCCACCCGCAACGACGACCCGGCTCGCGCCAGCCGTCCCTGGGACAAAGACCGCGACGGCTTCGTCATGGGCGAAGGTGCCGGCATTCTCATCCTGGAAGAATTGGAGCACGCCCGCCACCGTGGTGCTCCCATCCTTGCTGAAATCGTCGGCTATGGCATGTCGGCCGACGCCTATCACATGACCCAGCCCGCTCCTGAGCATGAAGGAGGCTTTCGTGTCATGCGCAATGCGCTGCGCGACGCCAAACTCGCACCGGAAGCGATCGGCTATCTCAACGCGCACGGCACTTCGACTCCTATAGGCGACACGCTCGAAGCTCACGCCATTCGCAATCTGTTTGGAAAGCGTGTCCCCGTCAGCTCGACCAAATCCATGACCGGACACTTGCTGGGTGGAGCGGGAGGTTTAGAGGCGGGAGTCACTGTTCTTGCATTGCGCGACCAGATTTTGCCGCCCACGATCAATCTGGAGAATCAGGATCCCGAAACCGAAGGCATGGATTTCGTTCCCAACCAGGCACGCAAGGTGTCGGTTGAATACGCCATGTCGAATTCGTTCGGCTTCGGCGGAACAAACGGCGCATTGCTGTTTAGGAAGTGGAGCGAGTGAGGACAGGTCTGAGGTGGGAGGTGGGAGGTCGAAGGTAAAACCTTCGCTGCCCAACTAACTCTAAGATTGCATGAGTGGACCTTTGGCCGCCCGCACGGAACTAACGAAGATCGAGACAAGTTCGTTTGCCTCGCGCAAGAGATCCCGCAGCTTTTCGGGCGGGAAAATGTTTCCTTCCTGAAGAAGTTCCGGCCAGAAAACTGTCTAGTCGGCTTCTTCCACCACAATTCCCAGCTTGGATGTAAATTCAGCGCGAGAGCGTCCGCGGCAGGCTGCGCGATAATTTGCGCCGATCGATGTGCTGCATCGAAGAAGCTGTTTCCCTAAAATCCTTGCTTCTTCGGTTCGAGGAAGAGATTGGTACAGTTTAAGAACTCGCAGAGCAAAATTCTTGGTGCGAACCTTCAAAGCCTCGGAATCTCTTCGCATGCAACACCTCGATTTGATCGTAGTGTTAGCAGTTGAAGAACAACCGTGACCGTCCGCACAAGAAAAATGTGATGTTTCCCAAGATTCGAAGATCCCAGATGACCGAGATTCTTGGATCCGTACCTCTGACCTCAAACCTCCGACCTCTTACCTCCGGCCTCCTCTATTTCATGGCATCAATCATCACGTATAGCTGCGACGTGTCGGTTACCTCTACGTAGGGCTTCGCGCCCTTCTTGCTGCTGACGATATAGATCGTCGGTGTGTGCTGGATGTGCAGGCTGTTGCCGAGGTCTCGGTCAGCTTTTACCAGCCCCGCCAGTTTGCCCTCTGGATCGACCACGAACGGGAGCGTCACCTTGTGGTCGGTCGCAAACTTCTCGGCGAACGAATGCAAAGTTTGCGGAACAATGTCGAATTGATGTTGAAACACATCCAACCGGAATTCGTTGCCCAAATCCTTCGAGTGCGTATCGAAGTAGCGGGCAATTACCGCGGCGTCGAACGACCAATTGTGCATCGGCAAAGGAAAATCGTGCTGGATGAGTGGAATCTTATAAGTGTGCGAGGCCTGGTCAAGCAGCGGGGCAACCCGGCCGCACTGCGGGCATTGCAGATCCTCAAACACCACCAACGCCATCTGCGCACCCTTAGGAGGACGCAGCGCCTCCGGCGTATCGTCCGCCAAAACCGGCAGGCAAAGCATGACCCCAACCAACACGAGAAGCGGTAACAGCTGTCGAATCTTCATTTGTATGTGCTCTGATTTTCCTCGGAATTTATGCAAGTTCCAATGCACTGTGAATTCAGATGCGCGCCAACCCGGCCGCATCAACACAGCAATCCCCCCTATGTTAACGAATTCATCTCATTCGTGCACCTTAGTAATGCCTTCACAGCAATTACTCTGGAATCGTCACGCTTCTCCACATAACAGCCGCCTCTTGCCCAGTTTCCTGCCCACTCATCTGACCGGCATTGTGCCATAATTTCCGCCGGAGGAAACACCATTGAACGCTCTGCGCTTCATTGTTTTATTCTTCTTTTTCGCAAGCGCGCTCCCGGCCGCGCTCCCGGCGATGACCGCCGCGCAGACCAGTCCCGCCAATTCCGCGGTACTCCCTCCGGCCACCGCTGCTCCCGCTACCGGCGCGCCCGAATCTGCGCCGGACACGATTCTGGAATACTCTCCTCCTCCTGAGCAATACGCCCGGGCTAAAGCGTATTCGAACTCCCACTATCGCCACATTTTTATCAGCGCTTTTTACGGATTTCTGGTTTTGCTGGTGATTTTGCGCTGGCGCGTTGCCCCCGCGTTTCGCGACTTGGCCGAACGCATCTCCTCGCGCCGTTTCGTGCAATTGATCGTCTTCGCGCCCCTGATCCTCCTGACGATCGCCATCCCTGGAATTGCCTCGGACATTTGGGATGAGTCCCTCCAGCGTGCCTACGGGCTCTCTGTGCAAACCTGGACGGCTTGGACACGAGACTGGATTTTGAACCAGGCCATTATGCTGATTGTTGGAACCGTGCTCGTCGGGATCCTTTATTTTGTCGTCCGGCGCAGCCCTCGCCGCTGGTGGCTCTACTTCTGGCTCGCTTCCATCCCCATCCTGCTGGCGATGTTCTTCCTGCAACCGATTGTCATTGATCCTCTCTTCTATACTTTCAAACCGCTCGAAAGCGTGCGGCCCGTCCTACTCGCCGAGATGCAGAAGGTCGTCCATCGCGGCGGAATGGAAATTCCCGCCGACCGCATGTTCGTCATGAACGCCAGTTCGAAGACAACCGGCCTGAACGCTTATGTCACGGGTTTTGGCGCATCCAAGCGCGTTGTCGTGTGGGACAACACCATCGCCAAGGCAACCGTCCCGGAAACGCTATTTGTCTTCGGACACGAAATGGGGCATTACGTCTTGCATCACATCCCCAAGGAAATTGCCATCGACGGCAGTATTCTGCTTTTCATGCTCTACCTCGGATACCGTCTTTCGCGTGGAATGTTGGCGCGGTGGGGTCATCAATGGGGGATTCGTGACTTGCAGGATTGGGCATCGTTGCCGGCTTTGCTGTTCGTTATCACCTTGCTCGCGTTTTTGGCGACTCCCGTGTTCAACGCCGTCAGCCGCCATTTTGAGCACGAGGCGGACCGCTATGGCCTCGAGGTGATCCGCGGAATCGTACCCAACCCAAACCAGGTCGCGGCCCACTATTTTCAGAAAAGCGGCGAGAAGAATCTGGCCGACCCTGATCCGAGTGAATTTGCCAAGATCTGGTTCTTCGATCATCCCACCCGCAAAGAACGGGTGCACTTTGTGGCAACGTATGATCCGTGGTCAAAAGGCGAGGAACCGAAGTATGTGAAGTAGGTGGCTGAACTCTTACTTCAAATCGTCCGGCTGCAAATTATAAAAATAGTAGAAGCGCAAACCGAGAATTTGTCCGGGAAATTCCTTCGGCAGCGGCGGAAACGGATTTGACGCCGTGATGCTCCCCCACGCCGCGCGGTCCAGCGGCACATCCCCCGAGGAGGTGTGCAGCGTCATGCCGCTGACATTGCCGTCTTTCTGAATAACGAATTCAATCGAGAGCTTGCCCTGCTTGTAGATCGGCGCTTTGACCGACTCCGGCATGATGTTGTACCAGTTCGCCTTCACAACCTGAACCACGCGGGTCAGGTACGGACCGAAATCCACACCCATCGTGTCGGTCAGAATCTCGGCTTGGTCGAGCGCTTTCGGGCCGCCGCGCCCCTGGCTCAGCCCGTAATCGCCGCCCTGTCCTGTGCCGTAATGCCCGCGACTCGCGGCCGCCGCTTGCTCCGCCTGTTCGATCGCCGAGCCCGGGGTCGTTGTGTTATTAAAGTTCGGCACCACGCGGCTTCCCCCCTGCGCGGGCGTCCGCAGCTGTGCCACCTGGTCGCTCTGCCGTGGCTGCGCAAATCCAGAACCGGGTTCCTGATTCTGCGGCGTTGGCTGTTGCGGAGGAGCTTGATTCTGCGCCGCTTGCGGCGCGGGCGGCGCTTGCTGCGGCTGCTGCGCGGACGCACCCGGCTGCCCCGGACGCGTGCTTTCGAGTAGCTTCTTCAGCTCCTCGCGATTGATCTGCGGCGTCTTGCTGGTCGCGATACGGTCTTTATCCGAGATAATCTTCGAATCCGGACGCCGCGTTACCGTCTGTTGATCCGGCGGCAATGCCAGGAATGTCGCATCTTTTTCGCGATCCTCGTCGGCGCGCAACTCCAAAGGGATTGCCCGATGCGGCAGCATCGCGACGATTCTCTCGCTGTTCCACAGCAGAATCACTATGAACAGGTGCAGGATGATCGACAGCCAAATCGCTTCTCTCTTTCGCGCGCTCGAAAGATCGTCCTGTAGTTGAATCAAAAGGTGCGGAACGTCCTCTGGATTAAAGGTGCGGTAGGCCGTTTCCCAATGCTGCGCTTCGAAAAGATCGCGATGCTCCTGCGGCCCCGAAGGCGGGCCAGACGACGAAGAAGAAGGATCGCGAGACGGAATTTGGGTGACTGGCATCAGGCAGCGACTATGAACTTAGACCCGCAGGCAAGCCCCTAAGTTGCGTAAGGTGCTACGTAAAGTTACGTAAACAGTGGGAGTTGCTGCTTTATGGTCTATTGTCGCATTTTTCTCCCAGTGCCAGCGAGTACCGGGGTAATGAGTGGTGTTGTTTCATAAACTCGGTTTCGGGAAGGGCACGAGTTCCACTCGTGCCGCAAACGCCGCCGAATCATCGGCGGCTTCCAGCTGCTGGGGGAATGCTGCACTGGAATGAAGGTCATTACGCCGTCACACCGATCCGGCCCGCATGCCGTCCAATCTCCGCGAGGATCTCAAGGCCCAGCGCCAGCGCCCTTCGCCCGTCTTCCAGCGAGACTTCCGGAGCTCTTCGTTTTCGCACCGCTTCCAGAAACGACTTGATCTCGGCAAGCAGCGGCTCTTCCGCTGTAATCGGCGGCTTTGCCACTTGGATCTGAGGATTCACAGTCGGCCGCGTGCCCCACTCATTCGCGTCTTTTGCGGATGCGTAGCCGGCTCCGGCCCCTTTGCTCACCGAAAACGCCAGCACATCCTGCCGTCCGTAGTCGATCGAGATATATTGTCCCGCCTGAAAGAAACGCAGCTTGCGCACGCGCTCCGTGGATACGCGGCTGGCCGTGAAATTGGCCACGCAGCCCGATTCAAATTCGACGCGCACGTTGGCGATATCGACCTTGTTCGAGAGGATGGGGAGGCCGACCGCGCGAATCTCCTTGACCTTGGATTTCACAAACGTCAGCACAACATCCAGGTCGTGGATCATCAGGTCGAGCACCACATCTACATCGAGCGAACGCGGCGTGAACACGCTCAGCCGATGCACCTCGAAGAACATTGGCTTGTGTATGAGCGGCAACGTCGCTCGCACCGCGGGATTGAAGCGCTCCAAATGCCCTACCTGCGCGATGCGCTTATGATCCGCCGCTAGCTGCAGCAACTCGTCCGCCTCAGCGAGTGTGGCCGCGACCGGCTTTTCGATCAGCACGTCAACGCCGGATTCCATCAGCGCGCGCGCCACTTCAAGATGCAGCACGGTAGGCACAGCCACCGAGGTGGCCTGCACTTCGCTATGCGCGGCCAGCAACTGCTCGACCGAGCCGAATGCCCTGCAACCGAACTCGCTCGCGACCATGTCGGCGCGAGCCCTGTCGGGATCGACGACACCAACCAGCCGCACGCTGCCTGACTGCTGCAACGAGTGATACACACGCGCGTGGTTGCGCCCAAACGCGCCCACGCCCACGACCGCTACATTAACTGGTAATTGCGAACTCAAAGTTTGCCTCGTCCGCTGCCGCAGCGAACGCGATATTCTTTCAGTTCACCCCAAGAATGGCAAACAGTGTGGTCTAGCGGTAGTGGGCTGTTTTGAAAAGGAATTGCACTCAGTTGGCCCGGCCAGAAAAAAATGCCGGAAAGCGGGGCGTACCAAAATGTGGCCTAGCTGATCCGCTTAATCTTCGGCTGCGGTCGCTCGGATACCAACTGAGTGCCACTTTTATTGTACTCGCGGTCTTGAATCTCTGGCATAATGGGTCATGCGTAGACGCTCACGCACAGGCGACGTAGCACAAAATGCGCTAAGAGTGGTAGAGACCGCGATTGGCGAGCCTTTGAAACCAGCACGCAAGACGATACAGTTCCCACGCAAGCCAAAGAATCCGGCAGCGGTTGCCCTTGGCAAGCTGGGCGGGAGGAAAGGCGGCAGAGCAAGAGCAGCGAAGATGACGGGACAGGAGAGAAAGGAAAGTGCCCAGCGTGCGGCAAAAGCACGCTGGGGCCAGAGAAAAGTCGAAGATTGAGGGAGGGTCATCCGAGCCTAACTCAACAGGAGAAGCTAGGCGCGATTATCGGCACTTCGATCACAATAGTTTCGTCGCCGACCTGAATCGTGATGGAAACCTTCGTGACCGAGACCGTGATTTTCACGGATCGCACATAGCACCTCCTTCCTGAAACGCCCGTTCTGCTAGCGGGCGTTTCACTGTTTAGCAGAAGAATTTTTCTCGACCGTAACCTTCAGTGATCCCCGACTATCGTCGGAAGTCTTGTAGATCACATTGAAGATGCCAGACACCATTTCCAACCAGTTCTTGCGTTCTTCGATTGGCCATTCCGTTTTCGGCTCTGGCAGTTCCTTTAATAGGCCTTCGATGAGAGGATGCAGCCGGGGCGAGTCGTCCTCTTCTTTTTCCTTTTTCTTTTTCTTCTCAGGTTCAACTTCGGGGTCTGCCGCTGGCGCAGCCGCAGCCGCACTCGCCTTGACGCTGGGCAGCACCAATTTCGATGTGCCGTACTGGAAGAATCCAGCTTGAGTTGCCGAACGTTGAAATACCTGGCGTGCTTTGTCCTTCTGCTTCGGAGCAACGCCCAAAGTGACCATCGCGGTTTCCAGTCCCGCATTCGCAGGAAGCGTACCGCCCTTGAACTGTTCGTAGATCGCTTTGTAGAGTTGAATGGTGAGGAAGCCTTCGACACGCGCGGCTTTCTCCTGTTCGGGATCAGCAACACGCTTCCCTGATTCTGAGAGAGTGATGTTGCCGCGATCATACGTGAGGTAGCCGAACATCTTTGCTGTCATCACGCGCATTCGGAATCCCCCGCCCTTCGCGGCCTGATCTAGCTGGGCGGCGAGCTGATCCCATTGGCAACTCGCACCGCCGACAGCATGAACGGCCTTGGCGATCTCTACCGCATCGTCGAGGTCGAGGTAAGGAAACTCAATGGTGGAGCGTTCTCGTTTTCCAGAATCGCCGTCCTGAGATTCTGGCTGCTGGGGGTCGTCTAGCACTTCTGCTGTAGCCTTATCGGATGCCATTTGCCTAGGTCCTCCTTTTCGTCATTAAAATAATGCGGATTAAGGCGCAAGTCAAGTGCGAAGTTAGCTTTTTTATTACTGATCCGCATTATTTTCTTGACTGCGTAGGCGCTCACGCATATAATTTCAGCATTATGAATCGCTTACCCATTGAGAAACGCGCCCAAATTGTCAATGCCCTAGTTGAGGGAACCAGCATTCGGGCTACTTGCCGCCTAACCGGAGCGTGCAAGGATGCCGTTCTAAAGCTAATCCGAGACATGGGGACGGCTTGCGCGGCGTTCCACAATTCGACCGTGCGCGGAGTGAGGGTCGAGCGCGTCCAGTGCGACGAAGTGTGGAGCTTTTGCTACGCGAAGGAAAAGAACGTTCCCTTAGAGCAGCAAGGAACAGGCGCGGGGAGTGTCTGGACGTGGATTGCGATTGACGCAGATTCTAAGCTGGTACTCTCCTACCTGTGCGGCGGTCGGGATGCGTCATGGGCCTGCAAATTTATGGAGGACTTAGCATCGCGTGTGACCACGCGCATTCAGATCACAACGGACGGCCACCGTGCTTACGCGGAAGCTGTCGAAGGTGCCTTCGGGATGAACGTGGATTACGCGATGCTGATAAAGCTGTACGGCGCACCATCTGACAACCCTGACACGCGCTACAGCCCCGCAACCTGCATCGGGATTCGCACTGGCATCTTGAGCGGCAATCCTGATCGGGAGCACATCTCGACTAGCTATATCGAACGGCAAAATTTGAACCTGCGAATGGGTGTGCGGCGCTTCACGCGGCTCACGAATGCGTTCTCGAAGAAGTTTGAGAATCACTGCCACATGGTTGCGATCTACCACGCCTATTACAACTTCTGCCGTGTCCATCAAACGCTGAGGGTCACGCCCGCGATGGAAGCTGGTATCACAAATCACATTTGGAGTGTGGAGGAATTGGTGAGACTACTGGATGCGGCGGAATCTAAAGCGGCTTGATTTCAAAACAGCCCACTACCGGTCTAGCAGGCTGCTGAAAAACTCCGTCGGGCGATGATTTTGGGTGGCGCAGCGCTTTAGTGTGTACGTGAAAACTCGAATTTCCGACTTGCATTGAAACAGAATTTGCCTTTATCAGCCGCGAAGCGGCGTAAGAATGCAGCCCACGGCGTAAGCCGTCGGTTGAGGTGGGAAACCATTCAGCCCCGAAGGGGCGAAAGACGAGTTCTCACGCACACGCTTCCAGCGCTGCGATAAATTTAGCCGCAGAGGTCGCCTGCGGCCAGAAATAATCTCCCCAGCTACCTCTACAGCCCGCTCCCGCGCAGCCGGCGGTTGTGGATCGCAAATCCCACCCAAAACCCCACACCCGCTGCCCACGACGCCATGGCCGCGCTCGGAACATCGCGCACCAGCATCCATTGAATGTGCCCGCCGGCAAAAATAAACGAGAACGGAAAGATCGTGAACGCAATCGCCAGCCCCAGAGTCCAACTGCGTTGGGACAGCTCTTTGCGTGTGTTCAACAGGGTTTGCAGTTCGTGATCCTGCGGTAACGGCATGGGATTGCCTCCTGAAAGGGTTTTCGTTGCGCTACTCGATTTCGCCTGTTCCACTTCCGCCGCCAGCTTCGCGTCGCCTTGCAAAAACTCTTCGACCAGCGCTTGCGTTTCCGCACTGGCTTCGCCGGCCACGTAAATTGGAATCAGATCCTGAATCACATTGCGAGATATGGTCATGATTAGCTCCGCATTTGCCGCACCTGCTCCAGTTTGAGCCGCGCGCGATGGATTTTCGTTTTCACCGCGCCCAGCGATAACCCGAGCGCAGCCGCAATCTGTTTGTAAGACATTTCCTCGACCGCCGACATCAGCAAGGCCGCCCGATCCAGTTCTGGAAGACGCTGCAAATCATCCATCACCCGGCTGAGTTCGGCGCGCTTTTCCGCAGATTCATGTGGCGCCTGCCGCGGATCTTCAAAATCCGCTTCCAGCGCCGCTTGCCGCCCGCTGTGCCTAAACCCCTGGCGGTGGCAGTTGCGCGCGATCACCAGCAGGTACGCTTTGACCGTGTCCTGCCGAATCTCGCCCGGCGCGGTCCAGGCCCGCACAAATGTCTCCGAAACAATGTCCTCTGCATCGGCGCGGTTTCCCGTCAGATAAAGGGCGAATCGGAAGACGTCGTGCGCGTATTTCTGATAGAGCGCCTGAAAGTCGGTCATGGACTCCCGTGTCCACAGAGAATATCCGCTAGGAGCGGAAAAGTTTCAGCTGGCGGAAGGAATTCCTGCGATTTGGCCTCTTGTAGGCCCATTCGAAAGGGAGGCAAAGAGCAGGCTTACATTTTCTTCAGCAGAGCAATCTGGCCGGCGTGATATGCAGCATGCTGGGCCAGTCCATGCAGCATGAAATAGAAGGTGTAATGCGCTCCCTGCTTGCCCGGTACCTGCTTGCTCAGCGACGCTTCAGGAAATCTCTCGACCGCGGCAACCACTTGTTCATGCGTGCTGCGCAGATTTCCCAGCGCTTTCTGCCAGGCGGTTTCGGTGGTATCGGTCACCGTCGGAAAATTCTCCTCATTGGAGAGGACTGCTGCTATTCCCGTCATTCGACGACGAACTGCATCGTCCCAAGCGGCAATGTGCAGAACCAATTCCCAAATGCTGTGCGCGTTCGGCAAAGGATGCGCAGAGGCTTGCGCCGCTGTCACTTCTCTTAGAATCTCGAATAGCGAATCGCCGTGCCATGCTTCTCCCTCAAAGGCGCGGCGCAATTCGTCCGCGATGCGGCTGGCTTCGGCCATGATAGCCTCCAAATGTCTATACATGATTACCCGGTATTCGGGTATAATCAAGCAGTGATTGTCAGCTTCGCGGACGCGACAACGGCCGACATTTTCCACGGAAGCGATACCAAAGCTGCCCGCCGGCTGCCGCAGGAACTTTGGAGCAGGATACAGCAAAAGCTCGATCTGCTGAATGCGTGCATATCGGTAGAGGACTTGCGAGTACCGCCCTCGAATCGACTGGAGAAACTCAAAGGGAATCTCACAGGCTTTTACAGCATCCGGGTAAATCGGCAGTATCGAATCATATTCCGGTTTGTTGCTGGCCAATGCGAAGAAGTCCGCTGCACTGACTATCACTGAATGATTCGTGGCACGCTGACGTAAGAAATATTCAGGGACCAAACGGACCCGTACAGGAGAAAGCAAGACATGCTGCCCAATTTCCGCACCGCAACCCATCCGGGCGCCATTCTCGAAGAGGAATTTTTGCGTCCTCTGTGTTTGACCCAGGCCAAGCTGGCGCGCGCGCTGCACATTCCACTGAACCGCGTTAATGAATTGGTTCGCGGAAAACGTGGTATCACGCCGCAATCCGCGCTCCTACTGGCGGAATACTTCGGGAACTCGGCCGAATTTTGGATGAACTTGCAGACCGCCCACGATCTCAGCCGCGCTCGCCAGGAAATGCAAAAAAAACCGAGCCGAGCCGCCGCGAAGACCGCCCCACCTAGGACAAAGCTCCGGCCTGCGCACGCCCAAGGTGCGGATTGATCGCGAGCCGGTCAATCACGCTGCGGTCACGCTGATTCCCGCATCGTCAGCGGCACGCGCGATCGCTTCGCCGTCGAGTAGCAAGCAGCGCCCCGCATCGACTGCCAGACAGCTTGCGCCCGCGCGCTTCATGGCTTCAATCGTCGCCACGCCGATTACGGGAACATCGAACCGCATGTCCTGCGCGGGCTTGGCGATCTTTACAACCGTGAGCGCGCGCGTCAGCGTCGAGGCAGCGCCTTCGAGCGAACGCATGAGTTGGCCAGCACGTTCAATCGTCGCGTCCGTGCCTTCCATGGCCTCGACAGCCACGCAGGCCGCTTCGGCGATCACGACCGTTTGGCCAATGTCGTATTCAGCCAGCCGTCGAGCCACCATGCGTCCATACTCGATGCTTTTCTTTTCCTGCTCGGTTGGAGCCCTGCGCGTGAGCACGCCCGACTTTGCCAGTAGCGGTTCGAGCAGCGCGGTTGAACTTTCCAGCATGATTCCTTCGTCCGCCAGCACCTTGGCCACTGCTCCGAGGAGCGAATCAGTGTTTCGCGTTCCAAGAGAAAGCAACAGCTTCGCCAGGCGCCAGTCCGGCTTGATGGAAGAGAATATCTGCTTGTGCTTGACCTGACCGGCCATGATGGCGCGCGTCACACCCTCGCGCTTAAAAGTATCGATGAGCTTGGAAAGCTCGCCGAGCGATAACCAGTGAACCGCCGCTGCGCCTTTGGATTCGATTTCGGGAGAAGCTTCTTCCTTTATCGCCGCAATGACAACGTCGTACTCTTGCGCGCGTGCCGCTTCCAGCACAAGGAAGGGAAATTTTCCGTTACCCGCAATGAGCCCGAGTTTCATAGTCGGTGGTCGGTGGACAGTCGCCAGTGACCAGTTACCGTTTACTATTTCGCGTTTGCTGTATATCGCCAATAACCAGTTGATACCTTTGCCACTTTAGTCGTGAATCCATATGTGTGCACCGACCACTGCGCACTACTTAATCACTCCCCGCTCCGACTCTTCAATAAAGCGGATCAGCATCTCAACGTCTTCTCCGCGATCCGCTTCGGCTTTTAACTTCTCCAGCGCCTGCGACGTATTGAGTTTCGAAGCGATGAGCAGACGGTAAGCGTGATGGATTTTGCGAATTCGCTCTTTGGTGAACCCGCGGCGCTCCAGACCAACGGAATTCAGACCATAAGCGTGCGTGCCCCGCTCGGCAGATGTCTTCGAAAACGGCAGCACATCGCGCGTGATGGTTGTGCCTCCACCAATGAAGGCATATTTGCCGATGCGCACAAAGTGGTGCACAGGACATAGGGCTCCGACGGTAGCCCAATCCTCCACCACTACGTGTCCGCCCAAGGTGGCCGCGTTGGCCATGATGATGTGGTCGCCAATCTGGCAATCGTGCGCGATGTGCGTGTAAGCCATGATGAGGTTGTGGCTGCCCACGCGCGTCACTCCGTGGCCTTTGGTAGTGGCGCGATTGATAGTTACATATTCGCGAATCTCGTTGTGGTCGCCGATCTCCAGCCGCGTGGGCTCGCCTTTGTAAGAAATGTCCTGCGGAGCAAGCCCGATCGAGCAAAAAGGATAGAAGCGGTTATCGGCACCGATCTTCGTGGGGCCTTCCATCGCCACATGCGAGAGCAATTGCGAACGCTCGCCCAGTTCGACCTCCGCACCAACCACACAATAAGGCCCGATCTGACACGAGGAATGAATCTTCGCTTTCGGGTCGACAATCGCAGTTGGATGAATTGACATGGCTAAGAAGTGGCTAGTGATCAGTGGTCAGTGAACAGTAAGAGCCGCGGGCGATTTTACTGACCACTGACCACCAGCCACTGACCACTATTCCGATCCCTCCGCGCTCGCGCCGCCCAGCGTTCGCGGCACCAGACGGCAGGTTACGGTGGATTCGGCGGCCACTTTCCCGTTCACGTAAGCCTTACCTTCCAATCGCGCCGCTGTCCTGCGCCAGGCTCGCACCTCTACCTCGATGCGCAATTGATCGCCGGGAACCACCGGACGGCGAAAGCGCGCTCTCTCGATTCCCGTGAACACCATGAGCATGTCGTCGCGATTGGGAACTTCGGTGAGCAGCAGCAATCCTCCAGCCTGCGCGATGGCTTCCACGATCAGCACGCCGGGCATGATGGGCTTGTCGGGGAAATGCCCCGTGAAAAATGGCTCGGTGATGGTCACGTTCTTCAGAGCCACGATTCGCTTCATGCGGTCGAGCTCAAGTACGCGATCGATCAGCAGGAAGGGATAGCGATGCGGGAGGATCTTGAGGATGTCGCCAATCTCCATGGTCGTTTTCGGGCCCGGCGGCGCTTCGGGCGTGGTTTGTATGGCGTCAGTCATGCGGTTCATCTCGGCGCGAAGATTATACTGTAGCGCACTCTCGCGGCGGCCTGATTGGAAAACGACAGGACGAGCTTCAAGAAGACAAAGCAGGGCGACTAAACTCTCGCGACGTATTTGGGCGGCTGTGCCTTTTCGCGGACGAGGGCGTCCGCGCCACATTTAAATCAAAGACTCTTAGCTAACGGCGGAATGTTGTACTGGCGCGGCAGGGTGCGTCTTGTGGTCTTTATCTTTTTTGTCTTTATTATGCTCGCGCTGCGCTGCGCGGAAGTCGCCGTGCAGAATGTCGAGGGCGCTGCTCGGGATCTCCGTACCCCATTCCAGCATTTCGTTTTCCGGCCAATGGCCGTTGAGCCGAATCGCGGAGTCCGTTAAATCTTCGGGAAAAGCCTGGCGATAATTGCCTTCGCGGTTGAGCAAGCCGCCGATCTGACGGCCGGAGTGCATATCGAAGATGCAGCGGCTGGCGCTGCCGCCATCGTTAGTGAAAACCAGAAGCACTTCGCCGGCCTCGCCGTAATCGGGACGATAAAACCAGGCTTGCGCGGCATCCGCCTTGGGCCGCGGACGCCGCCGCGCGTGCGCCTGTTCGGCGATCTGCTCGGGCTTGAGGTCTTTCGCGGGATCGAAATAAAGCACGCGCTGGCACGAATCGCAATAGACGATCTGCTCGCTATTGCGAACTTCGTTGTGGGTCTGGGGCCGCAACATGACCTGGCAGCCCATACATTTGTGCTCGAGCACCTCGGCAATGCCGCTGCCGCGGAACTTCATGACCCGTTCGAAGCGGCGCAACAACTCTCCGTCAATTCCTTGCCGCAGGCCATCGCGCTTGGCATTCCATTCCGCCAGTTTTTTCTGATCTTCGGCAGTCACGCGGCGCGCGTCTTCTTTGTCTTTTTCTATCTCGGCGGTCTGGGCTTTCAGTTCGGCTTCCGCGGCTTTAACTTCCTTCTCGCGCGCTTCAACGTTAACCATCACTTCCAGAATGCGGTCCTCGTTGATGCGGATTTCCTGCTCGGCAAACTGAATTTCCTGCAGCAATGCTTTGTATTGCTCGTTGGTTTTTACGCCGAGCGATTGGTCGCGGTATTTGGAAATCTTGCCTTGCAGGTCTTGAATGGCGGATTCGTATTTTTTCTTATTGGTCTCGTCCGCTTTGGCGGCGGCGCGCGCTTTTTCGAGCTGGGCTTTGGTTCCGGCGAGTTTCAGTTCGATGACTGCGATTCGTTTGGGCAGCTCGGCGATCTCGTCCTTCAGTTTGCGGATCTCCTGATCCACGATCTGAAGTTCGAGCAGTTTTTCGATGTCAGGCAGCATCGTTCAGAGAAAATCCCCTGCATTGATTCTAGCAGGAGAATCAGGCTTCGGTTGGAGAAACACGCTTTCCGGGCTGCGGCGCAGCTGGCGGTGGTGGCAGCCGAGGAGAAAAGAGCGCTTGCCGCCGCTGGCGGCGGGGTTTGTATTGCAGGACCTATGGAAGCTCTGATTAAGTGTGGCGCGGGCGTCCCCGCCCGCGAAAAATCGCCGGCCAGTTCTCGCCTTAGAACGTACTTAATCAGAGTTTCCTATGTTTTTTGTTTTATCTCTTCGCGCACGCGGTGCATTGTCTCCAGATAGAAGTGCAGGTTGTGCTGCGTGTTCAGCACCTGTGCCAGCAACTCGTTCGATGCGTAGAGATGGCGCAGATAGGCGCGCGAATAGCGTCGGCAAACCGGGCAGTTGCAAGCCGGGTCGAGCGGCCCCCGATCTTCAGCGTAGCGCGCCTGCTTGATTGAAACGCGGCCTTCAGAGGTAAAGAGCAGGCCGTGCCGCGCGGCGCGAGTGGGCAGAACGCAGTCCATCATGTCGACACCCATGCGGGCGTAGAGAGCAATCTCTTCCGGCGTTCCTACGCCCATCAGGTAGCGCGGCTGGCCGGAGGGCAAGTGCTCGAGTGTGGATTCGACGATCTCGCGCGTGAGTTCGCGTGGCTCGCCCACGCTCAGCCCGCCTATCGCGTATCCGGGAAAGCCGATTTCGATGGTGCGCAGGGCCGATTCGCGCCGCAGCTCGCGATCCATCCCTCCCTGCACAATGCCGAACAAAGACTGAGTGCAGTGGTCAGTAGTCAGTTGCCCGTGGTCAGTAGAGCTGCTGCCTGTTGCCGGTTGCCAGTTGCCAGCAGTGCAGTCGCCAGTTGCCAGTTGCCGACTGCCAGAGCATTCGCGATCTGCGGCTTCGCCCTTGTCTGGCCTATTTTCAGAATTGTCATTCCGAGCGGAGCGAGGAATCTCATCTACCAGTGTCCTGTCGTCCTGATGGCTGATAGCTGATAGCTGACGGCTGCCAGTTATGGTCTTCTGGTCACCGGCCACTGCCCACTGGCCACTGCCCCACGGCACTTCATTCTTATGCGCCTCGAAATATTCTTTGCTACGCCGAGCCCAGCGTAGCGTCATCTCCATCGAACTCCGCACGCGTTCCCGTTCCGCGGGATGCTCTGTGCATTCATCGAACGCCATAATGATGTCTGCGCCGAGACCAATCTGTATTTCCATCGCTCGTTCCGGGCTGAGAAAGTGTGACGAGCCATCGAGGTGCGAGCGAAACGTAACGCCCTCTTCGGTCACCTTGCGCAGTTCGTTCAGACTGAAAACCTGAAAGCCACCCGAGTCTGTGAGGATGGCGCGGTTCCACGACATGAAGCCATGCAGGCCGCCCATGCGCCGCACAATGTCCACGCCCGGCCGCAGATAAAGGTGATAGGTATTGCCGAGCAGAATGCGAACGCCTAGCTCTTCCAGTGAATCCTGCGACATGCCCTTGACCGAGCCGAGCGTGCCCACGGGCATAAAGACAGGTGTCTCAACCTCCCCATGCGGAGTGATGAGCTTGCAGGCACGCGCCGGGCCGGAAGTGGACTCAATCTGAAATTGGATGGGCACTACGTAGAATTCTAAAGGATCGCGGAAGGAAGTCAGAGGTCAGAAATGAGAAGTCAGATTGCAGGACCCACGATTTTCCAATACCGGATGGCGAGTGTAACCGCTGTTAACGCCGACTATCCCATCCGGAGCCAGGCCGCTCTGTACACTATCCGAGGGGTCTAGCTGTGTCGACGGTTCGACTTTTGTTTCGTCTTTTGGCATTTCTGTTGGCTGCCGGCCTGGCGCACGGCCAAAGCGCACAACCCGAAGTCCAGACCGAGCCGCTGACGGCCGGCGACATCATGGCGCGGGTTGCCGCGAACCAGGATCGCGGCGAAGCATTGCGGAAGGAATACGTCTACAAACAGCACATACACATTACGACCCATAAGCCCAAGAGCAGGATGATGCGCGAAGAGACCGCCGATTATGAAGTGGTGCCGCTGCTGGACGGTCCTCAGAAGAAGCTCAAATCGCTGACCGGTCGCTATTGGAACAAGGACAAGTACGTTGACATTAAAAGCGAGCCAGCTGCCGAGGATGGCGGCACGGATGCGGATTTGATTGGCAATTTGCGCAATCACGAGCCAGTGCCCGAGTCCGGCAGAACGGATGCGGACTTGATTCGCAACTTGCGCAACCATCTGTTAAGCGACAGCTCCAAGGATGGCTTGGCGCGCGACCTGTTTCCGCTGACGTCCGAAGTGCAAAAGGACTATGAGTTCACGCTTCTGGGGCAGGAGCTTGAGGCGGGGCGCAGCGTTTACCATATCGCCTTCACGCCCAAGGACAAGGCGGAGCGGACGTGGGCGGGTGAAGCGTTCGTCGATGCCGCGGAACTCCAGCCCATCAGAGTGTTCACCAAGATGTCGCGCCCGCTCCCATTTTTAGTGAGGACGATGTGGTTCGATCTCCCAGGAATTGGGTTCAACGTGGTCTACCATCGGCAAGAGGACGGTGTGTGGTTTCCATCGGTTTTCGGGACCGAGTTCCGGCTGCACGTGGGGCCAATGTTTTTCTTTAACCGAGACATTGCGATTTCGCTGGAAAACTCGGGGTTCGAACATAAGCCGCCGGCAACGCAGTGAGGGGGCAAGACCTCGACGTTGACGTAAAATCGCCGTTTCGCAAAACGATTAGGCTCGGTGCCCCAGAACCTGCCCTGAGCCTGTCGAAGGGTTCGCGCCCGTTCTTCGGGCGCTAACCTGAGACTTATGATCGGCACGAGCAGCGAGAGCTTGAATACCCCAATCCCAATAAGTTTGCCTTGGCTCAATCCGCAGCGCATCCGGCGGCAGGCGCTCCTGTTGGCGATCGCGTTGTGGCTCGGCTATTTGGCGGCGATTGCCACGCCAGGGATGCGGGATCGCTTCGGGCATTTGAAGGGCGCGGATTTTCTTCATCCATACGTACTTGGTACGCTCGCGCTGGAGCGCGATGGCGGCGGCCTTTATGACGCAACCGTGCAGCGCGAGATCGGAGAGCGCCGCGTGCCGGACTCGGCAGGCGATTACTTTCTGCCAGTGTATGGGCCGCAGTATTCGTTGCTCTGGGTGCCAATGGCGCGTTTGCCGTATGGCTGGGCTGCTGCGATTTGGATGGCGCTGAGCGCTGCAATTTACGCGGCGTGTTGCTTTGCGGTATGGCGAACGTGTCCGAATCTGCGCGCTTACGGAGGCACGGTGGCGCTTGTGGCTGCGGCGTTTCCCGGATTTTTTGCGCTCATCACGTTCGGCCAAAACTCAGCGCTTGCGCTCGCCGCGTTCACCGGCGCGTATTTGGCTCTGCGGTCGCGGCGAGATGTGCTGGCAGGTCTGTGCCTCGGGTTGCTGGCTTATAAGCCACAACTGGCGATTGTGCCGGCATGCGTGTTTGCCGCCCGTTGCGTTTGGCCGAGCAGGCGCGTCGGGTTTCCTGCGGGCGACACGGTCGTGGGTGCTGGCACTCCGATTGTGGACACCGCGTTTTTCGGCAATACACGATTAAGCGCGATCAAAGTAATTATTGGTGCGGCATTTTGTATTACCGCGCAGTTCGCCGCGGCCTGGGCCTGGTATGGCGCTGGGCCGCTCATCACGTACGTGCACGTACTCACCCACCTCGGCTCGGCGGCAGGAATCCTGGAGCCGCGGCCTTATCTGATGCACTCGCTGCGCGCTTTCTGGAATCTGCTGCTGCCCTGGCCCGACGCAGCGCTCGCACTCTACATTCTGACAACTGCCCCCGCACTGGCAATAGCGGCCGCTGGCTGGCGAAGACCAGCGCCGCTTGAGCATCGTTTTGCGATCATGCTATTGGTAACCGTGCTGGTTGCGCCCCATCTCACGGTTTATGATCTGGTGATCCTCGTGCCTGCGCTGCTTTGGATTGCCGACTGGCTGCAGGCTCACCCCGCCCCGCGCGTCGCGTGGCTCCTTTATTTTGCGTGTATTTTGCCCTTCGCAGGGCCGCTTGCGCGCTGGACGCACGTGCAACTCTCGGTAGTCTGCCTGGCCGTGCTTGTCGTGGATTTCGGAGTCCGGTTGTGGCCAGGCAAGACAGCTGCCGCAATGGCACTTGATTTGAGAAATAATTCCCACGTGTAATCCACTGTTCATTGACTGACTCCCTGCATCCAAATGCTCGTGTTACCAGACCGGTTATTGAGCAAACGCCTGCCGATGTACACTGTTGTTATGTCTCCCCTCTCCCAGTTCGCCCGCCCGATTGCCTGCGTAGTTTTGCCTACGTACAACGAGCGAAATAACCTGCGCGTGGTACTGCCGCGAATTTTCGAACAGGCGGCGCGCATAGAGACTCACGATCTGCACGTCCTGGTGGTAGATGACAACTCTCCCGACGGCACGGCCGAGGTGGTGCGGGAGGCAATGCCCGCCAATCCGAAGCTGCATCTGATCACAGGGGAAAAGCGCGGCCTTGGCGAAGCCTATCAGCGGGGCATGGCGCATGCGGTCGATCGGTTGGGCGCGTCGCTTCTCCTGGAAATGGATGCGGACGGACAGCATGATCCGGCGTTGCTGCCGAAGTTCATACGCTTGTGCGCCAAAGGCGACCGGCGGATGGTGATTGGCTCGCGCTTCCTGCCGGGAGCTTCCATGCCCGATTTCGGTCCCGCGCGCCGCGCGATGAGTTCGGTTGGAAGTTTTCTGGTGCGGCTGTGCGGTGGCGTGGGACCGGTGAGCGATTGCACCTCGGGATATCGCTGCTTCCCGGTGGAACTCTTTAGCGGCTGCGATTTCAGCAAGCTGCCCACGCGGGGCTACTCGTTCCAGACGGCCATTCTGTTTGAACTGGTGCGCCAGGGTGCGGAGGTAGTGGAAATCCCTCTGGTGTTTGCTCCGCGGCTGGATGGCGAGTCGAAACTGAAGATGCGCGACTGCGTCGAATTCGTGGCCACGCTGGGCGGACTGCTTGTGCGGCGCTTCAGCACTCCGGCTGTGGTGAGCGCGCCATCACCTGTGGCGGCTGAGCCAGAGCCCGCAGAGATTATCGGCAAGGCGGTTTAGTTAAAAGGACGCTCGAGGTTCCACCCAATCCAGCACCCTGAGGCTGGGCTGGAGCGGATAATCGTATGGGGGGAATTGTCAGCCGGAATGCAAGTGCTGTAGAATGGCTTGACGAGCGGGAGTAACTCAGTGGTAGAGTGCGACCTTGCCAAGGTCGAAGTCGCGGGTTCAACTCCCGTCTCCCGCTCCAGATTGTTTCCCTGCCTGTCTCTTCTTTCCCGGATTGCTGGTGCCGTCCTGCTTTAGATTCCACCCAGAAGACGCGGAGAAGACTCGGCAAAGCTCATTCCTATTCCCTGCCGGATTTAGCTGGTTGTGGATCTTTCCGCTGACTCTGTGAGTCTGTGGCGAGAAAGGGGAAATCTGGAGGGCGCTCAATCGGCGAGCGGATTTCATTGCGATTCGCCAGGGGTTCCGTTTACACTGACAGAGCAGTAGGCAACTTGCGATCGGCGCGGTAGCCAAGTGGTAAGGCCGAGGTCTGCAAAACCTCTATTCGTCGGTTCGATTCCGACCCGCGCCTCCAACTCTTCCTCGTATGTGGTTAATCTGTCTTGCCTTCCTGCCATTCTCCGCTTAGGGCTGGATCGGCCGAAATCGGCTGATTTCGTGCTCAAAGGCGGACAAAAAGCGGGCAAACCTGAACTGCCTCTAACGAAAATCCTGTGCGGTGATTCGCGGCTTCGTCGCGCAAAGATCATGAATTTCTAGGGAGTTTGTTAGGGCCGGACTGCGCAACGCCAGGCTGAAGGTGAAGACATTGGGTCGTCCGCCGCTGATTCTGGATCGCGATCGCATTGCATGCCCCGGGGCTTTAGGTTCGTCTATTCGAGAAATCTCGGCTCAATTTCAAGTGTCGGCCGCGACAGTCCGCAAAGCGCTGCGGCCGTGTTAGCAAAACCCCCAGCGCCGCAGCTACCTAGTGCCCCCGCAAGTTTCTGCGCGGAAACCCTAACACCACCCGTGGAACCGGCGGGCGTTACGACTTGCAATCGTCTCCCGAACGGTTACGAAGCCGCACCTTCCGCTCATCGGTTCCGTACGGAGAGCCTCGTGCTCGTCATCGCTGAATCCAACTCCCTTGCTTCTTCTTGCGGAAATCTGCACCGAAGCTCTGTTTGTAGCCGCGGTGCAGTTCCTCGAATCGCCAGGGAGGCAGGAGGCCCATCCTCGCCTCCCTGACAATTCACGCTTAGCCCCTTTG
>Ga0182030_10000883_pt1 | contig 59417 bp, 55 predicted proteins | sample 812S3MmetaG_FD_121299 | JGI IMG/M metagenome (GOLD analysis project Ga0182030, IMG submission 121299) | Permafrost microbial communities from Stordalen Mire, Sweden - 812S3M metaG (Illumina Assembly) | ecosystem: Environmental > Terrestrial > Soil > Wetlands > Permafrost | place: Sweden... | reverse complement strand
CCGGCCGGGGTCCAAGCTTCTGGTCGCGTCGGGCCGCGAGCCCGAGATCGACGAACTGGCCTACATCTGAGCTGGGCCGTGGATCTCGACCCGAGAAGGCGAGAGGGGGGCGTTTCGATCGGAGAGCCCTTTCACCTCGAGCCGACAAACGCGAGCGCGACGACGGCTGTCACATTGAACAGAGCGTGGGTGGCTATGGACGAGCCGAGGCGACCCGTCAAATGGCGTACGACACCCAGGACGACCCCGGCCGCCCCCACGCTGAGAGCGAGGAGGAGCCCCGCGATACCGGGATCGTTCGCGATGTGGGCGGCGCCGAAGACAACGGCGGTTACGGCGATGGCAATTCCAGGCCCGAAGCGCTCGACGAGCTGACCCTGGAGGAGTCCGCGAAAGAACAATTCTTCGAACAGCGGCGCACCGATGCAACTGAGCAGAACGAGCACGGTCCATCCAGAAGCTCCCAGCCTTGTCACGGAATCCAGAGCGTGGTCAGCGTTGCCGGCCGTGCGGACGAGATGGAGGAACGGAAGAAGCACCAGCGCGGCAAAGCAACGGGCCACGATGGCCCCACCGAACCCGATCAGAAGATCGAGCCAGCGAAACCTAAGCCTGAAGTCACTACGCACGTTGCCGGTGCCGTAGCGGCGGCTGGTGATGACGCATGTGCCGAAGAGACCGCTCCAGAGGCCCGCCTCTGAAACCGTGAGCAAGGCCAGGTTGCCGCCTGGGTGTCCCAACAGGAGGAGCGGAAGAACAAAGAGAAACGAGAGGACGAACGCGATCACCAATCCGGCGACGGAGAGTGCAAGGGAACCGAACGAGGCCTGCCAGACGCCGTCGGGCGAGCGAAGGTCCTCCTGACTGTCGATGGAGAGGACATCGAGGCCATAGGCGCCTGAATACACGTGTTCGGTCCATATGTCGCCGTTCCAGTAGCGATAGGCATAACGACGAAAGGGGTCGCCGAACCAGCCGGGAGTACTTTCTCGGGCGTCACCGGCCCCGCTCCACTGATATGCCGAAGAATTCCGGCGCGTTCCACACTTGCCGCAGAAGGCGCTCGAATCGGCCAGACCTTCGCCACAGCGTCGGCAGAGCTGCCTCCTCGCCACTGCTATTTCAACCGAATTACTACTGAGCGCGCCGCCTTGTCAGCGATGGTCTGGTTGCGGCTGTCCCAAAGAGGAAACAGATCGTTGAGTAGGCCGGGCAGCAGCAGCGCCATGTAGAGCACGGACCGAATGAACCAACGGAGAAGGGCCCGTTTGAACCCGATCACGTCACCTGTCGTGGCATCGCGCACTGCGATGTCAGGCGCCCGATTTCCGACGGTTTGTCCGGTATGGGTGCCGTTCAGGATGGAGAAGTAGAGGCCGACAATGGCCACGGTTGCAATCAGGATCACAACGTGCGCGGGACCTTCAATGGTGCGCTCCGTCGCGTGGGTGCCGTTGAACAACTTCACCGTGCGTTCGGTTCCGAAGGCCGCGTTCGCGATGCCGTTCACGATGGCGAGTGGAATCCCGATGATGAGAATATCGAGCACCATGGAGCCGACGCGTTGCCACCAGCGAGCCAAGGGCGCTCCGAAGGATGTGAGCTGAACGCCTGCCACCGGTCCCACGTTCTGCCATGGAGAAGGTGAAGGGGGATAGGTGCCGTAAGCGGGAGGAGTGCCGTAGGCGGGAGGAGTGCCGTAAGCGGGAGGCGGAACTGGTGGTGGGCCCCCGCTCGGCACCACCGGCGGTGGTGAAGCGGGTTCTGGAGTTAAGGAAGAGGTGTCCGGCACTGCTGGTGCACTCTGACCGGTCGCCAGTGAGCTCTCCACCGGTAGCGGCTTGCCGCAATGCTGGCAGAACCGATCGTCTGTGTCGGCCGAGGTACCGCAGGCTGGGCAGAACATCTTCTGTGCGACTCCTTCTGCGAGGCTAGGCGGGTCTCGCGCCGTCCGGTGGAGACGCGCTCCTCCGGGTCATGTCGCTACCACAATGAAGAATTCACATCACCTGGGGGGCTACAAGTCCTCAACGCTCGCCCAAATGTGGGCCAAAAGTCCAGGTCATAGGCGGAACGCAGTGCCTCCCGATTGGGCATATCCGCGGACTGGGCGTCACGACGCCAGCGCCGGGAGCAGCCGGAGCGCCTCGACAACACCATCAGACGGGCAAGATCAGGCCAACCACGAAGGCGGCCACGGCCAAAAGGAAAGTCCCGATGGACAACATTCGACAGGTCGAAGCAGTGACTGCACCGCCGACCTCGGCACCGAGTCTTTTTCGCCGGCCTAGTTGCATTCCGAGCACCCAAATGACGGCTCCGACGGCAATGAGGACCAACGCAACGACCGACTTGTCGCCAGTAAGCGGCCAGAGTCGGCGGAGAGTGACGGCGACGGTCACTGCGACGGAGAGCCCCGACCGGCTCCATGCGAGTTCGGTACGTTCCCGAGCCAGACCAGGGTCCGTCCCACCGCCTCCCTGCGCTGGGTCCGAGTTGTCCAACTCCCGGCCGATTCCTACTTCGACCCGATGAGGGCGAGGACGACGGCTATGACCGCCACCAATGCGATGCCGATGGAAAGTACCAGCGGCATCGGCGAACGGGGCAACGGCTGACCTCGTCGCATGGCCCGTTCATTGGCCTTCCAGTGACGAAAGCTGGTGAACGCAACTAGAGCGCCGAGTGCGATCATCGGCAACCCGAGGATCCGACGTCCGCCATCGACATGGAATTCAGGCAGAAGCTGGGTCGCTGCAACGCCGGTAGCAATGAGAGCCAGAGCTGTTCGATTCCACGCAAGGAACGTCCGTTCGTTGGCATAGGTGAACCGGACGTCGGGTTCCTTCTCGTCGGCGGAAGCATCCTCGATCATGCGCAAAGCACCGACGTGAGACTACCGAGAGTCGATGCGGCAACGCGGCATGCCCGCTGGCAATCCCGGAGACGAAGCAGCTCGTGGTTACCCCAGTGCTAATCGCTCACGGCAAAACCGAACACATCGAACTCCCGCGCCGAGGTTCTGGCCGCCGAGCGGTAGTTCCTCTCCCCGATCATCCAGTCGTCCCCACGCTTGACGTACGTGTCTCGGTAGAGACCGAACGCAGTGGATCGTCGTCCCCCCTCACGAGACTGGCGGAGCTCTGCCATATACAGGCGCGCGGTTGCCTGTCCACTCCCGGCTGCACCGAATTCGATCACCGAGTTCAGGATCACAAATTCAAAGAACTCAAACCGTTCGATGCTGGTCCCTATGAACTCCCCGATACCACCGGGAGTTCGCAGGACGAAGGGAGTGCCTTCCACCATGTCGATGGTGACGGTGGCATCGGGAAGGAAGACCTGCTCGAGCTCCGACCACTGTCGTCGCGTCACGATGTCCGCGTAGCTGGCTTGTAGCCGTTGAATCGCGACGAAGTCGGCCATCTCATTTTGATCGAATGTGCGCATGATCTCAGGCCGGGCGGGACTCGCCGAGTCTCACCAACGGGATCCGTCGCTCCGTCTTGGCCTGGTAGTCGTTGTACCAGGCCCGGTCGGCTGTGAGTTGCGCCCACGTCTGTGCGTAGTCCTCACCCTCGAGGATCTCCGGCACCGACCAGTATCGGCCCTGCTGGACTCGAACGAGGACTTCGGGGTCCTTGCGGTCTCGCAGGTTGAGGAACCACGCAGGGTGCTGGGGCGCTCCCGCGTAGGAAGCCACCACAATTCGGTGCCCGCCGGCGTCACGCCACATCGGCAGGGGCACCTTGTGCTCCTTCCCCGACTTCCTCCCGACGGTGTGCAGCAGCACCAACGCCTGACCGGACGGGTTCCAGGTTGCGTCGTCGTCGCCCGCCTCGAGTGCTGCGACATGGGCCCGACTGATGACCGGGATGTCCTCGAGGGAGGGGGTCTCCCATGTCTGCTCGAGCTTCTGGCTCTCTGTCATTGGCGCGAAGCCTACCTAGTCGGCTACCGCGGCCGCGAAGGCCTCCAGCTCACGTCTGATGTCGGGGCCGGCGGCGCAGTAGACCACCTCGCTGATCCCCTGGGCGCCGACCGCATCCATCCGCGCCGCGACCGAGGCGGCGTCACCCGTCCAACCCGTTCCGAGGATCCGCTCGCCCGCCTCGTCCAGGAGGGGCCGATCACGTTCCGTGACGGTGACGAGGTGCCCCTCGTGCACCACCAGATGGCGTTCGCGTTCGGGGCGCTCGGCCTCCAGGCGCTCCAACCATGCGGGACCTCCCGGTGAGCTTGCGACCAGGTCGGGCGCCCATTTGGAGAGGGCGTGAAAGCCCGTGACGTACGCCGGGCCGGCCGCTTCGGCGAGGCGGGGGCTGTCGTGGCCTTCGCCCGGGTCGAGGACGGAACCGTTGACGAGCAACGCGGCGTGCTGCCAGTGGCGTTCCGCCTCCTCGGGCGGGGCCGTGAGGATGACACCGTCGGCGAGGTCGCGCGATACCGCGAAGCCCTTCGGGCCGATCGGCGCCAGCCCCAGCGGCACCGTTATCGGCCGCGGCGGGCCCCAACCGGGGGAATGGATCATCTGGCAGGCGGCACCCTCTATCTCCACCACGTCGCCCCGCAAGAGCCCGCGCACCTGCTCGACATAGGTGGCGAGATCGGCCCACCTGACGCTCGGCTTCCCCATGGTGAACCGGGCCGTGAACCCGGTCCCGAAGTAGGCCCACAACCTCCCCGGCGACAGCTCTTCGATGGTTGCGATAGCCGATGCGGTGACCATGGGATGACGGAGGCTGGGCACTGCGACCCCGGTGGCCAACCCGATTCCCGGCACCGACTCAGCGATACGGGCCAGGGCGACCCACACGTCGCCGTAGAGGGCGGGTGAATCGAAAATCCACACACGGGTGTAGCCGAGATCAGCCGCCGCGCGCGCGTGCTCGGTCACTTCCTTGCTGGGTGGCAGCGCCACCGAGTAGGCCGGTCGTGTGGTCATGGCGATCGATCTCCTGTCTTGATGGGGAAGGAATTACGCAATAGTTGCCGGACTCGGTCGAAAATGAGGGAGGACCCAGCCCTCCCCGGCCTCCTCGAACACGACCTCTACCCGCAGACCGATCGCCACCTCGCTCGGCGGGCACCCGACGATGTCGGTGTGGAAGAACGGCCCCTCGTCGAGACGCACCACGGCGATGGCGTAGGGCACGCGATCGGCGAGCCAGGGCATGTAGGCGTGATGGAAGACGGTGTAGGTGTGCACCTCGCCCCGACCCGAGGACGGTCGCCATTCCATCGGCGCCCACCCGTGGTCGATGCACGACGCGGCCGGCCAATAGGCCCGATCGCACTCCCGGCACACGTGGAGGAGGAATTCGTGGCGCCGGCAGCCATCCCAGAACGGATCATCGAGTTCGTCCGCGCCGACGTTCGGCGGGAGGAGCGGCGTCATCGGTGGGCCCCGAGAAGAAGTGTGGCGTGCGACCACGTGTTTTGAATGCCCGCATTGCCGCCGTGCCCGCTCACCAGTGCCACCTCTGCGTCGGCCACCTGGGTGGCCCCACCGTCACCGCGCATCTGCAGGATCCCCTCGACCACGGCGGTGAATCCGGTGGCGTAGTAGCCGGACAGTTGCCCGCCGCCGGTGTTGGTCGGGATTTTCCCCCCGAGCCCGGTCTCGCCGGCCGCGATGAACGGGCCGCCCTCGCCCGGCCCGCAGAAGCCGTAGGCCTCGAGCTGCATGAGCGGCGAAATGGTGAACGGGTCGTAGAGACATGCAACGTCGACATCGTCGACCGTCACCCCGGCCTGGCCGAATGCGGTACGTGCGGCGGGGGCGATGTCGTCGTGCAGGTCGTAGGCATCGCCGGTCCACCAGTTACGGAGGTTCTGACCGGTGCCCACACCCAGAATGTCGACCGCCTTGCTCCGGAGCGACGCGGCGCGCTCGGTGGTGGTGACGATGACCACCACTCCCCCGTCGGTGTCCCGGCAGCAGTCGAGCAGGCGGAACGGCTCGACGATCATCGGAGATGCCTGGTGCTCCTCGAGGGTGATGGGTTGGCCGTACCCGATCGTGCCGGGACGCAAGGCGGCATGGGCCCGCTGCGCCACCGCAACGGCACCAAGGTGCGCGCTCGTCGTCCCGTAGCGGTACATGTGGCGTTGGGCATGAAGGGCGTGGGCGGACGCCGCCCCCACCATCCCGTACATCATGGGGTAGCCGTAGCCGTACGCGCCGTAGCCGCCAGACCTGCCCCCGGTCGAACCCCGGGGGCGCGTGGTCGGCGCCGCACCGTAGGTGCAGACCACGACCTGGGCCTGGCCGGCGCGGATGGCGCCCATGGCGTTGATGATCGACCAGGTCGCGGTGGCGCCCCCGGCCGACATGGCCCAGGCAAACCCGGGCGACAGTCCGAGGTGCCGCACGTCCTCGAAGCCCGGCTCGCTCGAGGTGCCTATGTAGCCGTCGACGTCGCGGCGGGTGAGCCCGGCGTCGTCCAGCGCCAGTTCGAGTGCTTCGCGGCGCAGCGCCCGTGGCGGAATGCCCAGATGCCGGCCCTGCGCCGTCACCCCGAGCCCGGCGATACAGAACTCGGGCGCCCCCGAGCTCACCGGCTGCCGACCACGACGTGCTTGAGCTCTTGGAACGCCCGGATGCCGGCGGCGCCGCGCTCGCGTCCGTACCCGCTCTGCTTGTAGCCGCCCATCGGCGTATACCCGCTGGCCCAGCCCGTGTTCACCTGTACGGTCCCCGAGCGGATGCGCTCGGCGATCGCCAACCCCTGGGCGAGGTCACCGGTGTACACCCCGGCGGAGAGACCGAGCTCGTGATCATTGGTGATGGCGACGGCCTCGTCAATGTCGTGGTAGCCCAACACGGTGAGCACCGGACCGAAGACCTCTCGCTGGGCCCCCGGGTTGGCGTTGGAAGGGGCGTCGAGCACGGTCGGCTCGTAGAACCAGCCCCGATCGAGGTGCTCGGGTCGGCGTCCTCCGGTGACCAGGCGGGCACCGTCGTCAATAGCGGCGGTGACGATGCCGTGGACGCGGTCGCGTTGGGCGCGGCTGACGAGGGGCCCCACCAGGTTGGCCCGATCCGAGGGATCTCCAATTGGCAGCGAGGCCGCCGCGGCAGCGACGGCGTCGAGCACCCGGGCGCGTGTGTCCTCGGGAACGAGGAGGCGCGTCTGGAGGGCGCATCCCTGGCCGGCGTGGGAGGCGAAGACCGTCAGCGAGGCAGCCACGACGGAACCGAGCCCGCCGTCCGCGAACGTATCGGGCAGGTGGAGCTGGACGCTCTTGCCCCCCAGTTCGAGGATCACCCGTTTCAGGGTGGGGGCGGCCTGCGCCGCGATGGCCCGCCCGACGGTCGTCGAGCCGGTGAAGGACACGACGTCGACCGCGGGGTGCGTGCTCAGGAGCACGCCGCCCTCGTTGCCGGCCTCGGGCACGACGTTGAGCACGCCGGGCGGCAGATCGGCCTCCTCGGCCGCCTCGCCGAGCACCGTGGCCTCCAACGGCGTGAGCGGGCTCGGTCGCAGCACCACCGTGCATCCGGCCAGGAGCGCGGGCACGACCTTCCAGATGTTGGTGATGAGCGGGAAGTTATAGGGCGTGATAGCGGCGACCACGCCGGCCGGCTCGAAACGGCGGATCGACAACCGCACGCTCGAACCCACGAAGTGGTCCCCGAGCGGCACTTCGTTGTTCTCCCATTCGGGCATCCGCCCGTAGAGCTCGCCGAGCTGGCGGATGCTTTCGAGCGCCATGCCCACCTGTGCGACCTCGGTGACCCCGCGTGGGCAGCCGGCCTCCGCGATGACGGTCTCCACCAACAGGTCCCGGCGGGCATCGAGTGCATCGCCCAACCGGTTCACCGCCGCGATACGGTCCGCCCGCGGCAACGTGGCCCACGGTCCATTGTCGAACGCGTGCCGAGCCGCCGCGATGGCGAATTCGATCTGGGTCGGGGACGCCGTCTCCACGGTGGCCACGACCTCCTCGGTGGCGGGAGACGCCACCTCGAGCTCGCCGCCCCCACCGGCGACCCAGGCACCGTTGATGAACGGCCGACGCGCCCCGACCAGGTCCGTCATGACAACCTCCCGATTACCTCGTGAACGTGTCCCCTCACCCGAAGACCACCGGGACGCTCGTCGGTCCTCTCTCGTACATGCCGATGATGCGCGGCGTCTCGGCGTCCGGTTCCGGTCGGAGATTGGGCAGGCGGGCGAGCAGGGCCGCGATGGCCGTCTGCATCTCGGCCCGGGCCACGTGCATTCCGAGGCAGATGTGGGGACCGCCGCCGAACCCGAGGTGCGCCTGCAGCGGGCGACCGGGGTCGAACTCGTCGGGACGGTCCCACCGCGACGGGTCCCGGTTCGCCGCGCCGAAGCACGCATGCACCACGGAGCCCGCGGGAACGTCGAACCCACCCAGCGTGGTGTCGCAAGTGGCGAAACGCGCGAAGACGGGGTCGGTAGGCGTCCAGCGCAACGACTCCTCGATCGCGGCCCGGAGCACGGCGGGGTCTTCCTTGGCCGCGAGAAGCCAGTCGGGGTGGCTCAGGAGTGCGGTGAGGGTGATGCCCATCTGCTTCCAGGTCGTGCCCGAGCCGGCCGCCAGGAGAAGGAAGGCGAATCCGAGAATCTCGTCGTCGGACAGAACGTGGACCTCCCCGGCCTCATCCTGCACCTCGGAGTGCACGAGCACGCTGATCAGATCGTCCCGGGCCTCCAGGCGCCGTGCCTCAATGATCGGCTGCACAATGTCGATGAAGGTCCCCAGGCCGAGGCCGTCTTTGGTGACGGCGGCGCGGATGTCGAGCGCGAGGGGCAGTGACACCCCGAAGCTCCCGGTGATGGTGAGCAGCGGGATGGCGGCACAGAACTCGACGTTCAGGTCGGCCCGGCGGTTGGGCTCGAAGGCGTCGATGAGGGCGTGCACGGTGCTGTCGATCCACTGCTCAATCCACCACCGGGCCTTTTTGGGGACGAAGGACGGTTGCACCAGCGTGCGGTAGCGCCGGTGCCGCGCGCCGTCCATGTTGAGGATCATCTTCTCGTTGAGCGCCCCTTCACTGCCCGGCGGGTGCTCGGTGGACGAGTAGGTGGCGCCGTCGCGCACCACGGCATCACAGGTGGCGTAGTCGAACACGGAGAAGTGCGGGCGGTCGGGAAACGGCAGGCCCTGGAAGAAGGCTGCCCCGTGGAACCCGACGAGGGGGCCGACGACGCCCGGATGTACCGGACCGGTTTCACGGAGGCGGTGGAAGGCGGGGTAGACGTCGTCCTCGAACGCACCACCCCTGGAGGCGTAAACGCTCCCCCGCAGATCGAAGAGCTCACGCAGGCGCGCCGGCTCCAGGAGCGACATGTCACTGTCGGTCATGCGCTCGCCCGCTCGAGCACGACGACCGGAATCACCCGATCGGTGCGCTTGGTGTACTCGTCGTAATTGGGCCAGGTCACTGTCGACAGCTTCCACAGCTTCGTGCGCTCCTCGCCCTCGGCGGTGCGCGCCGTGGCGGTGAAGCGATCGCCCTTCACCTGGACCTCGACCGTCGGGTTGCTGACCAGGTTGAGGTACCAACTCGGATGGGTGGGTGCCCCGCCCTGCGACGCGACCACGACGTACGCGTCTCCATAGTGGCTGAAGATCAAAGGTTGCGTACGCGGCTCACCGGACTTGCGGCCGGTCGTGGTCAGCAACAGGCAGGAGGCGCCGTTCCACTCGTACCCCACCTCGCCGTCAGTGGCGCGGTACTGGCGAACGTGCTCCTCACCGAAGAGGTCCAGAACGGGTGGTCTGTAGGTGGACGATCTCTCGTCATCAGGCATGGATGGCTCCTTGTTTCAGCGGGCGACGAAGCCGCCGTCGATGGGCAACAGCACTCCGGTGATGTTGATGGCCTCGTCCGAGGCGAGGAAGGCCGCGGCGGCGGCACAGTCCTCGGCCGTGATGGGCCGACCCAGAGGATGCAGCGCGCCCATCATCGCGATCTCCTCTTCTGACTTCGGCTGAAATGCCGCGTCCGGGCTCCTGAGTATGAAGTTGGTGTGCGGCATGGCGGCCGGGCAGATGGCGTTGACGCGGATGTTGAACGGCGCACATTCGATGGCCACGCCACGGGTCAGCTGGTTCACCGCGCCCTTGGTGGCGCCGTAGACCACGCTGCCCCACCCGACCATCCCGGCCACCGAGCCCGTGTTGACGATCACCCCGCCGTCGCCTTGCTCCTTGAAACGGATCACCGCGTGCTTGCAGCCGTTGAAGACGCCGCGGAAATTGATCCCGGCCAGGCGCTCGAAGTCCTCGGCCGTGTGATCCTCGAACTTCATACCGGGGGTCATCCCGGTGACGCCGGCGTTGTTGAACATCACGTCGAGACGCCCGAAAGCCTGCACCGCGGCAGCGATCGCCGCGGCGACGTCGTCCTCCACGCTGACGTCGCAGCGCTGCGCCGACGCCCGGCCCCCCTGGCCGGCAACCAGCGCGGCCGTCTCATTCGCCCAATCTTCACGAATGTCGGCGCAGACGACCGCCGCGCCTTCCTGCGCAAAGCGCAACGCGGAGGCACGTCCGACGCCCGAACCCGCACCGGTGATGACGGCGACTTTGTCAGGGAGAAGCATCGGAGCCTCCGTTCTCGCTCCCGTGCAGGAGGCTCGTGCCCCTGTCGAACTCCATCAGCGTCTGACCGGCGTTCACAGCACGACCCCCTCGCCCTTCAGCGCGATGATCTGGTCCCAGTCGTAGTCGAGCTCTAAGAGAATGAGCTCGGTGTCCTGCCCATGCGCCGGACCTGGACGCAGGCCCGGAGGCGCCTCGTCGATTTGGAGCGCACCGGTCGGCATGGAGACGGGCGTGCCGTCCACCGACATCTCGTCGATATACCCGTTGGCGACCACCTGGGGATCGTGTATGAGCTCGGTAACCCGTTGGAACGGCCCCCAGGGGAACTTCTCCCCTCGGAATGCCTCGCTCCATTCGGCCAGGGTGCGGGTGGCGAACGCGGCCTCGAGGGCCTCGACGCAGGCCTGCCGGTTCTCCGCCCTCGCCTTCATTGAGCTGAAGCGCTCGTCCGCCACGAGCTCGGGGCGCCCGACGGCCCGGCATATCGCCGGCCAGTGGGGATCGGGTTGTAAGGCACACAGCGCGAGATACCGCCCGTCGGCACAGCGATAGTTGGCGGTCAGCGGATTGGGTGGGAACTGTCGCTCCCCCTGGTTCGCCGGGCCGGTCGGTACGAACGTGCCCGCCAGCGCGGCCAAGACGTCAGAACCCAGCATCCACATGGCCGTGGCCAACAACGAGACGTCGACGGTCGAGCCCTCGCCCGTCCGCTCCCGGCGGAACAGCGCGCCGGCGATGCCGAAGGCAAGATGCACCGCACCGTTGCGGTCCCCGACCGCCCCGCGTTGGGGGATCGGTTGCGCCAAGTCGCTCGGCGTGAGGGTCTCACCCAGTCCCCCGCGGGCCCAGAACGCCGTGGAGTCGTAGGCCGGCCGGTCCGCTTCGGGCCCCCGCACCCCGAAACCGTGCCCGCGGGCATAGATCAGTCCGGGATTCACCGCGCGAAGCTCTTCGACACCGAGGCCGAGCCGGTCGAGAACCGATGGCAGGTGGTTGGTGAGGAACACGTCGGCCTGGCTGACGAGGCGGAGCATCACCTCACGTCCGGCAGGTGACTTGAGATCGAGCCCGATGCTGCGTTTGCCGCGGTTGGCCAGCTCCATGGACGGGTTGATCCCCGGACCACCCATCCCCTGGGTGACCAGCCCGCGATAGCCGTCGCCGGTGACAGGGTGCTCGACCTTGGTCACCTCGGCGCCCCAGTCGGCCAGGAGCGCGCCGGCCACGGGCACGAACACCCAGCTGGCCAGCTCCACGACCCGTACACCGCTGAACAGCTCGGTACGGTTCTCCTCGGTCAACGCGGTCCCGGTGCCCCGGTCGGTACCGCCGGAGTGAACCGGAAGAGCCGCTCGGCGTTGCCCCGGAGGATCTTGTACTGCGATTCGGGGGGCAGCGCTTCGACCAGCTTCTTCGCCACACTGATGCAGTCGGGCCAGGTGGTGTCGCTGTGCGGGTAGTCGGTCTCGATCATGATGTTGTCGTCGCCGAGTATGTCGAGGCACATCAGCCCCGAGGTCTCCTCGATGAAGCAGCCGAAGATGTGGTCGCGAAAGACCTGGCGGACATCGAGCCGGCTCAGATCGGCCTGGAGGGAATCGCCGGCCTTCTGGTCGTACAACTGGACGGACGTCTTGGAGATCCAGTGCCGCTGCTTGTCCACAACCTGTTCGGCCCGCTCGAGGAAGTACGGCATCCATCCGATGTTCCCTTCCGACAGGGCGATCTTCAGGTTGGGCATCCGCTCGAAGTAGTCGCTGAAGATCCACGACAGCATGGTGCCGGCGGCACGCACTGCCCCGAAGGTGAGGTTGGCCAGCGCAGGGGCGTCCGAGCAGATGGACGGCATGGTGGAGGACGACCCCACGTGCATGCAGACGATGGTCTCGGTGTCCTGGGCCGCCGCCATGACCGGGTCCCAGTAACGGGCCGGATCATGGATCGTGGGCAAGCCCAGGGGCTCGGGGTTCTCCGAGAAGGCCAGACCCCGGGCCCCCTTCGCCGCGCAACGCTCGATCTCCCTCGCCGCCGCCGTCGGATCCCACAAGGGGAGGATGATGAGGGGGATCTGGCGGCCGGGAACCGCCCCGCACCAGTCCTCGATCATCCAGTCGTTGTAGGCCTCGACGCAGAGTTGGGCCAGCTCCTTGTCCTGCGCCTCCCAGAAGATCTGCCCGCAGAACCGGGGGAACGACGGGAAGCAGAGTGACGCCGCAATCCCGGCCCGATCCATGTCGGCGGCCCGGGCCACCGGGTCGTACGCACCGGGTCGCATCTCGTCGAAGGTCACCGGATCGGGCGAGAACTCCTCCTTTCGTTTTCCCGCGGCGACCGAGAGTCCCGAGGTGGGCACCCGCTTGCCGTCGTACTCCCACACCTGACCACGGGGAGTGTCGACCATATGGGGAGCCAGATCCCGGTACTTCGCGGGCACCCGGTCGACCCAGACGTGCGGCGGCTCGATCACGTGATCGTCCACCGAGACCAACCAGTCGGTGTCCGTCTTGCCGTTCGTTTCGCTCATGGGTTCCCCCTCTAGTTGGTCGCCCGTCGATCGATCGGCGCCGGAGACAGGCGCCGCAAACCGAAGGTACCAGTCGCAGATCAAAATCTCAGCAGGGGTTCAGAATATCAGTCGCAGTACTAGTATTTCAACCAGATGGGTCGAATGAGAAGCGCACGCCCGGGGACCGTTACTCAGTGACGCTGCTGCCACCGATCGCCTCGGTCAGCCGATCGGTGGCTGCACGCAGACGCCTTCCATATGCGGCAATCTGCTCGGTCGTGACCTCGAGGCCAACCGCGATTCCCAGCACCACCATGGCCACGGTGCCGTCGTGCCCGAAGACCGGGGCCGAGATCTGCGTCAGACGGTAGGTACGTCCCTCCTCGAAGGTGGCGGGCAGATAGGACGTTCCGAGGTTGCTGATCGTCTGATCCCGGCGCGCCTGGGCTTCGGGGGATTCGGGATGGATCGCCGCCTGCTCGACCGCTGCGGCGAACTGGCGCCCCGCCGGGTCGTCGAGGGTCACGCTGTACCCGTGCTCACGGACGGCGTCCAGTGCGGCCAGGAAGTGCCGCCGCTCCGCGTCGCTCAGGCGCCGCGGCGCCCGGTCCAGCCACTCCTCAATTTCAGGCTCCGGGGACCAGGCAATGAACGCCGCTCCGAGCGGCGGGGCAAACGGCACTCTCTGGCCCACCGGGAGGCTGGCCTGGAAGGGCTGAGGTGGTCCCACGCCGGCGATGACGATGAGATGGCTGCCGGACGCGATGGCCGCGGCCGTCGTCACGCCCAGGGACTCGCTCAGTGCCTCCATCTCCTGCCGGGCCACTTCGGACAGGCGTAGGTTGGAGGAGGCCAACGCACCCAAAGAAATCAGGCTGGGGCCCAGGGAGTAGGCCAACGAAGACGGATCCCGGCGTACGTAGCCCCCCTTCACCAGGGCCAGCAGCACCGAATGGCAGGTGGCCTTGCTCTGACCGGTTCGGCGCGCGATCTCCGACATGGTGGGTGCCTGCGACCCGCTCGCGGCGAGACACTCGAGGACGTCCATCGCCCGCAGCACGGCGGGGGCGGGCTTGATGGGCAAAGCGGATCCTCCGGGCTCAAATAAGGGTGGTGGAGCTCGCGTCGGCCGCCACGCTGACACTTCTACCATGTCGCGACGCCGTAACCGTCTGGCTGGCGCGTGTCTGTTGGCTCAGGCCCTCCCTTTCGGCAGGACGCCCGAAGCCTGCAGTCGGGTGAACCACTCGACGAACATGTCCTCGGTGTCCAGGCAGTCGGCGAAGCCGGCCCGGCGGATTTTGACGGTGCTGTTGAGGATCGGCAGGCGTGGCACCGACGGTTCTCCCAGCAACATGTCGGCGTAGAACAGGGAGTTCATCCCCACGAACGCCATGATGTCGGAGGGTGCAGTGAGATGGTGCCGCGCCACCAGACGCGTCCACGCCGACGCCTGCTGGGGTATCCAGTCGACGAACGAGATCGGTGCCGGATCACCGGCCTCCATCGCGAATGCCCCGGCGATCGACGGCCACACGTTGCGCCACGAGAAGACGTCGCCGTTCGTCACGTTGAACACTTCGTGGCGCGCCGACGGCGACGTGGCTGACCAGACGATGGCCCGGGCCAGCAGGTCGCAGTCCACCGCCTCGGCGAGGCTCTCGACACCCCACTCCTTGGGGAAGTCAAGCGGCGTCCCCTCTTCGCGCAGCAATGCCGCATAGGCGCCGATGACCGGGACCAGATTCATGTTGGTCCCGAGCGCCCCTCCGTAGACGACCGTCGGTCGAAGGATCGTGACCGACCACCCCTCCCGGCGCGCTCGCTCCGACAAGAACTCCTCCTGGGCGAAGTAGAAGTTGGCGTGCGGTCGCAGTGGATCGCGCTCGCGCAGGGGCAGGCGGGCATCGGAGACGGCGGGATCGGGTGAGTGGACTCCATAGGCTTTGGAGCCCTGCAAGAGCGTGATGTGCTCGAGAGCCGCCCCGGCCGCTGTCAACCCGTCGACGACGTTGCGCAGCATGGTCTCATTGCGCGCGATCGACCGCTCGTCGAACCACCCTGCGACCAGCCCCGGCGCCTCATCGACCGCGGCATAGACGACGTGCGTGACCTCGGACATGGCACTGATCGCGGCCAGACTCGACGACCTGTCCAAAAGATCGACCGACCGCAATGTCACTCCCGCCAGGTCGGTCGGCACCCGACGGGACACGCCCACGACGTTCCACCCCGGTTCGGAGGAGAATTGTGCCGCCGCGGCGTGGCCGATCAGTCCCGACACCCCGACCACGAGGACTGTCCTCTTCCTTTCGCTGTCCACTGCTCCTCCCCACTCCTCCCCACTTCACGCCCGCTCGGATCTTCTCCATCGCTATCAGGTCCCGCCGGCCCGCGGCCAGAGCCTTCCGGTGTTACCGGCGATAGTCTGAACTTCCGAAGGGGGAAGGGGGACACCTGTGAGCGAACCGATTGCATTCGGGTCCGTCGACGCCGACAGCGTCGATCCGTTCGAGTTCAAGAACCAGTTCTTCGGTGGCGCCATCGAGGACTTCTACCCTCGCATGGAGGAGGTGCAGAGCCGCTGTCCCGCCCACCACGGCTCGATCTCCGGCTTGTTCGGCCTGGCCGGCATCGACACCCTCCTGGCCGATGAGGAGCACCAGGTCTCCGTCCTGAGCTTTGCGCAGGCGGATCAGGTCCTCAAGGACCCGGCGACGTACTCGTCCGTCCCCCTTTACGACCGGACGCTCCGCAGCGCGATCGGCGAGACCATTCTCGGGATGGACCCGCCCGGGCACCGTCGCTTCCGTGAGCTCATCCAACCTGCGTTCACCCGCAAGGAGATGGAACGCTGGGAGCGGGAGTTCGTCGACGACATCGTCAACTCGTATCTCACGCCACTGATCCCACTCGGCCGGGCCGATCTGGCGACGGACTTCGCGTTCCTCTACCCGATCCACGTCACTGCCATCGCCGCCGGGCTCCCGGTCGATGACTTCGACGTCTTCTACCGCGACACCGCGCTGCTCACCAACGTCGCCATCACCGAGGCGCAGCGTCTGGCCGCCGGAGAGCGGCTGGGGTCGCTCGTGCTCCGTCTGATCGCCGAACGCCGCGCCGATCCGCGCCACGACCTCCTCAGCGCCCTGATCCGGGCGGAGTTCAAGGAAGCACCGGATCCGGCACACCAGAAGCTGAGCGACGAAGAGATCGTGGCCTTCCTGCGGCTCCTGGTCCCGGCGGGCGCCCAGACCACGTACCGGGCCTTGACCAACCTGCTCTTCGGACTGTTGACCCACGGAGACCAGCTCGACGCGGTCAGGGCCGATCGTTCGCTCATTCCCCAGGCGGTAGAGGAGAGCCTGCGCTGGGAGGTGCCGTTGACGATGGTGTTCCGCTCTGCCACCGGCGACGCCGTGATCGCCGGGTGCCCGGTCGGCGCCGACGACGTCGTCAACGTGTCCGTGGGCGTGGCCAACCACGACCCCACCCGCTGGGACCACCCGCACGACTTCGACATCTTCCGGCCCGCCCAGCTCCACCACGGATTCGGCAGTGGCCCCCACACCTGCCTGGGCATCCACATGGCCCGGATGGAGCTCCGGGTGGCGGTCGACACGGTGCTCGACCGCCTGCCCAATCTGCGGCTCGATCCCGACGAGCCGAGGCCGGCGCCGCACGGTGTGATCCAGCGGGGCACCTATCACCTCCCTGTCGTGTGGGACATCCCGTAGGGGAATTGGGACGTATGGCAACCAACGAATCGGTCGTAGAGCTCCGTGCGGGCCGCATTGAGGGCGTACGTCTCGACGAGGTCTCCGTGTTCCGCGGTGTTCCGTACGCGCAGCCACCGGTCGGACCGTTGCGCTTCCGCCCACCGCGCGAATGTGCGCCATGGGAAGGGGTGCGCGACGCCCGCCACGTCGGCCCGATCGCGCATCAGTTCCCGACCGATCTCGAGCAGATGCAGGGCCGCCTGGACCTCCCCCAGAGCGAGGACTGCCTCACACTGAACATCTGGACACCGCAACCCGATGGGGCGCAAAGGCCGGTCATGGTGTGGATCCACGGGGGTGCGTACCTGAACGGCACCGGGGCAGCCGAGTGGTTCGACGGCACCTCGTTCGCCACCCGCCACGATGTCGTGCTGGTCACCATCAATTACCGGCTCGCCGTCTTCGGTTACCTGCACCTGGCCGGCTTGTCCCCCGACGAGGTCGGCTCGGGGAACTGCGGGCTGCTCGATCAAATGGCCGCACTGCAATGGGTCGCAGACAACATCGCCTCCTTCGGCGGCGATCCCGGCAACGTCACGGTTTTCGGTGAGTCGGCCGGCGCCATGAGCGTCGGCGTCCTTCTGGGCACCCCGGCGGCGGCCGGTCTGTTCCATCGGGCCATCCTCCAGAGTGGGGCCGCCTCCAACGTGACCACCGCAGAGGACGCCACGGCGGTGGCCGTGGCCCTCCTGGCCGCACTCGGCCTGAGTCCCGACGAAGACGGCGTGACCCAGCTGCGCGCACTACCGGCAGAAGACATCATGGCCGCGTACGGCGCCGTGGCCGTGAGCCACGCCCCCGACATGGCCGCGGCGCGCGTCGTTCCCACCTTCGCCCCCGTCGTCGACGGCGCCGTGCTCCCGCAGGAACCGCTGCGCGCCATTCGAGAGGGGGCCTCGTCGTCGGTCCCGATCGTGATCGGGACGAACCGTGACGAGATGGAGATCATGCGCCTCCTGGACCAGTCCATCTACGACTTCGGCGACGAAGAAATAGAGCGGCGCGGCGCCGCCCTGTTCGGCGACCTCTCCGGCGAGGCTCTTGCCCTCTACCGGGGACCGGGCCGGGGCACCACGGAGAACGTGTGGACCGCCGTCGACACCGATCGCACCTTCCTCATACCGGCCATTGCGCTCGCCGAAGCACACGCCGCGGCGGGCGGGGCGACCTGGCTGTACTTCTTCACCTGGACCACCACCGCGTTCGGGGGACGAATGGGAGCGGTCCACACCCTCGAGATTCCCTTCGTCTTCAACAACTTCGCCCTCGGGGCATCGCCGGAGCTCACCGGGGGTCCCCCGGCGCACGCCCACGCCTTGGGGGAACGGATGCATCGGACATGGGCCCAGTTCGCGCGCCACGGCGATCCCACCCACGACGGCCTCCCGGAGTGGGCGCCCTACGAGCCCGAGCGGCGGGCGACGATGGTATTCGATACCGAATGTGCCGTCGTCAGCGACCCCCAGCGCGACCGGCGGGTGCTCTGGACCGCATTGGCCGAGCGATAGGGGCGAAGTCGGCCCGAGTCGCGCCCGGCCATTGGCATCCGTGAGACCGATCCCATACCCTCTGGCCGACCATCGACGACGCGATGCCCGTGGCGAGCAGCCGGCGACGGTAGCGCCGGAGTCCCAGGAGAGAGGAGTGCGGTGCCCAACGGTCCCGACGTGACGGCCGAGCAGATCGACGATCTCTCCACCCTGCTCATGGACCATCCCTTCGCCCCCGAGCAGCCGCTCCTGCACACGATCGATCACTCGGTGACGACCGGAGCGGCTCAGGCCCAGGCCCGGGCGGTGGCGGCCGAACTGCACCGGGCCGGCGTCCAGCCCGATCAGGCGGTGGCCGTCCAGCTCCCCAACGGACCCGATGTCGTGATCGCCATGGTGGGGATCTGGCTGGCCGGCGCCGTCTTCGTGCCCGTCAACCCCCGCCTGCCCGACGCGGAGATAGAGGGGGTGCTCGGGCCCACCGGGCCGGCCGCCATCATCGGGCCCGAGGGCATCCGCTCCCTTCCCGGGGCCCGCACCTACGCCCCCGGGACCGCCTTCATTCTCTGGACCTCGGGCACCACCGGCCGTCCCAAGCCCATCCTGCACACCCATCACGGGTACGGCGAGCTGCTGGACCGGGTGCTGACCCCGCTGCGTTCGGGGAACGCGCCATCGACGCGGGCGCCGTCACCCAATCTCATCCCGGTTTCGTTGGCCCTCAACGCCGGCATCTACAACGTCCTGTTCGGCCTCCGGGCCGGTGCGGCCCTGGTGATCATGAACCGTTTCGAGACGGCGGAGTTCGCCGAGCTCGTGCGCCGGTTCGAAATCCGCTCCACCGTCCTGCCGCCGGCCGCCATCGCCATGCTCAACGACGACCCTGCGGTGACCGATCTGACCCCGCTCCGCTACGTGCGGAGCATCACGTCCCCCCTGTCCCCCCTGCAGGCCCGCCGCTTCACCGAGTCCTTCGGGGTCTTCGTCCTCAACGGCTACGGGCAGGCCGAGATCGGCGAGGTCATCGGATGGACGGCGGCAGACGCTAAGGCCCACCCCGAAAAGGTAGGGGCGGTGGGCCGACCCCATGCGGGGGTGTCCCTCAAGATCGTCGACCCCGACGGCACCGCCGTCGCCCCCGGCGAGGTGGGCGAGCTGCTGGTCCGGCCCCCGAACATGGCGAGCGGGTACGCCTCGGGCGCCGAGCTGTCCGACCGCATCGACGAGGAGGGATACCTCGCCACCGGCGATCTGGGGCGATTGGACGAGGACGGGTTCGTGTGGATTGAGGGGCGGTCGGGCGACCTCATCAACCGTGGGGGGAACAAGGTCTTCCCCGATGAGGTCGAAGAGGTGCTGCGGCTCTCGCCGCTGGTGGCCGAAGCCGCCGTCGTGGGGGTGCCGGACGACCGGCTCGGGGAGGTCCCCGTGGCCTTCATCGTCACCACCGGCGACGTCGCGGACGACGAGCTCATCGCACTGTGCCGGGCCCATCTGACCCCGTACAAGATCCCTCTCGACTTCGTGCGGGTCGACGCACTGCCCAAGAACGAGATCGGCAAGCTGCTCCGGCGCCAGCTGGCGGCCGGCTACACGCGGTGAGCCGGCTCGAATCGAAGGATGACGTGCCACAATGTGGTCCCGCGGCCAGCGCCGCGAGGGCAGGGGGCGAGGGAGAGATGACACTAGACATGTGCGGACGCGACCGGGCCGGCGCCCGCCCCCTTCCCCTGTGAGCTGGAATCTGCCCCCCGAGCGGGCGGGGCTCCCGGCGCCCGAGTCGCTCACCGCCCGCCGTGACGGTGCGGCCGCCATGATGGCCGACAAGCCCACGGCGCCCGGCACGACGGCCCAGGACGAGACGATCGGCGGTGTCGGGTGCGTCGTCTGTCGCCCTGCGGCTCCCACCTCCACGGTCTTGTACCTCCATGGCGGGGGCTACCGGTTGGGCGCCGCCCGGTCCTGGGTCTCCTTCGCCACCAGCGTCGCCGCGGCGGCCGATACGCGGGTGGTGATCGTTGACTACCGGCTGGCCCCAGAGCACCCGTTCCCGGCCGCGCTGCACGACGCCGCCGCGGTGTTCGAATCACTGTGCGCCGACCACGTCGGCCCCCTTTTCGTGGCGGGGGACTCCGCCGGAGGCGGGCTGGCGATCGGCTTGACCGTGGCGGCAAGCCAGTCGGGCCTGCCGCGGCCCGATGGCCTGATCGTGCTGTCACCGTGGGCCGATCTGACACTCCGCAGCGAGACCTTCGCCACCCGCGCCGAGACCGATCAGCTCTTCCCCAAGGACTCCGCCGCGGAAGCCGCCGAGTCGTACCTGCAGGGCGCTGATCCGCGCCACCCGCTGGCCTCCCCGTTGCTGGCCGACCTCGCCAACTTCCCCAAGACCCTGATCTTTGCCGGAGGGGCCGAGACGCTGCTCGGTGACGGTCTCGCCCTGTGCGCCGCGTTGGTGAGCGCCGGCGCGTCGGTCGAAGCGCATTTCCCCGCCGGCATGCAGCACGTCTGGCCCACCCTCTTCCCTGAACTTCCCGAGTCGATCGACGCCATGGCTGCGATCACGCGCTTCATCAAAGGAGTATGACCTCCATGCAGTTCTCCTACGGCGTCCCGATGTCCTGCCCCCTCAACCCGGCCTTCACCACAGGGGCGGCCCTCGCCGCTCTGGCGCAACAGGCGGAGGACGCCGGGTTCGGTGCCGCCTACGTGACCGAACATCCGGCCCCGAGCCAGCGGTGGCGCGAGGCAGGCGGCCATGATGCCCTGGACCCCTTCGTGGCCCTGACGGCCATGTCGTGCGCCACCACCCGGCTCCGCCTGCTCACCAACCTCACGGTCATCCCCTACCGGAACCCGTTCCTCCTGGCCAAGGCTTCGGCCACTCTCGACGTGCTCTCCGGCGGCCGCCTGATCCTCGGGGCCGGGGTGGGCTACATGAAGTCGGAGTTCGCCGCGCTGGGGGTCGACTTCGAGACCCGCAACGCCCGCTTCGACGAGTATCTGGAAGTTCTCAAGCTGGCCTGGTTGGGGGAGACGATCACCTTCGAAGGAGAGTTCGTCTCCGCGCGCGGCGTCACCTCCTACCCCCCGACCACCCAGCGCCCGGGCCCTCCGATCTGGCTCGGTGGGAACAGCAAGCTCACCCGCCGGCGGGTGGCCGAACACGCGGACGGCTGGATGCCCATGCCCTCAGCCCGCGGAGCCGGCGGGGTGCCGCTGGAGACCCTCGACGACCTCTCCGAGCTTCTGGGTTACCTCCACGCCGAGGCGGCCTCCATCGGACGCACTACGCCGATCGACGTCATGTGCGTCCTGCCGGGACCGGCTGCGGACGCGGCCGACACCAGCACTGTCGACACCGTGAAACGGCTGGCCGAAGCCGGCGTGACGTGGCTGGCCGTCAACGGGAAGGGCGAGACGCCGGACGAGGCGCGTGCGTTCATCGAACGCTTCGCCAGCGGGGTCATCGGTCAGGTGTGAATCGGATGGGCGCGGCGACAGTTCAACTCTGTGCCGAGCGTGCGTCCAGTTCGGCCAGATCCTCGAGGAGCCGGTTGGTGTTCTCCAGCTCGGCGCTGTAGTACCGCTCGGCCCACCGGATGACGAGCTCGGCGTAGGCCATCGACTCGTTGGCCGCCACCACCCGGCGGTCCTCGCGCACCTCGCCGAGCTGAGCCTCCACGCGGTTCCGGTGCTCGAGCACCGCCTCGCGCAACGCGGCCGGTTCCATGAGATGGCCCAACCAGACCCGCAGGATCGTCGGGTGCTTGAGGATGGGGACGTCCGCGGGTTCGCTGACCAACCAGTGGGCCAGCCACTGCCGGCCCTCCTCGGTGATCCGGTAGAGCCGCCGGCCTCGGGTGTCGTCCTTGGCCACGACCCGCGACGTCACATACCCGAGCGACTCCAGGCGGCGCAGTTCGCTGTAGATCTGGCTGATCGCCGGGCTCCAGAAGAAGAACCGCAGGCTGTGGTCGGCCCATTTCTTGAGGTCGTAGCCCGAGAGCTCCTGACCGAACGAGAGCAGACCCAACACGGCATTCGGGGTGGCGGCGTTCGGCGCCCCGGCGCGCGAGGCGGCGGGTGGGACGACATCGGGCTCCACGAGGCCGCTCCTTCCTTCCACGCCAGGTTGGCACGCTACCAACCGGACCAGCTTCGTTCGACATTCTATATAGCTATTAGCTATAGTCCAAAAAGTACGACGAAAGAGGGGCATCCGTCATGCAGTTCTCCATGATTTTCGAGGCGCAGCTCAACCACCCGACGCCCGAACGGGAGCGCCAGTGCATCCTCGACTGCGTCTCCCAGGCCGTGCTGGGCGAGCAGGTGGGCTTCGATCGCGTCTGGGCCGTGGAGCACCACGCCCTGCGGTGGTACGCCCACATGTCCGCCCCGGAGATCTTCCTGACCTATGTCGCCGCCAAGACCTCGACCATCAGAATCGGCCACGGCGTCGTGTGCATGCCCTTCCAGTACAACCACCCGGTCCGGGTGGCCGAACGCGCCGCCATGCTCGACATCCTCTCGGGCGGCCGGCTCGACCTCGGCGCCGGTCGTGGCGCCACCGCCCAGGAGATGTCGCTGTTCGGGGTGGAGGCCGACCGGACTCCGGCCGAGGTCGAAGAGGCGCTGCGCATAATCGCCAACGTGTGGCGGGAAGACACGTTCGAGTGGCACGGCCTGCTCGACATCGATCCGCACCCGGTTCTCCCCCAGCCGGTCCAGAAGCCACACCCTCCCCTGTTCATGGCCTCCACGAAGCAGAACAGCCTCGAGTTGGCAGCCGAGTACGGGGTCGGACCCCTCGTGTTCGGATTCGCCGGCGTCGACGAGGTGGCCCATCTCAACGAGGTGTACTCCAACGCCATCGCCCGGCGCGACGGCAGCCGCTTCGTCTCCACCGAGGTGAACGACCATTTCGCCGTCCTCTGCCCGACGATCGTCCTGAGCGATCCCGAGGAGGCCCTGCGCATCGGCGCCCGGGGGCAGCGGTTCTTCGCCGAGTCCATCACCCACTGGTACGGGGCCGGTCCCCCGCCGGTGCAGGACACGCTCGACGACGACAACGTGAAGGCGATCAGAGCCGACGCCGAGGCGGTCGTGGCGCGGCTGCACGAGGCCAACATCCCGGTCAACCCCAACACCGTCGCCACCTACAACGTGAACCATGCCTACGGCGACGAAGAGGGTGCGATCGCGTACGTCGAGCATCTCGAGGCGGCCGGCGCCAAGGAGATCATGTGCCTGATCCAGATGGGGACCGTGCCCCATGAGGTCTGCATGGAGACGATCCAGCGCTGGGGCGACACCATCATCCCCTACTTCCGGGACAAGGAGGCCCGGGCGGCGACCGGAGCGGCGACCGGAGCCGTCTCCGCCGCCCCGGTCGGGTGAGCCGGCCACCGACCTGTCCGGCCGGCAGGGCGTCGGCCCGCGCGCGCGAGTAAGAATGCGGTATTGAGACGATGACGATTCCCGTGATTGATGTGGACTCCCACCTGACCGAGCCCGCTGACCTCTGGACGTCCCGGGTCCCGGCGCGCTACGTCGAGCGGGTCCCGCGGATGACCTCGGCCGGCGGCCGGGACGTCTGGGTCCTCGACGGCCGGCAGATCTCCGTCGTGGGGATGACGGCTCCCGCCGGGTGGCCCGCGCCGTTTCCCGCCGGCCCGTCCACCCTGGCGGAGTGCCCCCCGGCCTCGTATGACGCGGTGGCCCGGCTCGGCTACCTCGACGAGGTCGGCATCTGGGCGCAGGTGCTCTACCCGAACGTGGCCGGGTTCGGCAGCCAGAAGTTCCTGTCCTTGGACGACGACGAGCTCAAGTTGCTCTGCGTGCGTGCCTACAACGACTTCCTCCGCGACTGGGCCTCGGCCGACCCACGCCGGCTCATCACCATCATGGCCATGCCGTTCTGGGACGTCGATGCCTCCGTGGCCGAGATCGCACGCGGTGCGGCGGCCGGGCATCAGGGGATCCTGTTCACCGGCGAGCCGCAGCGCTTCGGGCTCCCGTTCCTCGGGGACCCGCACTGGGACCCCTTCTGGGCTGCCGCGCAGGATGCCGGGCTGGCCATCCACTTCCACATCGGCAGCGGCGACATGTCGACCTCCTTCCAGCCCGACCGCATCGCCGCCACGAGCACGGCGGCCGCCTATGCCTACACGTCGACCGAGCTGTTCCTGAAGAACGGGCTCCAGGTGGCCGACCTCATCACGAGCGGCGTGCTCGTCCGCTTCCCCGAACTGAAATTCGTGTCGGTGGAGAGCGGGATCGGCTGGATCCCCTTCGTGCTCGAGGCCGCCGACCACAGTTACCTCGAGGCCCGCCCGGAGCGCCGCAGCGAGTGGGAGATGCTCCCGTCGGAGTATTTCCGGCGCCAGGTCTATGCCTGCTACTGGTTCGAGACGGTGGCGCCGACCAGGCTCCTGGGCGAGATCCCGGTGGACAACATCCTCTTCGAGACCGACTTCCCGCATCCCACCTGCTTGTTCGGCAACGTGCGGGAGCGTATAGAGGTCAGCCTGGCCAATGCCTCGGAGTCCGACCGGGAGAAGATCCTCTGGGGGAACGCAGCCAGGCTCTACGGAATTCAAAAGCCACCGGATTGACGATGGGAACCCGGCGGCGCCGCTCATCGGCCCGTCGCGCAACGGAGGGCCACGGTCCGCGGTGCACGGCCTGACGCACACGATCATGAATGGAGACACCGACATGCGCGCACTTGAAGGGGAGGGGGTTCCCGCCCTCGATCTGTCCGGCCGGGTGACCATCGTGACGGGCGCGGCCCAGGGCCAGGGCGCCGCCGAGGCCCGGCACTTCGCCGACCTGGGCGCCACGGTGATCATGGTGGACATCGCCGACGAAAAGGGAGAGGCCGTGGCGTCGAAGATCGGCGCCACCTACCGGCACACCGACGTCTCCAGCGCAGCCGCCTGGGAGGAGCTGATGGCGGCGGTGATGGCCGCGCACGGACGGCTCGACATTCTGGTCAACAACGCCGCCGTCCACTGGATGCGCCTGATCGAGGACGAGAAGATCGAGGAGTTCGATCGGCTGATCGGGGTGAACCTGCGGGGGACGTTCCTCGGGATCAAGTCGGCCATCGCCCCCATGCGCGCCTCGGGCGGCGGTTCCATCGTCAACATCGCCTCCATCGCGGGCGTGCGGGGCTTTCAACAGCACGGCTCCTACGGCGCTTCGAAATGGGCCATCCGTGGACTGACCAAGACAGCGGCGGCCGAGCTCGGCCCGAGCGGGATCCGGGTCAACGCGGTCGTGCCGGGGACGATCGACTCGCCCATGGCGTGGGGCGGTGGGGAGATGCCCGAGGGCGTGTCGTTCGACCACCTGCCCCTCGGCCGGGTGGGCGAAGTCGAGGACATCGCGGCGATGGTGGCGTTCCTCGCCTCCGACGCGGCGAGTTACATCACCGGCGCCGAGGTCGTGATCGACGGCGGCGCCACGCTCGGCATGGCCCGGCGCGACGGTCAGCGGATATGACCCACCCGTTCCGCGACGCGGCCATCGTCGGCGTCTTCAACACCATGCAGGCCCGCGCCCTGCCCGGTCACGATTCGGTATCCATCGCCATTGAGGGCGCACTCGGCGCCCTCGGCGATGCCGGGCTCGAGACGACCGACGTCGACGCGGTGATCGGCGATCGCTCCGGCGAGCTCGCCTATGAACTGCGCCTCGGCCCATGCCGGCGCTCCCTCAACGGGCTGGGGATACCGGCCGTGTTGGAGGCGGCGTCGCTGATCACCACCGGGCAGAGCCAGGTGGTGCTGGTCGTGGGTGGGAGTGCGGGCGTGTACACCGAACGGGCCTCGACCGCCCCCTGGACGCGTCCCACCAACGAATTCGTGGTCAGCTACGGGATGTTCACCGCCGTCGAGTTCGCGCTCATGGCCAAACGGCACATGCTGCAATTCGGGACGACGCCCGAACAGCTGGCCACGGTGGCGGCCACCATTCGCAACAACGGTCACGTCAATCCCGAGGCGGTCTACTTCGGCCGGGGGCCGTACGAACCACAGGACATTCTGTCCTCCCGGCCGATCTCCGAGCCGTTCCACCTTCTCGACTGCTCGACGACGTCGGAGGGTGGGTGCGGGCTGGTCCTCGCCGCGGCGGACCGGACCGCCGATCTGCCGCAGGCCCCGGCCTGGATCCTCGGTGGCGGCAGCGACGCCTACGGGCCGGCCTACCAGCACGCACCGATATGGGACTTCGTGGGAAAGAGCAAGAGCGGCGACGGCATCCCCGCCGGCTATGTCGGCCGGCGCGCCGCCCGCGCCGCGTTCTCGACCGCCGGGCTACGCCCCGACGACGTCGACGTCTGCGAGTTCTACGATCCGTTCTCGTTCGAGATCATCCGCCAGTTCGAGGCCTTCGGGTTCTGCCCCGACGGTGAAGGCGGCCCGTTCGTCATGGACGGTGCCATCGCACCGGGCGGGAGGTTCCCGGTGACCACCGATGGAGGCACTATGTCGTTCGCCCACCCGGGCAACTCGACGCAGATGCTCCAGCGGGTCATCCGGGCCGTCCAGCAGGTGCGTGGTACCTGTGCCTCGGCTCAGGTACCGGGGGCAGAGGTGGCGATCTGCTCCAACGCCGGATCGGGGGCACTCTTCAACGACGTGCTGCTGGTCGGGAGCGGGCGACCATGACCCTCCTGCGCCCCCAGCCCCCGGGCACGCCCGCCCCCGTCCCCTCCATCTTCTCCGCCCCCTACTGGGAGGGTTGCGCCCGGGGCGAGTTGCGGTTCTTGCGCTGCGCCAACTGCCACCTCGCGCTGGCCGATGCCCCCCGCATCTGCTGGCGTTGCCACAGCAGGGTGCTCAACTGGGAGGTGAGCGAGGGGCGGGGGCGGCTCTACAGCTGGACGATCGTCTGGCGGCCGCAGACACCCGAGTTCGAGGTGCCCTACGCGGTGGCCATCGTCGACCTCGCCGAGGGTTGTTCGATCATCAGCGCCGTCATCGGCTGCACCCCCGAGGACCTCTTCGAAGGTATGGATCTCGCCGTGGAGTTCCATCCCAACAGCGACTCGCTCAACCTCCCCTACTTCCGGCCGGTGAGCCCGGCCTGATGCAGGTTGGTTACTGATCGGCCCGCTCGGTGGCGAGGGCCTCGACCGCACGGGCCGCCGACGACGGTGGCACCGCGCCCTCGAACGCCCCGTCCGGGTAGCGCAGCTCGTACGCCGCCTTCATCCCCTGGCGCCAGCTGGTGCGGCAGGGCCCGGTAAGGGCCAGCCTCCGGGAGACGTCGAGGGCGTTCCCGCGATGGGATCCCAGAACAGGCCCGAGGTCCAACCGCGGTGTGCGGCCGGTCAGCTCCCCGAAGTAGTTCGACCACTCCTGGACGGTGACGACCTCGTCGCCGCCCCAGTTGACGATGGTGGCCGGAACCGAGGCGGCGGCGAGGATCGGCTCCACCTGCTCGTTGATGTCGTCCTGGAAGATGGGGCTGTACGGCGCCGGGTCCCACCGGACCGCGATCGGGCGATCGGTCACGACCGAGTCGAGGTGGAAGATCGCCAGTCCCCCGTTGGCCCCGTAGGCGACATTCATGCGTGCGATGACGATGGGAAGGTTCAACAGGCGCGCACACGTCCGCGCCACGGCCTCTTCTGCGATCTTCGAAATCGAGTAGGTCGGGACCGAGGGCAGATGGCCGTCACCGAGCGGGTCGGTCTCCGAATAGAGATGCCACGGGTCGGGATTGGGGTCGTAGACCGAACCCGTTCCCATCACGAGGGCCGCCGCCGCATTACGGCAGTGCGCCAGCAACGCCCCGGTACCGTCCGCGTTGATGTCCAGCGCAGTCTCGTAGTCCGTACCGGGCCCCAAGAAGGCGGCCAGGTGCAGCAGGTAGTCGAAGTCCTCGGGGACCTCGCTGAAGTCGGGACGACCCAGGTCGACCACGCGGGTCGTCACGCCGGCCTTCTCGAGTCGTTCCCGCGTGGCCTGCTCGCTGAAGCGGGCGATACCCCACACCTCGTTGTGCAGTGCCAGGTACTCGCAGATCGGCAGCGCGATCTGCCCGCCCGCACCTGAGACAAGGATCTTCTTTCCCTCCAACATCGTCCCTCCCCTTCTCGCTCTCGCCCCTAGTGGTCCTGCGCCATGGCGAAATCGGCCCAGCTGCCCGGCACGGTGCCGTCCACGAACTCCCGCCGGTGCGCGAAGAGCCATCTGCCGTCACGCACGCAGTACGTGTCGAGGTACCTTCCCCAGTGGTCGAGCCCGTGGCTGGTGATGACCTGGTAATAGCAGCGGGAGGAGGCTTCGCTCGGGCTGGCGACATCGATCTGCAAGGTGCTCGTGCTGTGCCGCATGGCGACAGGCTCGGGCCATCGGAGCGCGGCTTGGGCGGCGTTGGTGAAGATGGTCCGGATCTCCTCGTGACCGACGTGGACGTCGCCGTCGGTTTCCATGACGGCATCCGGGGCGAAGAGCTCGAGCACCTGATCGAACCTCCCGGAGTCCCCGTTGGCGTTATAACGGGCCACCAGATCCCGGATGCTTTCGCGTGCGACCAACTCCCACAACTCCATGCTCGCCTCCCTCGCGCCCTGGTGCGGTTCGAACCTAGCGCGCCGGGGCCAGATCGGAGCTGTCCCCGTTCCGGGATCGGCGCTCGAGAAAATCGGCCGGTGCATGGCCACCGCTCTCCCTCGTCACATGCAGCGTCGAGGACAGCAGGCGATCCGCCACGGCGTTGATCTCACGTCCGTTCATGGGTTGGGCGAACCCTTGCAGGGTCAGCGCCAGAACGACCTCGCCGTCGACGCCGAAGACCGGGGCCGCCATGTTGGAGATCAGGAGTCGTGCCCTGCTGTCGAGGTCGATCACCTGATAGTCGTGGCGCATGGCGGCAATGAGGCCGAGCGCCTTTCCCCGCAGGCGCTCGTCGCGGGGCGAATTGACCAGGTCGAGAAGAGCGCGCCCGCTGCGGGCCCGCGCACCCGACTCCAGGCCGACCGAGAATCCACGCCGGCGCACGGTCTCCAGCGCGTCGCGATACTGCTGGCGCTCCGCCTCGTCGGCGCCCGGCCCCAACGCGTCGAGCCAGCGCTCCACCTGCGCGGGCTCGCCCCAGGCCAAGAAGATGGGCCCGAGCGGCGGGATCATCGGGACCCGCTGACCCACCCGCACGTCGGCCCCTTCGAGGCGGGGGCGCCCCGAGGCGCCCACGATCACGATCTCATCGCCCACCACCACACTGGCCACGCATTCGGTGTCGCAGTCGGCCGCCAGACGCCGCATCTCCTCGATGGCGATCTCAATGACCTGATAGCGGGCCAGGGCGGCGTAGCCCACGGCCACGAGCGCCGGGCCCAACGAGTACGTCTTGTGGCTGTGGTGGCGATGGACGTAGCCGGCGTCGGTGAGCGCCTTCAACACCGACAACCCCGAAGCCATGTTCAGGTTCAAGTGCCGGGAGAGCTCGGACAGGGTGAAGCTCTCTCCCGGATGTGAGGCCAAGAAGTTGAGCACTTCCACCGCCCGCGCCGCCGCCAGGGCCGGACGGGTCATCGCCGTTCTCCTACAGTGGCGGGGGCGGATAGGGGAACTTGCACGCCACACCTCCATCGACCAGCAACGTCTGACCCGTCACGTACGAAGCCAGATCCGACGTCAAGAACAGCAACGCGGCGGCGATGTCAGAAGGAAGCGCCATCCGCCCGAGCGGCGTGGCTTCTGCGTTGCGCTGCACCCCGGCCTCGCCGAGCATTGCGCCGACCCGCGGCGTGCGCACCGCACCGGGCGCCACCGAGTTGACCCGGACACCAGACGGCCCGTACTCGACCGCCATCGACCGGACCAGTGAGATCAAGCCGGCCTTCATGGCGCCGTAGACGGCGTGATTGGCCGCACCGGTCGGCCCGCCGGAAGCCGACGACACGAAGGTGAAGGCGCCGCCGCCCTGCGCGGCCAGAAGCGGCCCCGCCACCTGCAGGGCCAATATGGCGTGGCCCAGGACGATGTCGTACTGCCACGAGAGATCGGCGTCGTCCATGTCGGTGAGGAGCTTGAAGCGCGCCATCCCGATGATGTCGACCACCGCCCCGAATCCACCGGGCTGTGCCGCCGCCTCGGCGAAGAGTCGTTCCCCCTCGCCGCGCTTGGTGGCATCCCCCACCAATGCGACCCCACCCACCTCGGTCGCCACTTCGTGGGCCAGGTCGCGATCCAGGTCGACGCACAGGCAGCGCGCGCCGGCTTGCGCGAAGGCGTGACTGGCCTGGCGGCCGATCCCCTGCCCGGCACCGAGGATCACCACCCCGGTGCCTTCCAGTCGCAACCGCGAGAGGTAGTCGGGGACCTCACTCGGATCAGACATCTGTGTGCCCCCTCGCCGCGGGCCGTGAGCACCCGACGGGGCTCTCGGTCGCGGTCATGACGAGGCGATGTTCGCCTTATAACCCTCGAGCTCGGGGAGGACCTCTTTGCCCAGCAGTTCGATGGTCTTCATGACCGACTCGTGCGAGTTGTGTCCGAACTGCACGTAGCAGATCAGCTGGTCGACGCCGAGGTCGGCGTAGTGCTTCATCTTCTGGTAGCAGCGCTCGGGATCGCCGACGACGAGCATGTCGGCCTCATGGAAGTGTTCGACGGGGATGATCCCGTCGATGAGCGGCTTCATGAGCGGGAAGGTGGCGTCCTGCTCCTCCTTCGAAAGATGCGGAAGTTCCCAGTCCAAGGTGAACTGGGCCAGGTTCTGGTACCACCAGGCCACGGACCCCCAGATGCCGTCGGCTTCGGCCTGCGCCATGGTGTCGGCGCAGTGCACGAGCGTGTAGGCCGCGACCTTGTTCGTCGACACTTCCGTCAGCGGAGTGGCGTTCTTGCCCGCCTCCCGGTACTCCCGGATGACCTTGGCCAGGGTCTCGAGGGGTTGCATGATGGAGAAGGACAGAAGCCCGAGCCCGTTCTCCCCAGCCACCGTGGCCGAGCTCCCCGAGGTGGCGGCCATCCACGCCGGCGGGTGCGGGTCCTGCACAGGCTTGGGGGTCACCATCCGCCTGGGGAACGAGAAACGCTCCGACTCGTACTCGAAGTACTCCTCACGCCACATGCCCACGACGATTTTGATGGCCTCGGCCCAATCGGCGCGGGACTGCTCCCGGTCGACGTGGAAGGCGGCCTGCTCCATCGGCGTCGAGCGACCGGTGCCCCATTCCACCCGGCCATTGGAGAGGATGTCGACCGAAGCCACCTTCTCCGCGATCCGTTGCGGGGGGGTGAACCCGAACGGGGTCAGCGTCACCCCGAAGCCGAGCCGGATCTGCTCGGTGATCTGTGACAACGCACCCAGCAACGTCTCGGGCGCCGGGCAGTGCGACCGCCCCTCGCGGAAGTGGTGCTCGACGGCCCAGATGGTGTTGAAGCCGAGACTGTCCCCCAGCTTGATCTGTTCGATCGCCTCGCGGTAGGCGCGTTGCTCCGCCTCGCGCTGGCCGTACGGGTGCGGCTTGTCCCAGGGCTTGGGCGCATCGATCTCGTAGAGCAGATCGAGTTTCATGGTTCATCCCCCTTGTTTGGTGCTGCGTCGTCGGTGCGGCCCTCGGGCGCGCCATTATTCGGTATTTCGAATACCACCTCAAAATCTCCAAACCACTGTCGCGCCGGTCGGCGTCCGGTGTCAACCCGCTTCTGGGCCCGCCCGCTGAACGGTCGCACGCAGGGATGGTGCTAAAAATGGCGCTGCCCCACCAGGGCCGTTACGCAGAGGAGACGGGACGAAATGTCGACGACCGTAGAAGCGGAATCCGGAACGGGAACGGCGCCCATCGTCGTCCAGCAGCAGTCCGGTGCCATAGGCGCCCTGATCACCGGGGTACGTCTGGCGGAAGGGGCCGACGGGGCCACCTTCGAACTCTTGCACCGCGCTCTCCTCGACCACGGGGTGATCTGCATCCGCGGGCAGGCGGCGATGACCCCGGACGACCAGCTGGCGTTCGCCGGCCGGTGGGGCGAGGTGTCGATCCACCCCTACGTGCCCTCCATCGAGGGGTACCCGGGGCTGATGCGCATTTACGACCCCAACCCCATCACCCAGACCTGGCACTCGGACACGACCCACGCCCCCCGTCCACCGTCGCTTACCTTGCTGTTGGCCCGCACCATTCCCCCCTACGGAGGCGACACCATGTGGGCCAACGCGTACGCGGCCTTCGAGGGCTTGTCCGAGGGCCTGCGCGCCACACTGCGCACCCTGCGCGCCGTCCACCAGGGCACGGAGCTGGCCAGCGACGCCGGCCTGGACCAGGATGCGGTCACCACGGTGCACCCGGTGGTACGCACCCACCCCGAGACCGGTCGCGAGGCACTGTTCGTGAACGGGAACTACGTGACGCGGTTCGAGGGGTGGAGCCCGGAGGACAGCGCCCCATTGCTGGCGTACCTCTACAACCAGTTCACCAAGCCCGAGTACCAGTACCGGCACCATTGGCAGGTGGGCGACCTGGTGATCTGGGACAACCGCGCCACGCAACACTCGGTGGTGGGCGACACCCACGGGGCCGAGCGGGTGCTGCATCGGGTGACCATCAAGGGCGACGTCCCCTCCTAAGGGAGGCCCCGGCCGCAGGAGGCCCGGCTAGGCCGGCGTCGGGGCTTCCTCCACGGTGCTCTGCCCCAGGTAGATAGCCGTGAGATGTGCCGGATCAAGATCGGCGCGCGGCCCGTCCCACACCAACCGCCCCAGTTCCAACAGGGCGACGTCGTCGGCGATGTCCAGGACGGCCTTGGCACGCTCCTCCACGACGAACAGCGTCACTCCCTGATCGCGCAGTTCGGCGAAGACCCCCATGATCTGCTCGACAATCAGGGGGGCCAGGCCCAGAGTCGGCTCGTCGGCGATCAACAACGACGGCGGCTTCACCATCACCGGCGCCATGGTGAGCATCTGCTGCTCACCGCCGGAGAGGCTGCCGGCTGGGATGTGGCGGCGGGACCCGAGCACCGGGAAGCGCGCATAGGCCTGGTCCCGCTCATCCGCGCTCGGCAGCAGCATCATCAGGTTGTCCTCCACCGAGAGGCCGGGGAAGATACCGCGGGACTCGGGGGCCAGCAACATGCTCTTGGCCCGTCGGTGCACCGGCATTTTGGTGATGTCCTTGCCCTCGAGCGTGATGGTGCCGGCGGTCGGCTCCATGAGGCCGGCCAGCACCTTGCACAGCGTCGACTTCCCCGCACCGTTCGCGCCCACCAGGGCCGTGAGCTTGCCGCGACGGACGTCGAGGTCGAGATCGAAGAGCACCTGGGTCTCGCCGTAGGCGGCACAGATCGAATCGAGGCTGAGCGCGGCATCAGCTCGCGGCCGGGCCGGCCGGGCGGCCGCGGCGACCACCGGCTGGGCCGTGCCGTTTCCGGCGACGGCAGGCACCTCGTCGGCCGGCAACGGCGCCGGGGTGACCGGGGCAGCCGAAGTGAGCAACGCCTGCTTGGCCTGCTTCTTCTGCTTGCGACGAAAGCTCTGCTCTTCTTGGAGGGCCAAGATGCCATCGGGATTCTGCGCCATGGTGACGGCACCGAGCCCGAAGAGCACCTGGGGCAACCAGACGGAGGAGTACCCGGGCCAGGAGAGGAACGAGAAGTGGAAACCCGACGACAGCACGCCGTTGAAGAGCGTGTACCCCATGCCGGCCGCGATGGCCGCGCTGGGCCGACGGATCCCCCACAGCACCACGATGGCCAGCCAGGTGAGCCCGATGATGGTCGTGTAGGTCGAGTTGGTCACGTGTTGATCCACCGTGACCAAGAGCACGCCGCCCAGACCGGCCAACCCGGCCGAGACCGCGAACAGGGTGATCTTGATGACGCTGGCCGAGATGCCTGACGTCGACGCAGCCGACTCCGACGTGCGGACGGCGCTCATCATCCGTCCCGAGGCAGACTTCTGGAGATTGCGTATCAGCAACGTGACCACGATGACGACGATGGCCAGGACCACGGCCATCGTCTTGTCGTCGGAGAGGTGGAACGGACCGATGGTGGGTTGCGGAATGGCCCAGCCCTGCTGGAGCGGTCCGGCCAACCACCCCCACTGGAACAGGACGTTGTCGGCGATGAGCCCCATGGCCAGCGTGGCCAGGGCGAGCGACAGCCCACCCAAGCGCAGCGCGGGGAACGCCACCACGACCCCGAGGAGCACGGCGAACGCCACACCCCCCAGCAGACCCAAGAAGTAGGGAGCGTGGTACTGGCCGATCAGCACACCCGCCATCAACCCGGCGCCGGTGACAAAGGCCGCTTGGGCCAGGCTGACGATCCCACCGGTGCCGGTGACGATGGTGAAAGAGAGGAAGACGATGGAGAGAGCGAGGCCCTTGGTGGCCAGACCAAGCCAGTAACTGTCCGCCCCGAAGAGGATGTAGACGAAGATCACCACGAACCAGAAGATCCAGGGCGCGGCCCGGCGCCAAGGGGGGCGCAACGCCAGATAGTCCGGGGGCGGGACGTCCTCGGCCACCTGGCCGGCCCGGCGGCTCCGCTCCCTTCCCCAGAAGACGAGCCCAACGAAGAGCAGGGCGAACGGTACGGCGTCGCTGAACCCGGGGATGGACTGGGCGAAGTTGGCATAGCCGGCGACGAGGCTCTGCACGGCGCCGATGATCAGCCCACCGAGCGCGGCCAACGGGACGGAGCGGAAACCGCCCAGCACGGCGGCCGCCGTTGCAGCCAGCAGGACGAAGAGATAGGTACCCGTGGTGAGCGAGTTGAAGATGGGTGCACCGGCGACGCCGGCCAGTCCGGCCAGCGTCGTGCCGAGCATCCAGGCGAATCCGGACGTGCGGCCCCGGTCGACGCCGCGCGCCGTGGCCAGCTCGGGCCGGTCGACCAGGGCACGCATTTTGAGCCCGATGGAGGTGTGTTTGAGCAGCCACCACAGTCCGACCGCCATGAGCAGCGCGACAATCGCTACGATGAGCTGGTCGGAGTCGAAGTTCAGGGCGGAGCTGATGTGCCACTGTTTCGGGGGCTCGGGACCGAGCCCCGGGGCCAGCGACACCAGCGACCCGTCCGGGATGTTGAAATGGCCGACGCTGATGAGCAGCGACACGATGAGCTCGGCCAAGGCGGGGACGGCGACGAGCACGCCCACCGTGGCCATGATTTTGGAGCCGTCGCTGGCCCGGCTCAGTCGTCGGAAGACGAAGCGGTCCAGAAGCAGGCCGAGGAGTGGCGCCAGTACCAAAATGACGAGGATGCCGGCCCACACGTTGGGCCAACCCAAGCCGTTCTGCAGTTCGAAGTAGACGAACGCGCAGGTGAAGGCGATGGCGCCGTAGCTGAGGTTGAAGATACCGGTCGTCGTGTACGTCAGCGTCAGTCCGGCCGCCAGCATGGAATAGATGGCGCCCGAGACGATGCCCGAGATCAGGAGGCTGATGAACTTGCTCACGCTGTCCTTCCCGACCGCTTAGCCCAGGTAGGCATTACGAACCTCCGGATTCGCCTGAATTTCGCTCGGCGTGCCCTCGGCGAGAACCTCGCCGAGTTGCAACACCACAATGCGGTCACAGTGCGACATCACGAACGTGATGTCGTGCTCGACCAGAAGGATGGCACACGTCAGCTCGGCCCTCAGTCGACGGATGACCTCGCTCAGGTGCTCGACCTCGGCCCCCCCGAGTCCCGATGTCGGCTCATCGAGCAGGAGCAACGAAGGCGACTCGGCCAGCGCGCGGCCCAACTCCACCATGCGGGCGGTGCCGATCGGGAGTGATCCGGCCATGGTGTGCCGGAAGGGCTCGAGACCGCACATCCCCAGCACGTTGTTGACCGCCTCGCGCCGGCGGCGCTCGATCCTTTTGCGGGGAGGGAACGCGACGAGATCGGCCAGAATGCCGCCGCCGCCGCCGTGCCATTCGGTCGCTGTCAACAGGTTCTCCTCGACCGTAAGCCGGCCGAAGACCTGCTGGCGCTGGAACGTGCGTCGTATTCCCGCACGCGAGCGCGCCACGGCAGAATGCCGGGTGATGTCGTTCCCGTCGAAGAAGATCGAGCCGCTCCCTGGTGGCCGCAGCCCGGAGATCACGTCGAAAAGGGTGGTCTTTCCGGCTCCGTTGGGGCCGATCAGCCCGAGGACTTCTCCTCTTTGCACTTCCAGGGATACGTCGCGCAAGGCGATGACGCCGGAGAAGGATACGCCCACTCCCTCCACCTTCAGGCCGGCCCCCGGTGACGGCGTCGGGCCAGAGGTGATGGACTCGTCGGTCTGGGTCATCGCATGCCACCGGCCACGGCCGCTGCTGCGTCCTCACACATCGTTTCTTCGTCCCCCTGTCCCCTACCGCCCGACGGCCGCACGCACTATAGCCGTCGAGTTTGGCATGTATATAAAATCCGTCGCGGCCCTTCGTGGCCTTGGGGAACGTGCACTTGACGCCTGGCTCCCGGGCCGTTTCGGCCCTTGTCACGTGGCATTTCATCTCCGTCGGGGCGCGCGAGCAGGAGCCGGTACCTGACGTTGATGGGATCGGTGGCATCGCACGACGCGACAGCTCCGCGCACGCGCGCCAACAGGTTCGTGGGTACGGCCGCTACCTCACCGATCGGCGCTGAGCAACGTCGGGTCAGCCTCGAGCTCCACCCGGACCATCGCCTCCCAAAAACCGATGAACTTGTTGCCGTCGCTCTGCCGGAACGCTTCGGCCACGGGGCCCTTGAGCGGCTTTCCCCCACCCAGAGCTTCGACGTGCCAGGCGTTGCGGCACCGCTGCTCGAGCGCCACCGCACGCTGGTGGACCGCCCGGATCGAAGAACCCAGCACGAAGACCCCGTGGTTGGCGAGCAGAGCCAGGTCGGCATCCCCCATCGCCTCCACCGCGCTGCGGGCGAAGTCGGCGTTGCTGACACCACCCTCGTACTCGTCGACGAGGACCAGCTCGCCACCACCCATCGCAGAGGTCTGGTCGTAGACCGGCGGCACCCGGTGGGCGTCGGCCCAGATGGTGCCGTAGCGCGGGTGGTTGTGCATGGCCACCGTGACGTCCTCGCGCATTTTGTGCAGCTGGAGGTGGAGCGGGATACCGAGGGGAGCCGGCCAGTCGCCCTCGAGCACGTTCCCCTCGCCGTCGATGCGGATGATGTGCTCGGCCCGGAGCTCGCTCCACAGGAGGAACCAGGGATTGCACAGGAAGGTCCCATCGGGTTGGCGGTAGGTGATGTGGCCCGCCACGTGGTCGTCGTACCCCTCGCGCCACAGCGTCCGGGCCAGCAGGACGACCTCCTCGCGCGGGCTCAGGTCGGGGATCAGCTTCTCCTGGGTCGGTATGAACTCCATCAGTCCTCCTCGGGCGCTACGGCAAGACGTGTTCAGGTAAGGGGTGGCGGAAGAGACGGGCCGCGTTCTCGCAGCACATGGCCCGCAGCTCGTCCTCCGGGAGATGGCCCCATACCTCTCTCACCAGCTGCTGGGAGTCGGGCCACGTGCCGTCGCCATGGGGGTAGTCGGTCTCGAACATGATCCGGTCGACCCCGATGCGGTGGCGGGTGTCGATGGTCGACGGGTCGTCGAGCGTGCAGAACCAGAAATTGCGCGTGAGCACATCGGCGGGGCGGATGTCCCAGCCCAGGCCGTACCCCGACCGGTCGATGATGTTGTCGAGGCGGTCGAGGAGCATGGCCACCCATCCGATGCCACCCTCGGACATGGCGATCTTCAATTCGGGGTAGCGGACCGCCCACCCCGACCACAGCCATTCCGCACACGCGGTCAACGACAGCTGGCCGAACAACGTGGCGCCGAGCGCCAGGGACGGCGCACCGGGTGCGTGCTCGGCGACGCCCGACGAGCCGACGTGCAGGCTGATCACCGTCTCGGTCTCGGTGCACGCCTCTATGACCGGCTTCCAGTACTCGTCGAAGAGCGACGGGAAACCGATGCGGTGGGGCCGCTCGGGCAGGGCCACCGACTTGAAGCCGCGCGCCGCGTTGCGGCGGATCTCCCGCGCCCCCTCCTCCGGATCAGCCAGGTACGTGATACCGAGCGGGATGATGCGCTCGGGGTACGGGGAGTACCACTCCTCGAACAGCCAGTCGTTCCAGGCGCGGGTGGTCTGCACGCCGAGCTCCGTTTCCTTGGCCACGGAGAAAACCCGCCCGCAGAACCCGGTGATCTGCGACGGGAAGTTGAGGGAGGCCCATACGCCGTTGATGTCCATGTCGCGGATGCGGGCGTCGATGTCCCAGCATCCCGGTCGCATCTGATCGAAACGGAACGGCTCGACCGCCACCGTCTCGGGTCGCCGGCCGGCGACGGCGTTCATGCCGACCTGCGTGTACCGGTTGCCGTCGAACTCCCAGACCTGATGGCCTTCGGGCGTCTCGACTATGCGGGGCGCCTGGTCCTGCCAGCGGGCCGGGAGACGGCCCTCGAACATTCCGGGCGGCTCGACCAGATGGTCGTCGACGCTGATCAGCGTGTACTGGACGGGACGTGGCTCGGGCTCGGCGTAGAACAACGTCGGATCGAGCTGCGTGATGGCCGTCATGTGGCTCCCCCTCCCTGTTCGTGGCCGGACTGCTCGTGCCTGTTTCCCTGCAGAGGCAGCCTATCGAGAATTCTGCACACCCCGAAGTCGAGCCTCGTCACCGGCGCAGGCCTGCCCCAGCCGGCCCCGCAGACGAACGCGACTATGTTCTGGCCTCGCCGGGCCGGGCCCGGGACGTCATCGGCCGGACCCGGGCAAGGTCGGCCGAGGGCCGACGACGTGGGAGGGGGCAACATGCCGGATCTCGAGACAATCGCCCGAGAGCTCAAGGACCGTGACGAGATCGCCAGGTTGATCCGGACCTACGCGCACGGGGTCGACCGCCGGGACTGGGCTCTGGTGCGTTCCTGTTTCTCCGACGACGCGCAGGCCCAGGGCTCGCGGAGCACAGGCCCCATCGAGCCGTACCTGGCCGCACTGCGACCCGGCGTCGAGTTCTATCCCACGACGATGCATTTCATGGGCAATCAGCTGGTCGAGCTGGACGGTGACACCGCGAAGGTGGAGACCTACGCCGTCGCGTACCACTGGAAGGACGAGGTGGCGGGGACGGACCACCCCGAGAACCTGGTGGTCGGCGTGCGGTACCTGGACACCGTCCAGCGGCGCGAAGAGGGGTGGCGCATCACCAGACGCCAGGTCGCGCCGGACTGGCGGACAGGGCCCTACCCGCAGACCTGACACATTCTCGATGGTGAGCGGGCCGGACGGCCCTAGCGCGACGATGGGGCCGAGAACTGGTTGCGCAGCTGCTCTTTGAGCACCTTGCCGGCGGCGTTGCGGGGAACCGAATCGAGGATCTCCAACTGCTCGGGCAGCTTCTGCACCATGAGGTCGTGGCTCTTGAGAAAGGTCACCATTTCTTCGAAGCCGAAGGACCCCTTGGACTCGTCGAGCGCCACGACGGCGCAGCAGCGCTCGCCGACCCGGGGATCCGGCAGCCCGATGACGGCGACATCCCGCACGGCCGGATGCGCGAACAACAGGTCCTCGATCTCCTTAGCGCTGATGTTCTCGCCATTTCGAATGATGACGTCCTTGAGGCGGCCCACAATGGTGAGGAATCCCTCTTCGTCGAGCGTCCCGAGGTCACCGGTCTTGATGTAGCCGTCTTGGTCAAAGGCGTCTTCGTTGAGTAAGGCGTCGAGGTATCCGCGGCACAACTGCGGACCTTTCAGGCGGATCTCCCCCGGTTCCCCCGGCTGGGCCAGGTTTCCGTCAGCCGTCAGGACCTTGAGATCCACGCCCGGCGACGCCTTGCCCTCGGTGCTGGCCCGGTGGGCCTCCGACGCGTGGGGACCGCAGAACGTCACGATCGGCGCCTCGGTCATCCCGTAGCTGGACAGGATGCCGGTCCCGCCCAACTCGTCCCGCAGGTCAGCGTGGAGCGTCGGCGGCTTCGGGGAGGCGCCGGACATGAACCCCCGCACCCGGGGAAAGAGCCGGGCGCCCGGAGACGACGCGGTCAGCTCCCGTTGGGCCTGCAGGTAGGCCAGGTTGAACGGCGTCCCGGTGCCGGCCAGGGTGACGTCGTTGGCGGCGAGCATCGGAATTGTCGTCTCGGCGTTGAAGCTCTCGACCACCAGATGGGCCGAACCGCACACGAAGCTGGTCAGCAACCAGACCACGCCGCCGATGTGGGCGAAGGGAAACACCATGGAGCTCCGGTCCCCCGGGCCGGGCTCCAGCATGGCGACCATGCCGGCGACCGCGCCGAACAAGGTGGCATCGGTATGCCGGGTGCCCTTGGGTGAGGCGGTCGTCCCCGAGGTGAAGTACACCCAGCGGACCGGGAAATCCTCGGCGTCGACCGGCGTAGGGGGCACGGGCGCCAGTCGGGTCGGATCGCCCGTGGGGAGCTCGCGGTTCGCGGCATCCACCACCAGTACCTCGAGACCATCCACCTCGCCGGCAATGGTGCGGGCCATGTCGGGATAGTCGAACTTCTTCCAGGGCGACGGCACGACGAAGAACTCGGCCCCGGTCTGGCGGATGATGAAGGACACCTCGCGGGCGCGGTAGCTGGGGATCAACGGGACCTGCGTGGCCCCCAGTCGGACCAGGGCCCCCATGAGGACGAACGACTCGATCCAGGTCGGCAACTGCCAGACGACGACCGAGCCCTCCCCGACGCCGCGGTCGGCCAGTCCCGCCGCCACGACCTCGGCCCGGTCCCGGTACTCGGCAAACGTCACCTGCTGCCCGCGTTCATCCAGGGCCAGAAGGGCGTCGGGGGTGGCCTCGCTCCGGGCGACCAGGAGCTCCCAGAACCCCCGTCCGGACCGGGCCGAATCGATCAGGCCGTTCGAGGTCACACCACCACCGGTCCCGGCGGTGGGTACTCCCGCGCGTGACGGCTCAGATCACCGGCGAGGAACGGCTCGCACACCCGGGAGGAGAACCGCCACTGCCCGTCGGTCTTTCTCAGCTCATCGTGGTACTGGCCGATGAACACCGGCTGCAGGGGGAAGTCCGAAAGGGCCTGGAAGACGGTGACGTAGGACCGGGCCTTCGCGCTCTGGCCGTCGTCCGCCACCTCGACGTGCAGATTCGTGATGACGTGCCGGGTGTGCGGCACGCCGTCGTAGAACAGCCCGTTGCGCTCGAAGAAGGCGCGCAGCTCCTCGGGCCCGGTGGATTGTGCGAAGTGGTTGGCGATGTGGGCGTCGGTGAAGAGCGCCACGTACCCGTCCATGTCGCCGGAATCGAACAGCTCGCAGTAGCGCGCCAGAAGGTTCTCTATCTCACCGCGATCATCTGCTTTGTCGGACATGCGCCCCCTTTAGGCGTGCGAGGGCCGCATGATATCCCAGCCTCTGGCTGTTCCCCGCTGGGCCGCACGCGCCTCCTCCCTTCCCCGCGCGCGACATGACGGGGTAGAGTCGTCGGGCGCGAGACGAGCGCGTGTTGCCCCACGCGGGGCAGCGTCCCGGGGGAACAAATGATGTCGGAAGGGTTCGCACGGGGCTCCCGCCCGGGGCGCGACCAAGGAGGGGGATCTGCTGCACATGCTCGAAGGGGTGCGGGTCGTAGACCTCACGACGGACATCGCCGGTCCGTACTGCACGAAGGTACTGGCTGACGCGGGCGCCGACGTGGTCAAGGTGGAACCGCCGACCGGCGACCCGCTGCGCACGTGGGGTTCCGGCGCGCTCTTCGAGTTCCTCAACACCTCCAAACGCTCGGTTCACGGCGAGGCCGAGGACCTTGTCGCCGCCGCCGACCTCCTCGTGGCGGGCGCGCCGGTGGACCTCGTCGCGCTCTGGCGGGCCAACCCCGCACTCGTCGTGGTGACCATCACCCCGTTCGGCTGCGAGGGCCCGTGGGCGCAGCGCCCCAGCACCGAATTCACCCTGCAGGCGGCCTGCGGCTCGACGGGCGCGCGCGGGCTGCCCGAACAGCCTCCCCTGGCCGCCGGGGGCCGGATCGGAGAGTGGGTGACCGGCACCTATGCCGCGCTCGGCGCCGTGGCCGCGTACAGGGAGGCCCGGCGGTGCGGGAAGGGCGAGCACGTGGACGTCGCCATGCTCGACTGCATGGCCGTCACCATGGTCACCTACCCCTCCGTGTTCGCCTCGTTCGCCGGTTGGCCCGAACAGTACGGCACGGGAAGGGTCATCGAGGTGCCCTCCGTCGAGCCCAGCAAGGACGGGTACTTCAACGTCACCACGAACAGCGCCCAGCAGTTCCAGGATTTCCTGCTCATGATCGGGCGGCCCGACCTCCTCGAGGACCCCGACCTCGCGGCGGCCGCCAAGCGGTTCGCCCGGCGCGACGAATTCCTCGCCGCCGTGCATGCGCACACCACGCAACACACGACGGCCGAGCTGCTCGACGAGGCGTCGTTGTACCGGATTCCGGCGGGGCCGGTGCTCGACGGGTCGACCATGCCCGAGTTCGAGCAGTTCGTGGCCCGCGGGGTCTTCGAGCCCAACCCGTCCGGACGGTTCGTCCAGCCCAGGGTGCCCTTCCGGATTTCGGGAACCTCACCCCGCCCGTTCGAGCGGGCACCGTCGTCCGGTGAGCACACCGGGGCGATCGAGTGGGGGACTTCGTCGCCCGAATCGTCCGCGCCGGACGCGGACGCGCCGTGGCAGCTCCCCTTGGCCGGCATCCGGGTCATCGACTGCACCGCGTGGTGGGCCGGACCGGCGGCCGCCGCCGTCCTGTCGGCCTTGGGGGCCGACGTGATCAAGGTGGAGTCGGTCGTCAGGCCGGACTACATGCGCTTCGCCAGCACCCGCCCGCCGACCGATGACCAGTGGTGGGAGTGGGGGCCTCTCTTCCACGGGGCCAACGTCAACAAGCGCGGCATCACGCTCGACCTGACGCGGCCGGCCGGGGTCGAGGCTTTCGAGCGCCTCGCCGCCACCGCGGACGTCCTCGTCGAGAATTACACCCCGCGGGTGATGGAGCAGTTCGGCCTGGGCTGGGAGCACGTGCACGAGGTCAATCCCGACCTCATCATGGTCCGCATGCCGGCCTTCGGCCTCAGCGGCCCGTGGCGGGACCGGACCGGGTTCGCCCAGACGATGGAGTGCCTGACCGGCATGGCCTGGCTGACCGGGTTCCCCGACGGCCCGCCGGTCCTGGTCCGGGGAGCCTGCGATCCGCTGTCCGGCATGCACGCGGTGATCGCCACCTTGTTGGCCCTCATCGAACGCGACCAGTCCGGGGGTGGCCGCCTGGTGGAGACGGTCATGGTGGAGGCGGCGCTGAACGCGGCCGCCGAGCAGGTGGCCGAGTACGGGGCCACCGGCACGGTGCTACGCCGCGACGGCAACCGGGGACCGGTGGCCGCACCCCAGGGGGTCTACCCGTGTACGGGGGACGATCGGTGGCTGGCCCTCGCCGTCGTCACCGACGAACAGTGGAGGTCGCTCCGTGGCGTCGTCGGCGACGCCGGGTGGGCCGCCGACATCGCGTCGGACACGGCCGAGGACAGGCGGCGCAACCACGACGCGATCGACGCCGCGCTGGCGCGGTGGACGGCCGCCACCGACGCCGACGAATTGGCCATCGCGCTGGTGGCGGCCGGCGTGCCCGCCTGCGCCGTGATCCCGTCGCGCGACATCGTCGCCAACCCCCAGCTGCGGTCACGTCGGCTCTTCGAGGTGGAGCCGCATGGGGTCACCGGCGACCACGAGGTCCCCATGCTGCCGTTCCGCTTCTCTCGGGTGGAGCACTGGCTCCGCTCCCCCGCGCCCACGCTCGGCCAGCACAACACCGAAGTGCTCAGCGAGATCGGCCTGGCGCCCTCGGCCATCGACGAGCTCCGGCGGGCCGGAATTGTGGGGGAAACGCTCCGCGGTTCATGACATGAGCGTCGTCGACTTCATGTGGGGGAACGCCGCATGGGTGCCGCCGTCGACGATGATCGTCTGGCCGGTGACGAAGGTGGACAGATCCGAGACGAGGTAGACGAGGGCTCCGGCGATCTCCTCGGGTACGCCGAAGCGACCGAGTGGGACACCCTGCGCGCGGGCTTGCTCCACCAGGTCGATACCTTGCCCCTGGTAACTGGCGACGACCCGTGGCGTGGCAATGCAGTCCGGAGCGACCGCATTGACGCGGATGCCGTAGGAACCCCACTCCTGGGACATGGTGCGCACCAGGTCCATCACCCCGGCCTTGGCGGCACCGTATGTGCCGTGATTGGGGGCTCCGTAGATGCCGGACACCGAGGCCACGAGGGCCAATCGGCCCTGGGTTCCATGGTCGATCATGTGGCGGCCGGCGGCCCGGCTGACGTAGAGGTGCTGGGTCAGGTTTCTCGCGATGTCGAGCTGCCACACCTCGTCGTCAATCTCGAAAATATTCTTCCAGGCGGCGAAGCCGACGATGTTGACGAGCACGTCGAGCCGGTCACCGTGGAATTCGGCGGCCGAATTGACCGCCGCCACCGCCTCTTTTTCCACGGTCACGTCACCGCCGACGGTGCCCGCCTTGACGCCGAGCGCCGCGACTTCGGCGGCGACACCGGATGCGTTCTCGGCCGAGAGGTCGCCGACGACCACGTCGGCGCCGGCCCGCGCCAGCAGCAGGGAGGTCGCCCGGCCGATCCCCGAGCCTCCCCCGATGACGAGCGCCTTCTTTCCCTCCAGGCCAAGCAAGTTCGAGTCCGTCACAGTGTTGCTCCTTTGTCTCGTCGATCCACCTGTTCGATCCGTACGGTCACCACGTCCTCCTCATTGCCGCACCATCTCAGAACGCCGTGAAGCCCCCACCGTCGACGACGATCGTCTGGCCGGTCACATAACGCGACAGATCGCTCGCCAAGAACACGGCCACCGGTCCGATATCGGGCTCCGGCTCGCCGATACGGCGCAGCGGCGTCCGATCCATCAGCCGGCCCTCCAAGAACACCGGGCTGTTCTGCGCCGACACCGCCATGGCGGGGGTCATGGCCACCGGTGCGATGCAGTTGACCCTGATCCCGAGCGGCCCCCACTCGCGGGCCAGGCTCTTGGCCAGCGCGCGCTGGGCTGCCTTCACGACCCCGTAGGCGGGGATATAGGGGCTGCCCTCGACGCCGGCGGCCGACGTGAGGAGGATGAACGTCCCACCACGCTCTTTGAGTTGGGCGAATGCCGCCTGGGCGCAGTAGTACGACGCCCGCACGGCGGTGCTCATCATCGCCTGCCACGTCGCATCAGGCACGTCTTCGACCTTGTGGGGCTCACCCACGGGCGCCACGGCATTGTGGATGAGGCAGTCCAGACCACCGAAACGATCCGTGGCGGCGTCGACGGCCGCCGTGACGTCGGTGGAGACGGTGACGTCACACCGGACGGACAACGCGTTCCCGCCGCGGCGGGTGATCTCGGCCGCCACCTCGTCACCGGTCTCGATCCTGCGGGCGGCGATGACGACGTTGGCCCCGTGCGTCGCGCACGACAGCGCGATGCCCATCCCGACGCCACCGCCGGCGCCGGTCACGATGACGGTCTTGCCCTCCAACAGGCGCGGGGACGTGGGCGCGCTCACAGTCCCATCCACAGTCCACCGTCGGTCACCAGTGTCCCCGCGGTCAGGAAATGGGCTTCATCGGTGCCGAGCAACTCGATCACCGGGGCCAGATCGCGGCCGGGATCCCCGACGCGCCCCATGGCCGGCACCGAGAGCGAAATTTCACGAAGCAGGCGTTGACCATGGTCGGGTTCGACCCACAGGGCGGGCGAGGTCGCCAGCGTATTGACGGCCACGCCGTCCTCCCCCCAGCACCGCCCGCACCCCTTGGCCAGCACCCTGAGGCCCTCGGCCACGACCGAGAGCATGACGAAGCCGGATGAGCCGGTGAGGCCCACCGTCGGGACCACGAAGACGATGGAGCCTCCCCGCGACGCTCGCAAGGGCCCGATCAGGGCCCGGACCAACCACCACGCGGCATCCAACGCGCCCTCGCAGGCGCGGGCCCACTCCTCCTCGGACACGTCGGTGAAGGTCGTTGCCCCCGTGAGCTCGTCGGGATACCACGCGTAGACGAACTGATCGATGCCGCCGAGTGCCTCGACGGCGGCGGTCACGCTGGCCCCGACCGCGGCGGCGGAGGAGAAGTCGGTTGCCACCTCGAAGATGGACTCGTCCTGCGGGGCGGCGTTCCCCTGTCCGTCACGCCCCGGTTCCAATACGGCGACGCGGGCGCCGTCGGCCGCCAGGGCCGCCGCGATCCCGGCTCCGGGACCTGAGGTTCCCGCCACGACGATCCGACGGCTCGTCGCGAGGCGGCGCTTTTCATCGAGCGGCACTGCGTGTCCTCCCCCTGTCCGCTGCTGGACCGCGCGGCGGCCTCATCCTAGGGCGCGGCGCGTGGCGCGGCCCAATTGCGCCGGCGTGCGTCACCCGCTTCCGGCCTCGCCCGGCCGGGTCACGCCCCGGGCGGAAGCCGGGTGAAGTCGGCCGGACGTTTCTCCGCGAACGCCGCGAGGGCCTCGGCGTTGGCCGGACCACCCATGAGCTCCGCGAAGGACGCGGACTCCCGCTGGCGCGCCGCGTCGAGCTGTTCGCGAAATGGCGCCACAATCGCCGCCTTGGTGTGGACGAGGCTCGAGGTGGGCTTGGCCGCCAGGAGTGCGGCGTACCGGTGCGCCTCGGGCAACAGCGCATCGGGCTCGGTCACCTTCCAGACCAATCCGATGGCATGCGCCTCCTCGGCTTCGATCCACTCGGAGCTCATCAGCACCCACGTCGCATTCTGCCGGCCGAGCAGGGCGGGAAAGGTGAAGCTGGAGGCCGCTTCGGGAGCGACACCGAGGCTGGTGAAGGGACACTTGAGCCGCGCCGCGGTCGACATGAAGGCCAGGTCGGCAAACCCCAAAATGGTGGTGCCGATGCCGAGGCCCAATCCGTTCACGGCGATGATCAACGGCTTCGGGAACGCAATCAGAGCATCGATCAATCCGAGAAAGCCGTGCACTCCAGGCTTGAAGTCGGGATCCGAGGTGCGCGCCGCCATCTCGAGGAGATCGGTCCCGGCACAGAAGGCCCGCCCGCTCCCGGTCAGGAGCACCACGGCCACGTTCGGATCCTCGGCGGAACGCAGGAGCGTGTCGGTGACGGCGTCGTAGAGCGCCTCGTTGAATGCGTTGAGCGCGTCGGCTCGGTCGAGGGTGAGCGTGCGCACGCGGTCGCGGTCGGCCACGCGCACCAGTCCGGGACGGTCGAGGCCGTCGGCACCTGTTACCGGGTTCTCGGACAAGGCTGATCCTCCTACGCGTCGAGGGGGCGGCGTGAAGCGGGCGGGCATGACGCACGACACTACGCCGTACCCGGTTCGGCGCCCGCCGGCGCTCAGCGCACCAGCGCGAAGAACGACCGGAGCTCGTGGACGAACAGGTCGGGCTGCTCGAACGCGGCGAAGTGCCCGCCGCGGTCCAGCTCGTTCCAGTAGCGCAGATCGGTGAACCGCTTCTCCGCCCAGCGACGCGACAACCGGATGACCTCCTTGGGAAAGATCGAGCACCCGGTGGGTGCGGCGACCACGCTGAGATCCACGTTGCGGTAGCTCTCCCAGTACAGGCGGGCGGACGACGCGCCGGTCCCGGGCAGCCAGTACAGCATCACGTTGTCCAAGAGCTCGTCGCGGGTCAGGACGTTTTCGGGGTGCCCGTCACAGTCGGTCCACGCCCTGAACTTCTCCACGATCCAGGCGCACTGTCCCGCCGGCGAGTCGGCCAACCCGTAGCCCAGGGTCTGGGGCCGGGTCGACTGTTGGCCCGAGTAGCCGGTCTCCCACTTTTGGAACTCGGCCATGTGCGCCAGGGTTGCCTCCTCCTCGGCGGTCAGGTTCTCCATCGACATGGCGTCACGACCGACGACCGGCATGTTGAGGTGTATGCCCGCGACGTGGTCGGGGTCCTGCCGGGCTAACGAGGCGGTGACCATGGACCCCCAGTCCCCTCCCTGTGCTCCGTAGCGCTCGTACCCGAGCAGCGCCATCAACTGCGCCCAGGCCCGGGCGATGCGGTCGATGTCCCAGCCGGTGGAACCCGGGTGCCCGCTGAAGCCGTAACCCGGCAGTGAAGGACAGACGACGTCGAAGGCATCGGACGGATCCCCTCCGAACGCCACCGGATCGGTCAGGGGCCCGATGACCTTGAGAAACTCGACGATCGACCCGGGCCACCCGTGGGTGATGACCAGCGGCAACGCGCCGGGGTGGGGCGAGCGGACGTGGAGGAAGTGATGGTCGAGGCCATCGATGGCCACGAGGAACTGGGGCAACGCATTCAACCGCTGCTCCGTCTCCCGCCAGCGGTAGTCCTCGGCCCAGTAGCGGCAGAGCTCCTGCACGTAGGAGAGCGGGATGCCCTGGGACCAGTCATCCACCGTCTCGGCCTCCGGCCAGCGGGTGCGCCGCAGCCGATCATGCAGGTCGTCGATCTGGTCCTCGGGGATCTCGACGAGAAACGGCCGGATGAGGCCGTCACCCCCTTCACCTGGTGCCGCTGGGACCATGGACCACTCCTTGCGTTCGGGACGGGCGCCAGGCTATGCGCACCCCGCCCGGCCGCGCTGGCGAATCGACGAGAGCGCCGGGGCGCGGTCGGAGCTTTCGCACGGCCGAACCAATCCCGCTAATCTCACGCCGACCGATCATCAGCAAGAAGTGGGGGCATGAGCGAATCCAACGGAACTCGTTCCGAATCTCGACATGATGGAGGCCGGGCGCGGTGAGCATGTTCGTCGACAACACCATCACTTTTCCCTACAAGCGCTCGCTCGGACCGGTCGTCGGCGCCTTCATGACGGCCTTGACCGAGAAGCGCATCCTCGGAATCCGCAGCGGGGACGGGGTGATCGTCCCACCGATTGAGTGGGATCCGGCGACGGGTGCTGAGCTGGCACCCGATTTCGTCGAGGTCGGGCCGGTCGGTACCGTGACGTCGTGGACCTGGGTCCCCAACCCCTCGGTGCAACATCCTGTCGACCGTCCCTTTGCCTTCGCCTCCGTCCTTTTGGACGGGGCGAGCACGCCCCTGCTCCACGCCGTCGACGCCGGCACCGCCTCCGCCATGGAGGTCGGTCTGCGGGTCGTCCCACGCTGGCGTCCCGAGCGACACGGCCGGATCGACGACATCGAGGCGTTCATCCCAGGCGAAAAGGCGGACCCGCCCGTCACCGGCGAGGCGCCGCCAGAGCCCGTGACCATGATGGACTACAACGCCTCGATCGCGTATCACAACCCCATTCCGGCGGCGAGCGTGCGGGCCGCCGCGGCCAGTCGAGAGGGCCGGCTGCTCGGCCAGCAGTGCCCGTCGTGCGAGAGGATCTACGCCGGCGGCCGCACGAGCTGCCCGGTGGATGCGACCGAGCTCACGGCCGACCACGAGGTCGACCTCGCCCAGAAGGGCACCATCAGCAACTACACGGTGATCACCCCGATCCAGTACCCCGGTCAGACGGAGACGGAGCCCTTCGCCCGTGTCTTCGTGCTGCTCGACGACGCCGCGGTTGTTCTCGGCTACCAGCCGGTGGTGGATCTCCCCGCGGCCGAGGTGCACATCGGCCAGCGAGTGGCGGCCGTGTGGGCATCGCCGGCAGAGGAGGAAGACATGTCAGGAATGGGATTCGGTGCCCTCGTCGGGTGGGTCCCCCTCGACGAGCCCGACGTCGAGGACCCCGATCTCATGAACCGGATCTACTGATGGCCGCGATCGAAAAGAGCGTGGCCGTGGTCGGGTGGGCCCAGACCCCCATGGTCCGGCGCACCGACCTGTCCGAGAGCCAACTGCTCGTCCGCGTCATCACCGACGCGCTGGACGGTCTCGGACTCACCCGGGCGGATATCGATTTCACCTGCCAGGGCTCGTGTGACTACATCACCGGGCAGGCCTTCTCGTTCGTCCAGAACATCGACGCCATCGGTGCCTGGCCGCCCAAGCGCGACTCGCACGTGGAGATGGACGGTGCCTGGGCCCTCTACGAGGCGTGGTTGCGGCTGCAGGAGGGCGACATCGAGATCGCCGTCGTGACCGGGTCCGGACGTTCGTCGACCGGGGACCCCGCACTCATCTACCCGATGGAGATGGATCCGTACTACCTGGCGCCCCTCGGCGTGGACCCGGTCACCTTCGCCGCGCTCCAGGCCCGGGCCGTCATTGCGGCGGGTATCGCCGACGAGCGGTCGATGGCCGAGGTGGCGCTCCGGTCCCGGCATGACGCCATCGGCAACGAGTTCGCGCAGGTGCAAGGGGACGGGGACATCGACACCCTGCTCGCCGAAGACTACGTGCGCGAGCCGCTGCGACGGCACGATCTGCCCCCCATCACCGACGGCGCCGTCGCCGTGGTACTCGCCACGGCCGGGCGGGCCCAGAAACTCCGCGCCCGCCCGGCGTGGATCACGGGAATCGACCACCGCACCGAGTGCCACAATCCGATGTACCGGGAGCTCGACGATGCGCCCTCGGTCCGGATCGCTGCCAAGGCGGCGGGGCTCAATGCCGGCGACGTGGAGGTCGCCGAGCTGCAGACCGCCTTCACCCACGAGGAGCTGCTCCTCCGCCGGGTGCTCGGACTCGGCGACCAAGTGGTGGTCAACGCCTCGGGCGGCCCCTTGGCCTCCAACCCGATCATGGCCAGCGGCCTGGCCCGCATCGGCTACGCGGCCGATCACATCTTCGGTGACGGCAAGCGGGCACTCGCCCATGCCACTTCCGGGCCGTGCCTGCAACAGAACCTGATCTGCATACTCGAGGGAGATTCATGAGCCACCGACCATGTGCCATCGTCGGCGTCGGCCAGACCCACCACAAGTCGAGGAGGCTGGACGTCTCTTACGCCGGGTTGGTCCGCGAGGCAGCCTTCCGGGCCCTCGAAGACGCCCACATGACGTTCGCCGACATCGACGCCGTGGTGGTGGGCAAGGCCCCCGACCTGTTCGAAGGCGTCATGAAGCCCGAGCTCTATCTCTCCGACGCCCTCGGCGGGACGGGCAAGCCCTTCCTGCGCGTCCACACCGCAGGCTCGGTGGGCGCCACCACCGGGATCGTGGCCGCGTCGCACGTGTCCACAGGGAAGCACGACCGCGTCCTCGCCGTGGCCTTCGAGAAGCAGTCGGAGGGCAACGCCCAGTTCGCTCTGGGCAGCGGCCGCGGCGCCTCGCTCGGCGCCGGAGGCGCGTTCGCCCCGTACATCAAGTCCTACATTCACCGCAGCGGGGCCCCCGAGCACATCGGGTGGAAGGTCGCCGTCAAGGACCGCCAGAACGCGCTGAAAAACCCCTTCGCCCACCTGAAGATCCAGGACATCTCGCTGGAGAAGGTGAAGTCCTCCCCGATGCTCTGGGAGCCTCTGCGCTACCTCGAATCGTGCCCGTCCTCGGACGGGGCCTGCGCCATCGTCATCGGTAGCGAGGAGGTGGCCAACGCCGCCGCAGCAGACGGGCGCCCGCCGGCCTGGTTCCTCGGCACGTCGTCGCGGAGCGAACCGTCGAGCTTTCCGGGCCGCGACCCGGTGCTTCCGCAGGCCTGCGTGCTCGCGACGCAGGACGTGTACAAGCAGGCCGGCATCACCGACCCCCGGCGCCAGATCGACATGGCCGAGCTGTACGTGCCGTTCTCGTGGTACGAGGCCATCTGGCTGGAGGGACACGGTATCGCCGAGCCCGGCGAAGGGTGGCGCATGATCGACAGCGGGGAGACCGAGCTCACCGGAGCGTTCCCGGTGAACGCGAGCGGAGGGGTGCTCTCGAGCAACCCCATCGGTGCCTCCGGTCTGCTCCGCGTCGCCGAGGCGGCGAACCAGGTGCGTGGCATGGCGGGCGAACACCAGGTGGATGGTGCGAAGGTCGCGCTGGGCATGGCGTACGGCGCCGCCAACCAGTACTTCTCCCTCGCAATCCTGGGGAGCTCGCTGCACCCCTTCGATTGACCGATACAAGAGGCTCCGACGGGGCGGCCCCGTCGGATAACCTCGGCGCCATGCGTATCGAGATCGACCGGGACGTGTGCATCGGCACGGAGAATTGCAACCGGTACGCCCCCGGGACGTTCGAAGTGGACGACGAGGGCAAGGTGGTCCAGATCGGCAACGACGCCGATAGCGACGACGCCATCCGCATGGCGGTCGAGTCATGCCCGACGGGCGCCCTCTCCATCGTCGAGTAGTCCCCTTCGACGGCCGTCTCAGCCCTGGCCGCCGGTTCGCAGCGACCCGGCGGCGGCAACAGGGGAAACGCCGCCCTGTCCCCTGTCCGGGAAACGTCGTAATGTGGCGGCGCCACAGTCAACATTTCGTCCATCTACGTTCACTTGGGGGTCTAGGCAATGTGTGCTGATCGAGTCTTGGTCGGGGAAGGGCCGAACAACTGGGGCCGGTGGGGCAAGGAGGACGAGCGGGGTGCGCTCAACCTGCTCACCCCCGAGGTCGTGCTGGCCGCGACGCGAGTCTGCAAGACCGGAGTCGTCTACAACCTCGGGCTGCCGATCCAGATGTCGGGCAGCGGACCACTCTTCGCCTACCGGGGCACGCCCCAACGGCTCACCCTTACGAACCAGGCCGATCCGGGTGCGTTCGTCGACTACGGCGCTCCGACCGACGTCGGTGCCAACGAGGACGTGCTGGTCTTCGCGTCGCACACGCTGACCCACATGGATGCACTCAGCCACGTCTTCGCCGAAGGCACCTTCTACAACGGCTTCCAGTCCGACGCGGCGCGCACCAACCAGGGAGTTCCCAACTGCGGCATCGACAAGGTGCGCGGTGTGGTCGGGCGGGCCGTCCACCTCGACCTGCCCCGGCACCAGGGCGTCGAGTGGTTGGAGCCGGGCTACGCCGTCACCGGCGCTGAGCTGGAGGCGTGCCGGGCCGCGCAGAACGTCGAGATCCGCCCGGGGGACATCCTTCTCGTCCGCACCGGCTTCCTCGAGTACTGGCACTCGATCGGCGAGCCCGAGGTGGCGCTCCAGGCCGGCCTCGGGTTGGACTCCGTCGACTTCATCCGGGACCACGACATCTCCGTGGTCGGAGCGGACAACTCGGCCATCGAACCGGTCCCGTTCGACCGCGGCATCTTCCTCGGGGTCCACATCGAACTGTTGATCAAGCTCGGCATCCACCTGCTCGAGCATGTCAACCTCGTCGCCCTCTCGGCGGACCAGGTGACCGAGTGCCTGTTCGTGGTGGCGCCGCTTCCCGTCACCGGAGCCTCGGGAAGCCCCATCAACCCCATCGCCATCGGATGAAGGACCCCCGATAGTCCCGGCCGGTGCCGGCGCCGTCGGGGAGGACGATCGTCCGGCTGACGTCCTGATCGTCGGTGCGGGGGCATCCGGCGGCGTCGCGGCCGCCCGCCTGGTCGACGCCGGGTACCGCGTCGTCTGCCTGGAACAGGGACCGTGGCCGGACCGATCGTCATTTCCCGGTGCCAGCGATGAGTGGGAGCTGGCCGGCCGCCAGCGGTGGTCCGGAGACCCGAGTGTCCGTCGCGCCCCGGCGGACTACCCCATCGACCTGAGCGCCTCCGATGTAGGCGTGCTCAACTACAACGGCGTGGGCGGAGGCACCGTCCTGTATGCGGCCCAGTGGCCACGACTGCTGCCGTCGGACTTCACGAGGAGGACCGACGAGGGCGTCGCCGACGACTGGCCCCTCACCTACGCCGAACTGCTCCCGTTCTACGAACGCACCGATCGGCAGTTCGGGGTCTCGGGCCTGGGCGGCGACCCGGCCTTTCCCGACGGCGCCGATCCCCCTCTGCCGCCGCTCCCCATCGGGCCCGGCGCGCTCAGGGTCGCCCGGGCCCATGCCCGTCTCGGATGGCACTGGTGGCCGGCCACCAACGCGATCCTGTCGGCACCGTGGTCAGGACGGCACCCGTGCGTGCAGCGTGCGACATGCCAGCTCGGATGCAACGAGGGGGCGAAGGGCTCGACCGATGTCACCCACTGGCCCGCGTTCGTGGCGGCCGGCGGCCGGCTCATCACCGGCGCCTGCGTCGTGGCGCTCCCCACCGATGCGCGGGGACTGGCCACCGGTGCCGAATGGGTCGACGAGGAGGGCCGGGCTCATTTCCAGGCCGCTGACGTCGTGCTCCTGGCCGCCAACGGCATCGGCACCCCGCGACTCCTTCTCGCTTCCGCCTCGTCCCGCGCGCCCGGCGGGTTGGCCAACTCCTCCGGTCTTGTCGGAACGAGACTGATGGTCCATCCGCTTGCACTGGTCAAGGGGCTGTTCCGCCAGGACCTCCAGAGCTGGCGAGGGCATTCCGGCGGTTCCATCGTGTCCTACCAGTTCTACGCCAGCGATGAACGGCGGGGGTTTGTCGGAGGCGCCAAGTGGGCCATGGCACCCACCGGCGGACCCCTGCGCGCCGCCTTGACCAACGGAGGGTCGTGGGGCGACGACCACCACCGCCACGTGCGCGATCGGTTCGGGTGCAGCGCCCACTGGGGGCTGGTGTGCGAGGACCTGCCCAACCCGGACAACCGGGTCGACCTTTCGCCCACGCTCACCGACCGCGCCGGACTGGCGGCGCCCCGGATCACCTACCGCATCGACGACAACACCCATGCCCTGTGTGAATGGCACATCGACAAGGCGCGGGAGTCGCTCGTCGAGGCCGGCGCCTGGCACACCGAGGTCGAGTTCCGCTATCCCCCCAACGGGCACTTCATGGGTACCGCGCGCATGGGGGACGATCGCGACCATTCGGTGGTCGACCGCTGGTCCATGGCGCACGACGTCCCCAACCTGGGGATCATCGACGGCAGCACGTTCGTCACGTCGGGGGGTGTGAACCCGACCAGCTCCATCTGCGCGCTGGCACTCCGGGCGGTGGACCATCTGCTGGCGCACCGCGGCGACGTGCCCACCCCAGCGCACCGTCGCTCCGTGCACACCGGCGCCCCATCCACCCCGCTCGGTCGACCCGTCACCCTCGGCCGTCCCCCGGACGACGCCGCCACCGTCGATGACAGCGTCCGGCTCCGGCTGGCCCGGATCGCCGAGGTCCTCATCCCGGCCAGCGATACCATGCCCTCCGCCGGTGAGGTCGGCGTGGCCGACCACCTTCTCGACCGGGTGCTGGCGTCTGTGCCCTCCCTCGCCGAAGCGCTCACCGCCGCTCTCGATGCCGACATCGCCGGGGAGGACACCCGGGCGTGGCTGGACGGGCTCTCCACGCGCGACCCCGCCGCGTACCGCTCCCTCGTGCTGGCCGTCGCCGGCGCGTACTACCTCGATCCCGGGGTTCGCCGGAAGCTGGGCTACGAGGGACAGGTCCCGCAGCCGGTCCGGCCCGACGCGTTCCCCGAGTACGTGGACGAGGGTCTGCTCGACGCCGTCCTGTCGAACTGGACACGCTCGCCGGGCGGGTTCACCACTGCGAGCCCACCTCGTCCTGGTACCGGTTGAGTTGGTCCCGCAGCAGGGGCAGCTCCTCGGGCCGGTCGATCCTGACGTGTACGACGAGGCGGGTGGCCCCGGCCTCCACATAGCGGCGCACCCAGGGCAACGACCGCTCCGCGGTGGGATCGGCACTCCCGGGCCAGGCGGTCATCTCGACCGCCCCGGGCTCACGGCCGTTGGCCGCCGCCGCGGCCCGCACGACCTCCGCCTTGGCGGTGAACTCCTCGGCGGTGATGGTGAACGGGAACCAACCGTCGGCCATCCGACCCGCCCGTTCGACGGCCGGGTCGCTGTGCCCTCCGAGAACGATGGGCACGCGTCCGCGCTCTGGAGGGGGTTCGGAGAACACCCGGGAGAACGAGACGTGCTTCCCTTCGTACGACGCCGGGTGGTCGGCCCACAGCGCCCGCATCGCCTCGATGCACTCTTCCAGGCGCCTTCCGCGATCGTCGAAGGCCGCGCCCACTGCGGCGTACTCCTCCCGTTGCCAACCGATCCCGAGGCCGAGCTCGAGCCGACCCCCCGATAGGCGGTCGACCGTGGCGGCGCGCTTGGCGAGCACGGCCGGGGAATGCAGCGGCGCCACAACCATGGCGGTGCCCAGCCGCAACGTCGAGGACGCGCAGGCGAGGAACGCCAGGAGCTCGATCGGGTCGGGCATGGGCACCGAGCCCGGCGTCCCGGCCATCCGGCCGCTGGGCGAGTACGGGTAGCGCGACTCGTAGGTCTCCGCCACCACGACGTGTTCGACGGTCCAGACCGACTCGATCCCGCACTCCTCGAGAACCCCGGCGTAGTCCGAGAGGAAGGCGCCCGACGTGATCAGTCCGTCGACGAACGGTGCGATGACTCCCACCCTCACAGGACCGGGACCCCGTCCGACTCCTTGATCACGGCCACCCTGTCAATGAGCAGACGAAGGTCTGACACCCATACCCCCTGTGAGAAGAACCGCCGATCGACGGCCCACCGGGCAGACTACTGAAGCGGCGGACCGCGCAACTCCCAGCGGTTGCCCGCCGGGTCCTCGCAGAACACGATGCGCATGCCCTGGCTTTCCAGGGGCGTATAGGCGTAGCCGGCCTGGTCCAACAACAGCTCGAGGGCACCCAGCTCGGCGCCCAGTTCGACGGCGACGTGGGCCCGCGCCCCGGGGCGGTGCTCGGGGTCCTCGCTGAGGTGGATCTGCGTCCCGTCCGCGTACTCGAACCATTTGGCCAACGACGCCAGCTCCGGCGGCGGCTCGACGCGCTTGTAGCCGAGCAGATCGACCAGGAACCCCGCTTCGGCATCGGTGCCGCCGACGGGAATGCCCAGGTTCACGTGGTGCAGGCGCGCCATGGCGTCAACCCTACCGTCTGTCGGGCCGCAGGACTCAGGTAGAGTCACCTGTCCAGCCGGCCACGAGGGTCGGGGCCCGCTCTTTCCGCAGGGGGAGGATCATGACCGCCAGCACTTCGCCGAGCGAGAAGGTGCTGCTCGAATACGACGGACCGGTCGCCGTCATCTCCAACAACAACCCCGACAAGCGCAACGCCTTCGACGACGAGATGGACCTTCGCCTTTTCGAAATCCTGGCCGAGCTGTCGGAGCGCACCGATATCCGGGCCGTGATCTGGCGCGGGACCGGTCACTCGTTCTCCACCGGGCGCGACGTGTCGGCCATCGGGGCCACGACCGACGTGAGCCATCACGAATTGATGCGGCGGGGGCATCGTGGCATCCAGAAGCTCTTCGAGATCGACGCGCCGATAATTGCCGCGCTGCAGGGGTGGTCCATCGGCGGATCGTTCCAGCGGGCGCTCCTCTGCGACATCCGGGTGGCGGCCGAGGGGGCGCGGTTCATGCTGCCCGAGCTGACCCACGGGGTGATCCCCGACACGGGCGGCGTGGGCGTGCTCTACGAAATGTGCGGACACGGTGTCGTGAGCGACCTGGTGCTCACCGGGCGGGCCATGAGCGCCTCGGAGGCTTTGGCGCACGGCGTCGTGTCGCGAGTGGTGGCGGCCGACCAGCTGGATGCGACGGTGCGCGAGATCGCCGACAACATCGCCGCCAAACCGCGGGTCACCGTCAACATGGCCCGGCGCATCATCCGCAACCTCTCCGAACCCCAGATCCGCTCGTCCATGTCCGACGAGCTGATCGGCCAGACGTTCATCAACAAGTCGAGTGATTACGCGGAGCTCCGTGCCGCACGGGCCGAGGACCGCGCACCGAACTACACCGGGAGTTGAGCGTGACGAACCTATTGGGTCTGGCCGAGCCGCCGGAGGAGGGCTCCAGTGCCCTGCCCGCCGGCACGTACGAGGGCCAGACCGTTCTGGTCACCGGCGGGGGGACCGGACTGGGCCGAGCCATCGCTGTCGAGTTCGCCCGGCTCGGGGCCAATCTGGTGGTGGCGAGCCGCAAGGCCGAGCACCTCGACGCTGCCCGGGCCGCCATCGAAGCCGTCCCGGGGCCGATCGAGGTCGTGACCTGTGACATCAGGGACCCCGAGCAGATCGCCACCGCCTTCGACCAGGCCACCGCCACGTTCGGCCTGCCCGACGTGCTGATCAACAACGCTGCCGCCAACTTCCCCGTGCCGGCTGAGGACATGTCGCCCAACGCGTGGCGAACCGTGGTCGACATCACGCTCAACGGGACGTTCTTCATGGCGCGCGAGTTCGCGCGCCGCCACCTGGGCGCAGGGACGCCCGGCTCCATCGTCAATGTGGGGGCATCGTACGCCTGGACGGGTGGGCCGGGGTTTGCCCACTCGGCCGCGGCGAAGGCAGGCGTAAAGAACATGGTGGAGACGCTGGCGGTGGAATGGAGCCCGTACGGCATTGCGGTCAACGGGCTCGTGCCGGGGATGTTCCCCCATGCGGACATGACGGCCGACATCGTCGAGAACTTGGACCGCAGCAGCGACAAGGACGTGTGCCAGCCCGCGCTGCGCGTGGGCCGGCTCAGGGAGCTCGGATGGGCGGCCACGTTCCTCGCCTCACCGTACGCCCGGTTCATTTCGGGCCATACCCTCGTGGTCGACGGCGCCAATTGGCAGCGGCGACTGCTGACGAACCCTCCCGTCGTCACCGTGCGCGACCAGATGGGGCGCGGGCCCTTTGAGGCGCAATGAACTCTCGGTCCGAGTCCACCCTGGTGGTGGAGCGCCACGGTCGGGTGGGGTGGCTCGTGTTCAACCGGCCCGAGTCGGGCAATGCCATGAACGCGGCCATGATCGAGGAGCTGGAGGCGGCGTGGCGCGAGCTCGACGCCGATCCCGCCGTGCGTGTCATCGTCAACACCGGGGAAGGCCGGGCCTTCCAGACCGGTCTCGATGTGGTGGAGCTGGCCCAGAATCCCGAGGCGTTGCGCGAGCAGTCCCGCCGGACGAAACGGGCCGAGCTACGGCTGACGGCGTGGCACAACGGCGTGGCGAAGCCGGTGATCGCCGCGGTCAACGGAGTGTGTGCCGGAGGGGGGTTGCACTTCGTGGCCGACGCAGACATCGTCATCGCCGCCTCGAGCGCCACCTTCCTCGACCCGCACGTCTCCATCGGCCAGGTCACCGCCTACGAGGCCATCGGGCTCATCCGCAAAATGCCGGTCGAGGCGGTGATGCGCATGGCCCTGGTCGGTCGCTACGAGCGGATCGACGCCGCCCGCGCCTATGAGCTCGGCATGATCAGCCAGATCGT
>Ga0182030_10000882_pt1 | contig 59418 bp, 65 predicted proteins | sample 812S3MmetaG_FD_121299 | JGI IMG/M metagenome (GOLD analysis project Ga0182030, IMG submission 121299) | Permafrost microbial communities from Stordalen Mire, Sweden - 812S3M metaG (Illumina Assembly) | ecosystem: Environmental > Terrestrial > Soil > Wetlands > Permafrost | place: Sweden... | reverse complement strand
GGGCGGCGGTTTCGCGATCTGGCAGGTTCTGCATGTGTCTGGCCTGGCCGCCGTGCACGGCATCTGAGCGTCAGGGGGGCGGCGGGCCCGCTGCGGTGGCCTCGGCCGCCACGAACCAGTCGCCGTCGAGCAGCACGCTGCCGCCGATCTCCTGCGCCAGCTGGCTGGCGGACAGGTAGCGCTTGTAAACGCGGTGCTCGCTGCCGTCGTCCAGGACGCGCCGCTGCCAGCCCTCGGGCGCCACCCCTGCGCGCATCGCCGAGTCCACGACCACCAGCTGTGGAGCGAGGCGCCGCGCCTCGGCCAGGAACGCGCTGCGCTCGGGCGGCGGCAGGTGGCCGTAGAAGTGCGCCGTGAACACACGATCGAACGCCAGGTCGGCCATGCCAACGGCGAGCGCGTCGCCCACCACCGCCAGGCCGTGCGGCAGGCGCGATTGAGCGATCGCGACCATCGCCGAGCTCTGGTCCACGCCGACGGCGAATCCGCGCAGGTGCCGCGTGAGGAAGCCTGTGCCGCAGGCGATATCCAGCGTGCGAGCCGGCGCCAGGCCGCTCACGAGCTCCGTCAGTCGCGCCAGCTCCCGCTGCCACCCGGGGCGCTCACGCTCGGCGAACGCGCCGGCGCCCACATACCAGTCGTCGTACTCTGCCGCGCGCATGTCGTAGTAGCGCGCGGTGCCGCGGTCGCCCGCGAAGGAGGGGGCAGGGTCGCTCACGGGCCTCAGTCTCGCGCATGCCTCGCCGTGCGGCTGCACGCAGGCGAGGCCGCGCCGCCGCCGGCATGCCCCCGCGAAACCGCTCAGGAGCGCCCGTCGCTCAGATCCCGCGCCGGGCATCTTTATCCAGGCCTAACAAATTGGCGCGCTTTCCGGTAAAGTGCCCACCGCTGGCCGATAGCCGCAGCCGCCCCGAAGTTGGTCCCCGCGCCACATACGCGAGGCCAGGGTGGGGTCCGTGAGCGCCGGTGGCCCTTCAGGGTAGCGATAGCCTGTGCTATCTTCTCTAGTCGCGCTTCGGCGCCCTCCTCTGCCCGTGTTTCGCCCTCCGAAGGAGTCATTTCTTGGCTGCTGCAGATGCTCTCCGGACGCGCCGTAGCTTCGCGCGCCTGAACAAGACCGTTGACGTTCCCAACCTGATCGACATACAGCGCCGGTCGTTCACGTGGCTCACCGACCCACAGCACGGTGGTCTGCGCGAGACCATCGACGACATCTCCCCCATCGAGGACTACACGGGCAACCTCGCCGTGCAGTTCGGGGAGTTCACCTTCGACGAGCCCGTCGCCTCGCTCGACCAGTGCCGCGAGAAGGACCTCACCTACGCGCGCCCGCTCACCGTCACGGTCGCGTTCATCAACCGCGAGACGGGCGAGATCCGCGAGCAGTCGGTGTTCATGGGCGACTTCCCGTGGATGACCGAGCGCGGCACGTTCGTCATCAACGGCACCGAGCGCGTCGTGGTGACGCAGCTCGTGCGTTCCCCGGGCGCATACCTGATGGAGCCAAAGGACCGTGAGAAGCAGGTGTTCATCGCCAACCTGATGCCCGCCCGCGGCTCCTGGCTGGAGCTCGAGATCGACAAGAAGGGCAAGGTCTTCGTCCGCATCGACCGCAAGCGCAAGCTGCCCGTCACGGTGCTGCTGCGCGCCATGGGCTACGCCAGCGATGAGGAGATCCTCGGCCTGTTCGAGAACTCGCTCTACATCCGCAACACCATCGACTCCGACACGGAGGCCACGCGCACCGAAGAGGGCGCGCTCATCGAGCTGTTCAAGAAGCAGCGGCCCGGCGAGCCGCCGAGCGTCGACAACGCCAAGGCGCTGCTCAACCAGCTGTTCTTCGACCCCAAGCGCTACGACCTCACGCGCGTGGGCCGCTACAAGCTCAACTCGCGCCTGAAGCAGGCCACCGACCTGGACGTGCGCACGCTCACCAAGGACGACATCGTCGCCCTCATCAACGAGCTCGTGCGCCTGCCCAAGATCCTCGGCATCCCCGAGGACGGCGAGGTGGAGATCAAGGACTACGCCGCTGAGGCCATGAGCATGCCGCGCGAGCCCGTCGCCGAGCACCTCGACGAGTACGAGCACTTCGGCAACCGCCGCCTGCGTACCGTCGGCGAGCTCATCCAGGAGGCGTTCCGCATCGGGCTCTACCGCATGGAGCGCGTCGTGCGCGAGCGCCTGACCACCGAGGACGCCGACACGATCACGCCGCAGACGATCATCAACATCCGTCCCGTCGTGGCCGCGCTGAAGGAGTTCTTCGGCTCAAGCCAGCTGTCCCAGTTCATGGACCAGACCAACTCGCTCGCCGGCCTGACCCACCGCCGGCGCCTGTCCGCGCTGGGCGCCGGGGGGCTCACGCGCGAGCGCGCCCCCATCGAGGTGCGCGACGTGCACCCCACCCACTACGGGCGCATGTGCCCCATCGAGACCCCCGAGGGACCCAACATCGGCCTGATCGGGTCGCTGTCCTCCTTCGCCGAGGTCAGCGAGTACGGGTTCGTCACCACGCCCTACCGCGTGGTCAAGGACGGCGTGGTCACCGAGGAGGTGCGCCACCTCGACGCCACCCAGGAAGAGGAGCTGCTGATCGCCCAGGCGAACACGCCAGTGGACGCAAAGACGGGCAAGCTCAAGGGCACCGAGATCCTGTGCCGCACGCAGGCCGGCCAGTACGTCACGGTCGGCCCCAAAGACGTCGACCTGGTCGACGTCTCGCCCGAGCAGATCTGGTCGGTCGCCACGGCGATGATCCCGTTCCTGGAGCACGACGACGCCAACCGCGCGCTGATGGGATCGAACATGCAGCGCCAGGCCGTGCCCCTGCTGACCGCCGACGCCCCGCTCGTGGGCACCGGCATGGAGCGCCGCGCGGCGCTGGACACCGGCGACGTGCTGCTGGCCAAGAGCGCGGGCACGATCGACTACGTCGACGCGGACCAGATCGTGCTGCACACCAAGGACGGCAAGAAGGAGGAGTACGAGCTGCAGAAGTACATGCGCTCCAACCAGGGCACCCTCATCCACCAGAAGCCGATGGTCGCCACCGGGCAGAGCCTGGCCGCCGGCGCCGTGCTGGCCGACGGGTCCTCCACAGACAAGGGCGAGATGGCGCTGGGCAAGAACCTGATGGTCGCCTTCATGTCCTGGGAGGGCTACAACTTCGAGGACGCCATCATCCTCTCCAAGCGCCTCGTGCAGGACGACGAGCTCACCTCGATCCACATCGAGGAGTACGAGATCGACGCCCGCACCACCAAGCTGGGCGAGGAGGAGATCACCCGCGACATCCCCAACCGCTCGGAGGAGTCGCTGCGCAACCTCGACGACCGGGGCATCGTGCGCATCGGCGCGGAGGTCGCATCGGGCGACCTGCTCGTCGGCAAGGTCACGCCCAAGGGCGAGACCGAGCTCACCGCCGAGGAGAAGCTCATCCGCGCGATCTTCAAGGAGAAGGCGCGCGAGGTGCGCGACACCTCGCTGAAGGTCCCCCACGGCGAGGGCGGAGTGGTCATCGACGTGAAGACCTTCCGCCGCGACGACGGCGACGACCTGCCGCCCGGGGTCAACGACCTCGTGCGCGTGTTCGTGGCCAAGAAGCGCAAGATCTCCGAGGGCGACAAGCTCGCGGGCCGTCACGGCAACAAGGGTGTGATCTCCAAGATCGTCGACCAGCAGGACATGCCCTTCCTGGAGGACGGCACGCCGGTCGACGTGATCCTCAACCCGCTGGGCGTGCCCTCGCGCATGAACGTGGGCCAGATCCTTGAGACCCACCTCGGGTGGGCCGCCGCGCAGGGCTGGTATGACGACGCGGAGAACTCCATCAGTCACGGAGAGCGCGTCTACACCGCCACCCCCGTGTTCGACGGCGCCTCGGTGCAGGACGTGGACGACGCGCTGCTGCGCTGGCAGGAGGACCACCTGAAGGCCGGCGGCAAAATCCGCATGGACGTGAGCCCGCAGAGCGCGCCGGGAATGCGCGCCTCCGGCAAGTTCACGCTCTACAACGGCCGCACCGGCGAGCCCTTCGAGGAACAGGTCACCGTCGGCTACATGTACATCCTGAAGCTCCTGCACCTGGTGGACGACAAGATCCACGCGCGCTCCACCGGGCCCTACTCGCTGGTCACCCAGCAGCCGCTGGGAGGCAAGGCCCAGTTCGGCGGGCAGCGCTTCGGCGAGATGGAGGTGTGGGCGCTGGAGGCATTCGGCGCCGCCTACACCCTGCAGGAGATGCTCACCATCAAGTCCGACGACACGGTCGGCCGCGTGAAGGCCTACGAGGCGATCGTCAAGGGCGAGAACATCGCCGAGCCGTCCATCCCGGAGTCCTTCAAGGTGCTTCTCAAGGAGATGCAGTCGCTGGCGCTCGACGTCAACGTCGTCTCCGAGGAAGGCCAGCGCGCCGAGATGCGCGACGAGGACGACGACCTGCTGAGGGCCGCCGAGGAGCTCGGCATCGACCTCTCAGGGGTCAGGGCGATCGCCGGCGAGTCAAGCGATGAGGAGCTCGACGGCGATGGCGCCCAGGCCAGCGCCGCCGAGGACGCTGAGGACGATGACGACGCGACCGCCACACAGGAGCTCGCCGATCTCGACGGCGCCGAGGAGATCGATCTGGAGAGCCTTGCCAGCGAGGGGAGCGCCGAGTAGATGCCCGAGTCACCCGCAAGCGAAAGCACACGCACATGATTGACATAAACAACTTTGACGCCATCGAGATCAGCCTCGCGTCGTCCAAGCAGATCCGCAGCTGGAGCTCCGGCGAGGTCACCAAGCCGGAGACCATCAACTACCGCACGCTCAAGCCCGAGAAGGATGGGCTGTTCTGCGAGCGCATCTTCGGTCCCACCAAGGACTGGGAGTGCTACTGCGGCAAGTACAAGCGCGTTCGCTACAAGGGCATCGTCTGCGAGCGCTGCGGCGTTGAGGTCACGCGCTCCAAGGTGCGCCGCGAGCGCATGGGGCACGTCGACCTGGCCGCGCCCGTCAGCCACATCTGGTTCTTCAAGGGCGTTCCCAGCCGCATCGGCTACCTGCTCGACATGGCGCCGAAGGAACTGGAGAAGGTCCTCTACTTCGCCGCGTCGATCGTCACGTGGGTCGATGAGGAGGCGCGCGCCAAGGACATGGACACGCTGGAGACCGAGGTCAACAAGGTGCTCGACGCCTACGCGGCCGAGCGCGAGGAGCGCGTGCTGGAACTGCGCGAGTCCCTGGCGCGCCGCGAGAAGTACCTACAGGGCGGCAAGCAGACCAACTTCAACGACGAAGACCACCTGTGGGCCGACTCGCTGGACATCAACCTCGCGAAAATCTCCGATGAGGAGCGCGAGAAACAGGTCAAGGAGCTGACCAAGTCCTTCGAGGCAGACATCGCCGACACGGAGGCCTACATCGAGGACGCGGCCGAGCGCATGCGCAACGTGTGGGAGCTCTTCAAGACGATGGAGCCCAAGCAGATCGAGCACGATGAGACGACCTTCCGCGAGCTGAAGGAGCGCTTCGGCTCCTCCTACGGCTTCGGCGAGTACTTCCGCGGCGGCATGGGCGCGGAAGCGATCCGCGACCTGCTCCAGCAGGTCGACCTTGAGGCCGAAAGGATCGAGCTCGAGGACCAGGTCAAGACCGGCAAAGGGCAGAAGCAGGCCCGCGCGGTCAAGCGCCTGAAGGTTGTATCCGCGTTCATCCAGTCCGGCAACAAACCGGAGATGATGGTGCTGGACGCCGTCCCGGTGATCCCGCCGGAGCTGCGCCCGATGGTCCAGCTCGACGGCGGGCGCTTCGCCACCTCCGACCTCAACGACCTCTACCGCAGGGTCATCAACCGCAACAACCGCCTCAAGCGGCTGCTCGACCTCGGCGCGCCCGAGATCATCGTCAACAACGAGAAGCGCATGCTGCAGGAGGCCGTCGACGCGCTGTTCGACAACGGCCGCCGCGGGCGCCCGGTCACGGGACCGGGCAACCGGCCCCTGAAGTCCCTCTCGGACATGCTCAAGGGCAAGCAGGGGCGCTTCCGCCAGAACCTGCTCGGCAAGCGCGTGGACTACTCCGGACGGTCGGTGATCGTGGCGGGCCCCTACCTGAAGCTGCACCAGTGCGGCCTGCCCAAGATCATGGCGCTGGAGCTGTTCAAGCCGTTCATCATGGCCCGCCTGGTCGAGCGCAAGTCCGCGCAGAACATCAAGGCGGCCAAGAAGATGGTCGACTCGATGATCGCCGAGGTGTGGGACGTGCTCGAGGAGGTCATCCACGAGCACCCGGTGCTGCTCAACCGCGCGCCCACGCTGCACCGCCTGGGCATCCAGGCTTTCGAGCCGCTGCTCGTGGAGGGCAAGGCGATCCAGGTCCACCCGCTCGTCTGTCACGCGTTCAACGCCGACTTCGACGGCGACCAGATGGCCGTGCACCTGCCGCTCTCGGCCGAGGCGCAGGCGGAGGCGCGCATCCTGATGCTCTCCTCCAACAACATCCTCAGCCCGGCTCACGGGGCGCCGCTGGCGACCCCCACCCAGGACATGATCCTGGGCGCCTACTACCTGACCTACGGTCCGGAAGCGGATGAGCTGGCCAAGATCGACAGGGCCACGCACGACCCGCGCCCGCATGTGTTCCGTACGGCGCAGGAGGCCGAACTGTCCTACGAGGCGGGTGTCGTGAAGCTGCACGAGCTGGCCGAGTTCCGCCCCTATGGGCGCGAGGGCGGCCACGTGCTGACCACGATCGGGCGCATCATCTACAACGACCGCATCGAGCGGGCGCTGGCGGAGGCCCTTGGCGATGAGTTCGAGGCCTCCAAGTACACGTTCGTCAACCAGTCGATGAAGAAGCGCGACACCACGCGTCTGATCGACCTGCTCGTGCAGACCTACGGGGCGACCACGATCTCGCTGGTCCTCGACGCGTTCAAGGACCTCGGGTTCAAGTACGCCACGCAGGCCGGCATCACGATCTCCAAGAACGACGTGGTGGTGCCGCCGCAGAAGCAGGAAATCCTCGACAAGTACGACAAGCTCGTGGGAGACATCACGGGCCAGTACGACGACGGCCTGATCACCCAGGAGGAGCGTCACGAGGCCGTGGTGGAGCAGTGGAACGCCGCCACCGACGAGGTCGCCGACGCGATGGTCGCCAACCTCGACACCCTCAACCCCATCTTCATGATGGCCAACTCGGGTGCTCGTGGGTCCTTCAAGCAGATCCGCCAGCTGGCGGGCATGCGAGGCCTGATGGCCAACCCGAAGGGTGAAATCATCGAGCGGCCGATCAAGGCCAACTTCATGGAGGGCCTGTCGGTGCTGGAGTACTTCATCTCCACCCACGGCGCCCGAAAGGGACTGGCCGACACGGCGCTGCGCACCGCCGACTCGGGCTACCTCACCAGGCGCCTGGTCGACGTTGCCCAGGACGTGATCATCCGCGAGGCCGACTGCGGCACCGAGGACTACATCGAACTGCCCCTCTACAAGTCAGACGGGGAGCCCAACGACGGCCTCGTGGGCAGGATCGCCGCGAAGGCGATCACGACCAAGCGCAACAGGATGCTCGCCGACGAGGGCGTGGAAATCGGCCGCGATGAGCTCGCCGACATCCTCGCCGCGTTCGCCGAGGACCACGAGAAGGGCGTCGAGATCACGCTGCCCGTGCGCTCGGTGCTCAAGTGCGAGGCCCCCAGCGGGGTCTGCCAGGCCTGCTACGGCAGGGCGATGGCGACCGGACAGCTGGCCCAGATCGGTGACGCCGTGGGAATCGTGGCGGCGCAGTCGATCGGCGAGCCCGGCACGCAGCTGACGATGCGCACCTTCCACACCGGCGGTGTCGCCGGCGCGGACATCACCCACGGCCTGCCGCGCGTGGTCGAGCTCTTCGAGGCACGCCGCCCGAAGGGCCTTGCCAAGATCGCCGAGCAGGACGGCGTGGTGTCCATCGAGGAGACCGACAAGGCGCTCACCGTGGTCATCACCGACGAGGCCGGCGAGGAGCACCGTCACGCCTTCCCGCGTCGCACGCGGCTGTTCGTCGCATCGGGCGAGAAGATCAAGGCCGGCAGGCAGCTCAACGAGGGGTCGGTCTACCCGCACGAGCTGCTGGCCATCCGCGGACGCACCGAGACCGAGCAGTATCTGGTCAAGGAGGTCCAGGAGGTCTACAAGTCCCAGGGCGTGGACATCAACGACAAGCACATCGAGCTGATCGTCCGGCAGATGCTCAAGAAGGTGCGCGTGGACCAGAAGGGCGACACCGACTACCTCCCCGGGCAGTTCGTGGACCGCTTCGAATTCGCCAAGATCAACGACGCCGTCGGCGCCGAGGGCGGCGAACAGGCGCAGTTCGAGGACATCATCCTGGGGATCACCAAGGCGTCGCTGAACACCGACTCCTTCCTCTCGGCCGCCTCCTTCCAGGAGACGACCAAGGTGCTCACCGACGCGGCCCTTGAAGGCAAGATCGACCGCCTCAACGGGCTCAAGGAGAACGTGATCATCGGCAAGCTGATCCCGGCGGCCACGGGCCTGAAGCGCTACCGGCGCATCGAGATCGAACCCAGCGAGCCGCTGCCCCGCGCGATCGACGACGTGGGCCTGCTCGACCAGGACGAGATCGCCGCAGAGCTCGGGCTGGCCGGGGGAGACGCGTTCAACGGCGGCTATGGCCAGGAGTTCGACGCCGACCTGGCGTCGCTGGAGAAGATCGGCGCCGGTGGCACCGACCCCGGCTTCGCCGAGGAGCTGGCCGAACTGGAGATCCCGGAGGAGCCGGTCGAGGGATAGTGGGTCCGGGGCCCCGCTCGGGGCCCCGGGTCAGCGCAGCGGGCGGGGGGCACCCCTCGCCCGCCGGCGATCACCGCCGCCCGGCGGCGGTCACCGCGCTCAGCCGCCGCGCGCCGCCTGCAGCGACAGCGCCCACGCGCGCAGCTGATCCGCCTCGCGGGCGGTCAGGCCCAGCCGGGGCGAGGTCTGCACGAGCAGCGTGGGGTGGGGGCGCGCGGCGGCCCAGTGCCGGCAGGAGTCATCCAGCGCGTCGTCCACCCACGCCAGCGGGCGCTCGCGCGCGAATGTGCCGATCGCCTCGAGCTTCCAGTGCGCGTTGGCCGAGCGCATCGCGCGCGCCCGCGTAGGGAAGCGCAGGAACGCAAGCCCAGCGGGCAGTCCCAGCAGGTGGGGCAGATGCTCCTCGGCGCGCTCCTCCCAGCCGCTGGCCCACACGATCTCGTAAAGGTCGGCCAGCGCGAGCAGGTGAGCGGCCGCGGTGGACGAAAGGAAGTGGGGTATGCCCTCGATCGAGTGGAAGGACCCCTCCACGCCCTCCCCGGCGGGCGTGCCCCCGGAGAACGGGCCGAACAGCGAGATCACGCCGTCGATGTCGAGCATCAACAGAGGCCTCAGCATTCCTTTAGTTCCCATAGAGGTTCGGCGGGGTACTCTTACCAGGCGGTCTTATCCGTCCAGGCTGCGTCCGCGGAGTAAAGCAGCGCTCCACCGCAGTCGATGCAACAGCCGTCACTGGCTCTCCCCCGAATTTCCCCCGCAGTGCCCCCACCGATGAATCTTGATCTAGGAATACTTCTAGCCCTGCTCTGCGCCTTCGTGGCGAACCTCGGCTTCTTCTACAAGTACCGCGGCGCCAACGAAGTGCCAAAGGTCCAGGTGATGCACCCCTGGCGTTCGGCGCGAGCGCTGTACTCATCCAAGTGGTTCACGCTGGGCATGATCACCGCGACCGCGAGCTGGGGCCTGCACGTCGCCGCGCTCTCGCTTGCGCCCATGTCGGTGATCCAGGTCTCCCTCGCCGCCGGCGTGGTCTTCATCGCCGTGATGGCGGACCGGCTGTTCGGCTTCCAGGTCGGTCGCCGCCAGTGGGTCGGGCTTTTCCTGACCGCCGCGGGCCTGGTCCTGCTGGGGGTCACCCTGCCCACCATGCACGGCGCGCACTCGCACTACTCCCTCGCCGCCATGATCTCCTTCGAGGCCGTTCTGTTCGGCATGGGAGGCCTGCTCATCATGGGTCCGCGCATGGGCGGCAAAGTCGAGCACCACGGCGTCATGTTCGGCGCCGCCGCCGGGATCCTGTTCGGCGTCTCGGACACCTCGATCAAGGCTCTCACGGGCATCATCGGCGCCCACGGGGCCGTCGGGGTGCTGCTCAGCCCCTGGCTGATGGTCGCGATCCTCGCCTCCGTCGTGGCCTTCTACGCCTCCGCCAAGGGCCTGCAGGACGGCGAGGCCGTCCCGGTCATCGCCGTCACGGGCACCGCCGCGAACATCGCCGGCGTCGCCGGTGGGATCCTCGTCTTCGGCGACCCGATGGCCGCCAGCCCCATGGGCGTCGTGCTGCAGGCGCTCGCGTTCGTGCTGGTCATCGTCGCCGCCGCGCTGATGCCCGCGCCCGTGCGCTCGGCCGGCGTCGCCCAGCCGGCCTGAGCGGCCTGAGCAAAGGCCACCGTCGGGCCGCCCGCGCGCACCCGGCGCGGACCCGCCCTCTCCACGCTGCTAGCATTCCCGCCCGATGCCGACCACCTCGCAACTAGTGCGCAAGGGCCGCGTGACCCCGAAGAAGAAGCTTGCCACCCCCGGACTGAAGTCGGGCAAGGGCCGCAAGAAGAAGGTCGCCGCGCCGCAGCGGCGCGGGGTGTGCACGCGCGTGTACACCACCACGCCCAAGAAGCCTAACTCCGCGCTGCGCAAGGTCGCGCGTGTGCGCATCTCCGGCTCCATCGAGGTCACCGCCTACATACCCGGCGAGGGCCACAACCTGCAGGAGCACTCCGTCGTGCTCGTCAGGGGTGGGCGCGTCAAGGACCTTCCGGGCGTGCGCTACAAGGTCGTGCGCGGCACCCTCGACGCAGCCGGTGTGAGCGACCGCAAGAAGGCGCGCTCGCAGTACGGCGTCAAGAAAAAATAGGCGCCTGAACGATGCCCCGTCGCGCAGCCGCCCAGATCCGACCCGTCGAGCCGGATCCCATCCACCGCTCCAAGCTCGTTCAGCAGGTCATCAACAAGGTGATGCTGGACGGCAAGAAGTCAACCGCCGAGCGCATCGTCTACGACGCGCTGGCCATCCTTGCCGAGCGCAGCGACAAAGACCCCATCGAGACGCTCGAGGCGTCCATCAAGATCCTCACACCCTCGCTGGAGGTCAAATCCCGCCGTGTCGGAGGTGCCACCTACCAGGTGCCCGTCGAGGTCGCCTCGCGACGGGCGCGCACGCTGGCCGTGCGCTGGCTGGTGGAGTTCGCCCGCCAGCGCCGCGAGAAGACCATGGCGCAGCGGCTCGCCAACGAGCTGATGGACGCGCAGTCCCAGCAGGGCGGCGCCTACAAGCGCAAGGACGACATCTACCGCATGGCCCAGGCCAACAAGGCCTTCGCGCACTACCGCTGGTAGGGGCGCCCTCGCGCCGGGCGGCGCTCGCTGATCGGTAGCTACTCGCCGCGCCGCACGCGGTCAATCGCCGCGTTTTTTGCGCTGCAGGCCGTGCACCAGCGCCAGGTCGCCGGCGACCAGCGCGATCAGCACGACGATCAGGATGATCGCGGTCATCGCGGCCGGCTAATAGGACAGCCGCTCAGAGACCGGACGCACGGTCCAGCGACTCTCGCCGCGCAGCAGCGTCGCGTGGAAGATGCGAGCGGCGCCCTCGGTGGAGAAGCCCCTGCGCGTTGGCAGCGGCGCGGGCTCGCCGGTCGTGGCGTCCACGACCTGCCAGCGAACCTCAGCCGACCCCATCCCCAGCGTCCTCTCATCAGCCCCCATGCGAGCACCGTACAGCCTTGCCGCCCCGCGCGCCAACCCCCAAACGGGGGACGGCACGACGTGGCGTTCGCGCCGCCGGTCGCCTCCGTCGGCAGCCCGGCCACCCCAAGTGGTCCCTGCAGATGTGTGCGACTGCTCACACACCCCTTGAAGGAAATTACTTCGGTACCTAAACTTTTGGTTCCGAATGGCTTCTGCACCGACAGCATCGATGGCCTCATCAGACGCCGCCGCCGGCGATCGCATCGAGCCCTACGTGTGGAAGATCGCCGGCGTGGTGATCCTCGGGATGATCATGTCGATCCTCGACACGACGATCGTCAACGTCGCGTTGCGCACGCTCGGCCACGACCTGCACAGCTCGATCTCCCAGATCCAGTGGGTGGTCACCGGCTACCTGCTCTCGCTCGCCGCGGTCATCCCCGTCACCGGATGGGCGGCGCGCCGCTTCGGCGCCAAGCGCGTGTACATGGTCTCGCTCGTCCTGTTCACCGCCGGCTCGGGGCTCTGCGCGATCGCCAGCTCCACAGCCTCGCTCGTCCTGTTCCGCATCCTGCAGGGCTTCGGCGGGGGCATGATCATGCCCATCGCCCAGCTGATCATGGCCCAGGTCGCCGGCCCCAAACGCATGGGGCGCGTGATGGCCATCGTCTCGATGCCCGCGATGCTCGCGCCGATCCTCGGGCCGGTGGTGGGAGGCGCGATCCTGCAGAACCTCCACTGGTCCTGGATCTTCCTCGTCAACCTGCCGATCGGCGCCATCGCCCTTGCTCTCGCCTGGCGCATGCTGCCGCACACCGACTCCGGCGAGGCCGGACGCCTTGATGTCCTTGGCATGGCGCTGATGTCGGTCGGCTCCGCGGCGATCGTCTACGGCCTCAGCGAGCTGGGCGGGGCGACGACCAGCTTCACCGCTCCCCAGGTGCTGTGGCCGATCATCGCCGGCGTCGCGATGGTGGCGGTCTTCATCTGGCACGCGCTGCGCATCGAGCGCCCGCTGCTGGACGTGCGCCTCTACAAGAACCGCGTGTTCGCCGCCGCGTCCTTCACGACGTTCACGCTCGGCGCCGCTCTGTTCGGCGCGATGATCCTTGTGCCCTACTACTACCAGGAGGTGCGCCACGAGTCGGTCATCGTCACGGGCCTGCTCGTCGGTCCGCAGGGCCTTGGAATGCTGTTGACGATGCCGCTCATGGGGCGCATGACCGAACGCTTCGGCGGCGGCCGCGTGGCGATGCTCGGCGTGTCGGTGCTGTGCGTCTCCACGGTGCCCTTCGGCTTCATCGGAACCCACACCTCGATCCTTGCGATCTCGCTCGTGCTGGGGCTGCGCGGCGTCGGCATCGGGCTGGCGTTCGTCCCGGCGATGACCGCCGCCTTCGGCGCGATGCGCCCCGACCAGCTCTCCGACGCGACACCCCAGCTGAACGTGCTGCAACGCCTCGGAGGGGCGATCGGCGTGGCGGTGCTCGCCGTCGTGCTCCAGCGCGCCGAAGGGCACGCCCCCGGCCTTGGCAAGCTCGCGCACGCCTTCGACACCGCCTACTGGTGGTCGCTGGGAATTGCCGTGCTCGCCCTCATCCCGTGCGTGGCGCTGCTGCGCGCGGAGCGCCCGGGCGCCCGCCTGAGCCGCGATGCCGCCGCCGCCGAGGCCGCCGTGGAGCCGCTCGGGGCCTAGGCCAAAGCGATGGGCACGCCGACAGTCATCGGGGAGGATCAGCCCGGGCCCGGACCCGCGCTCGCGGGCGGCGCGGGAAGCGAGGAGCCCCTGCCGGAGGGGCTGAGCGAGCTGGGTCTCGCCTTCAAGCGCGTCTTTCGCCTGCTCGGGCGCCTGCGCGGGCGCGACACGCACCTCGTGGGCAGCGAGCTCACCCACGCGCAGTTCGAGCTGCTCAGCGAGCTTCACGAGCGCGGGCCGCTGCCCGCGGGCGAGCTGGCGGCCGCGGCGCTGATGGCGCCGGGGACCGTCACGCAGATGCTCGACCACCTCGCCGCGGCCGGGCAGGTCGAGCGAGTGCGCTCCGAGACCGACCGCAGGGTGGTCGTCTCGCGCCTCACCGCCCAGGGCAGGCGCAAGATCGAGGCCAAGCGCGAAGCATGGGCGGGACGCTGGCGGGGCGCCCTGCAGGGGATGCCCGCCGAGGATCTCGCGGCGGCCACGCGCGTGCTCGAGCGGCTGGCTGCGATGCTCGAGCAGGACCCCCCCGATCCTGCGGCGCACCCCCTCGCCGGCGCTGCCGCCACGGACGTTGCAGACCCCCCCGAGACGGCCAATGGCCGCTAGTTGCTCTGCTATAGTCGGCTCCGCGCCGCGGGTGGACGCCCTTGCTTGCAGAGGTTCCCGTGGAGCCCCCTTTTCAATGATGGAGACCTCGAGCAGATAACGCGCGGACCGGTCCAGACCAGACCAGCAGCGTGCGTGGGCCCGAGGGGCCCGTTTTTTTTGCCCGCACGACCCGCACAGCACCCACCCGCAGAGCACCCCGACAAGCCGCGAAGGATCCCGACCGATGCCACGTAAGTTCTCACTCGAAAAGACCCGCAACATCGGGATCATGGCCCACATCGACGCGGGTAAGACCACGACGACCGAGCGGATCCTCTACTACACCGGGCGCACCTACAAGATCGGCGAGGTCCACGAGGGCGCCGCCGTCATGGACTGGATGGAACAGGAGCAGGAGCGCGGCATCACCATCACCTCCGCCGCCACGACGGCGCAGTGGAAGGACCACCGCATCAACATCATCGACACGCCCGGCCACGTCGACTTCACCGTCGAGGTTGAGCGCTCGCTGCGCGTGCTCGACGGAGCGATCGCCCTGTTCGACTCCGTCGCCGGCGTCGAGCCCCAGTCCGAGACCGTCTGGCGCCAGGCCGACAAGTACCACGTGCCGCGCATCGCCTACATCAACAAGATGGACCGCACCGGGGCCGACTTCGACATGGGCGTTCAGACGATGATCGACCGCCTCGGCGCCCACCCCGTGCCGATCCAGCTGCCGATCGGCGCCGAGGGCGACTTCCTCGGCGTGGTGGACCTCGTTGCGATGAAGGCGATCGTCTACAAGGACGACATGGGCAAGGAACAGGACACGATCGACATCCCCGAGAACCTGCTCGACGCCGCCGCTCAGGCGCGCGAGCACCTCCTGGAGGAGGTCTCCCACTACGACGACGCGCTGCTCGAGCTGATCCTCGAGGAGGCCGAGGTGCCCGAGGCGGTGCTGAAGAGCGCCATCCGCAAGGCAACGCTGTCGACCAAACTGACCCCCGTGCTGTGCGGCTCGTCCTTCAAGAACAAGGGCGTGCAGCCGCTGCTGGACGCGGTCATCGACTACCTGCCCTCGCCGCTGGACGTGCCCGCCGTGATCGGCACCGAACTGATCAAGGGCGAGGAGGAGGAGCGCGAGGCTGTCCGTCATGCCGACGACTCCGAGCCCTTCGCCGCGCTCGCCTTCAAGATCGCCGCGGACCCCTACGTCGGCAAGCTCACCTACTTCCGCGTGTACTCCGGGCATCTGAACGCCGGCGACAAGGTGCTCAACGTCAGCAGCGGCCGCGCCGAGCGCATCGGGCGCATCCTGATGATGCACGCCAACGAGCGCGAGGAGGTCGAGGAGGTCTACGCGGGGGACATCGCCGCGGCCGTCGGGATCAAGCAGGTCATCACCGGCGACACGCTCGCGGACCCCGACCACCCGATCCACCTCGAGAACATCATCTTCCCCGAGCCCGTCATCAAGGTCGCTGTCGAGCCAAAGACGAAGGCCGACCAGGAGAAGATGTCCACGGCCCTCGGCCGCCTGGCCGAGGAGGACCCCACCTTCCAGGTGCGCACCAACGAAGAGACCGGCCAGACCGAGATCTCCGGCATGGGCGAGCTGCATCTGGAAGTGCTCGTCGACCGCATGAAGCGCGAGTTCGGCGTCGAGGCCAACGTGGGGCGCCCGCAGGTCTCCTACCGCGAGACCATCCGCGGCACCGTGCAGAAGATCGAGGGCAAGTTCGTGCGCCAGACCGGCGGCTCGGGCCAGTTCGGGATCGTCTACATCGACCTCGAGCCCGCCCCCGGCGACGGCTTCGAGTTCATCAACAAGATCAAGGGCGGATCGGTCCCCTCCGAATACATCCCGGCGGTCAAGAAGGGGATCGAAGAGGCCCTGGAGAACGGCGTCAAGGCCGGCTACCCGATGGTGGATATCCGCGCGACGCTGGTGGACGGCAAGTACCACGAACAGGACTCCTCGGAGATCGCCTTCAAGGTCGCGGGTTCGCTCGCGTTCAAAGAGGCGGCCAAACGGGCCAAGCCCGTGCTGCTCGAGCCGATCTTCGCCGTCGAGGTCGTCACCCCCGAGGACTTCCTCGGTGACGTCATCGGCGACCTCAGCCGCCGGCGCGGACGCGTCGAGGGCCAGGAGCGCAGGGGCAACGCGCTCGCGGTTACCGCGAGGGTCCCGCTGAGCGAGATGTTCGGCTATGCCACCGACCTGCGTTCCAACACCCAGGGCCGGGCCAACTACACCATGCAGTTCGAGGCTTACGAGGAGGTCCCCCCGAACATCGCCGAGAAGATCGTTGAAGCGAGGACGGGGGAACCGGTCCCGGCCTAGGGAGCGGAAGACGCACCGACCGCCAGCAGCACCAGCAGTCACAGCAGACCGCATTTAGATAGATTTCTGAGGTTCGCCCTCTTAGAGCGGCGAACATACAAGTCGATACAGGAGCGAGCAAAAAGTGGCGAAGGAGAAGTTCGAGCGCGACAAGACGCATGTCAACGTCGGGACCATCGGTCACATCGACCATGGCAAGACGACGCTGACCGCTGCCATCACAACCGTCCTGGCCGAGCACGGAGGCGCGGAGGCGCGCACCTTTGCGGAGATCGACAACGCGCCGGAGGAGAAGGAACGCGGGATCACGATCGCCACCTCGCACGTCGAGTACCAGACGGAGAACCGCCACTACGCACACGTCGACTGCCCCGGGCACGCCGACTACGTCAAGAACATGATCACCGGCGCCGCCCAGATGGACGGGGCGATCCTGGTGGTCTCGGCGGCGGACGGCCCGATGCCCCAGACGCGCGAGCACGTGCTGCTCGCCCGCGAGGTGGGCGTCGGCTACATCGTCGTGTTCCTCAACAAGGCCGACATGGTCGACGACGAGGAGCTCCTTGAGCTCGTCGAGGTCGAGGTGCGCGAGCTGCTCTCCGAGTACGACTTCCCCGGGGATGACATCCCGTTCATCACCGGCTCCGCGCTGAAGGCGCTGGAAGGCGACGATGGCTACAAGCAGAAGATCCTCGACCTCGCCGCCGCGCTTGACGCCTACATCCCCGATCCCGTGCGCGACCTCGACAAGCCGTTCATGATGCCGGTCGAGGATGTCTTCTCGATCACGGGCCGCGGCACCGTGGCAACCGGCCGCGTGGAGCAGGGCATCGTCAAAACCGGCGACACCGTGGAAATCGTGGGGGTCCACGACTCCACCTCGACGGTCGTCACCGGCGTGGAGATGTTCCGCAAGATCCTCGACGAGGGCCGCGCCGGCGACAACGTCGGCTGCCTTCTGCGTGGCACCAAGCGTGAGGAGATCGAGCGCGGGCAGGTTCTCTGCAAGCCCGGGTCGATCACCCCGCACACCAAGTTCAAGTCCGAGGTCTACGTCCTCAAGAAGGAGGAGGGTGGTCGCCACACCCCGTTCTTCACGGGCTACAGGCCTCAGTTCTACTTCCGCACAACCGACGTCACCGGCGTGGCCAAGCTGCCCGACGGCGTCGAGATGGTCATGCCCGGCGATAACGTCCAGATGGAGATCGAGCTGATCCAGCCGATCGCCATGGACCAGGGCCTTCGTTTCGCCATCCGAGAGGGCGGCCGTACGGTCGGCTCGGGCGTGGTCAGCGAGATCATCGAGTAGCACCCGCGCGACCGACCCAGACAATCGGGGCCGGCGCGTGACATTGGCAGTCCGATACGACTAGGAAGACCCGCCGGCAAGGCGAGGGCATGGAGCCACGAGGGGTGGCTCCAGTCCCTGTTGTGGCCGGGGGCACCGGTGGAGGGTCACACCTCCACCGGGTTCCTCGCAGACGACCTGAAGCGAGCAGCGCCACACGCAGGGCAGCAGCCCGGAAACGCAGTAAAACCAAAGGCAAGCATCCCATGGCAGCAGCCAACCAGAACAAGATCCGAATCCGCCTGAAGGCCTACGACACCTCCGCCATCGAGTCCGCGGCGAAGGAGATCGTGGAGACGGCGACGCGCACCGGAGCGAGCGTCTCGGGTCCTGTTCCCCTGCCCACCGAGAAGAACGTCTACTGCGTGATCCGCTCGCCCTTCAAGGACAAGGACTCCCGCGAGCACTTCGAGATCCGCACGCACAAGCGCCTGATCGACATCCACCAGCCGACGCCCAAGACGGTCGACTCGCTGCAGCGCCTGGACCACCTCCCGGCGGGCGTCGACATCGAGATCCGCCTGGCCACCTGAGAGCACGGCGAGAGACCAAACCACCGCTATGCCCGCAATCCTCGCAAAGAAGCTCGGTATGACCCAGGTCTTCCAGCCTGATGGCAGCGTCGCCCGCGTGACGGTGCTGGAGGCCGGCCCCTGCCCGGTGACGGCGATCCGCACGGCCGAGCGCGACGGCTACGAAGCGGTCCAGCTGGCGTTCGGGCAGACCAAGGAGAAGCACCTCTCAAAACCCGAGCTCGGTCACCTGCGCAAGGCCGATGCGCCGCCGATGCGCCGCCTGGCTGAGTTCCGCGGCGAGGCCGGCGAGCTCATGCTCGGTGAGACGGTCACCGTCGAGGCCTTCGAGGTGGGAGCGCGCGTGAAGATCGCGGGCATCTCCAAGGGCAAGGGCTTCCAGGGCACCATCAAGCGCCACAACTTCGCAAGCGGGCCCAAGTCCCACGGCTCGCACAACGTGCGCGCGCCGGGATCGATCGGAGCCTCCGCCACGCCCTCGCGCGTGATGAAGGGCATCCGCGGCCCCGGGCAGATGGGCAACAAGCGCGTCAGTCAGAAGGGCCTGGAGGTCGTCAGCATCGACGCCAAGCAGAACCTGCTGCTGGTACGCGGCTCGGTCCCCGGCCCGCGCGGCGGCATCGTGGAGGTGCGCAGCGATGCCTGAGGCTCCCATGCTCGGCGCCGGCACGGCCGGATCCTCGCCAAAGAAGGTCAAGCTCGACGAGGCCGCGTTCGGCGCGCGCTTCAAACGATCGCTGATCCACGAGAGCGTGCGCGCCGAGCAGGCCGCGCGCCGGCGTGGCACCGCGGCGACAAAAACGCGCGGCATGGTCTCCGGCGGTGGCGCAAAGCCATGGCGTCAGAAGGGCACCGGCCGCGCCCGCGCCGGCTCCAGCCGCTCGCCCGTGTGGACCGGCGGAGGCGTTGCGTTCGGCCCCCATCCGCGCTCCTACACCTTCAAGGTCAACCGCAAGGAGCGCCGTGCGGCGCTGCGCAGCGCGCTGTCCCTGCACGCCGAGCGCTCCTCGGTGGCGATCCTTGACGCGGCGGCGTTCCAGGCGCCGAAGACCCGCCAGGCGTTCGACCTGCTCCAGGACTGGGGCGAGGACCTCCGCATCACGCCCACGCTCGTGGTTCTCACCGCCGAGGAGTCCGCCGCGGCGCTGTCCTTCCGCAACATCGACCGCGTGGCAGTGCTCACGCCCGAGAACGTCGGCGTCACCGATCTGCTCGGTGCGGCTGCGCTGCTCGTCTCCGAGCCCGCGCTGGCGGCGCTCACCGCGCGTGTGGGCGCGCCGCGCAGCGCCGGGGAGGCCGGATCCTGATGGAGCACACACAGGTACTCATCCGCCCCGTCGTCTCGGAGAAGAGCTACGTGCTCTCGGCCGCGGACCGCTACACCTTCCGCGTGCATCCCGACGCGCACAAGACGCACATCCGCCAGGCCGTGGAGGAGCTCTTCGGAGTCCACGTTGTCGACGTGCGGACGATGAGCGTGAAGTCCAAGCCCAAGCGCCGCGGCGTCTCCAAAGGCCGCACGCGCACCTGGAAGAAGGCCATCGTCCAGATCCAGGCGGGCGAAAGCATCCCCATTTTCCAGGGCCTGCAGGCACTTGAGGGAGGCAGCTAGCCCATGCCGATTCGCAAGCCAAAGCCGACGAGCCCCGGAATGCGGTTCGTCTCATACCCCGACTTCGCCGAGATCACCAAGACCAAGCCGGAGAAGACGCTGGTCGAAGGGCTCAAGAAGAGCGGCGGGCGCAACGCGCTCGGGCGCAAGACGGCGCGTCACCGCGGTGGCGGCGCCAAGCGCGCATACCGCCGCATCGACTTCAAGCGGCGCAAGGACGGCGTGCCCGCGAAGGTCGCCGCGATCGAGTACGACCCCAACCGCTCGGCCTACATCGCGCTGCTGCACTACGTCGACGGCGAGAAGCGCTACATCCTCGCCCCCCAGCGGCTCACGGTCGGCATGACGGTCGCCTCCGGGGAGGGAGCGGACATCGCCGTGGGCAACTGCATGGAGCTCATCCGCCTGCCCGTGGGAACGGTGGTGCACAACATCGAGCTGCAGCCCGGACGTGGCGGGCAGATGGCCCGCTCGGCCGGCGCCTCCGCCCAGCTGATGGCCAAGGACGGCGACATGGCCACGCTGCGCCTGCCCTCGGGCGAGATGCGCATGGTCCGCGCCGAGTGCCGCGCGACGGTCGGTGTGATCGGCAACGCCGAGCACCAGAACGTCAAGGTGGGCAAGGCGGGGCGCAAGCGCCACATGGGCGTGCGCCCCCAGACCAGAGGCGTGGCGATGAACCCCGTCGACCACCCGCATGGAGGCGGCGAGGGCTCCACCACCGCCGGGCGCCACCCCGTGACCCCGTGGGGCGTGCCGACGCTCGGCTATCGCACCCGTAAGCGCAACAAGACCTCGAACCGCTACATCGTCCGCGGCCGCAGGCGAGGGAAGGGCAAGGGCCGATGAGCCGCTCAAGCAAGAAGGGCCCGTGGGTTGAAGAGCGCCTGATGGCGCGAATTGAAGCCCTCAACGCCGCCAACAACAAAAAAATGCTGCGCACGTGGTCGCGCGCGTCCACCATCTTCCCGGAGATGGTCGGTCACACGATCGCCGTGCACGACGGCAAGAAACACGTGCCCGTGTTCGTCAGCGAGTCCATGGTCGGCCACAAGCTCGGCGAGTTCGCGCCCACGCGCGTCTTCCGTGGGCACGCCGGATCGGGCAAGGTTCGATGAGCGCGGAGGAGGAGAAGGGGACGGACGCGGGGGAGACCCCGGCCGTCGAGAAACCCGCAGCCGAGAAGAAAGCTGCCGCTGAGAAAAAACCGGCGGCAGCGAAAAAAGCGCCTGCCGCGAAAAAAGCCGCGGCGGCCAAAGAGCCCACCGCCGAGAAAAAAGCTCCAGCCGCGAAAAAAGCGGCTGCCGAGAAAGCTCCGGCGGCGGCGGAGGAGGCCACGGGCACGGAGGGCGAGAAGCCGGCCGCCAAAAAAGCTGCCAAAAAACCTGCCGCCAAAAAAGCGCCCGCCAAAGAGCCGGTCGCCGAGAAGGCAGCCTCAGCCGAGGAGCCGGCCAAAAAAGCCAGGCTCGGCCGCGGCGGGAAAGCGCCGGCCGAGGCGCCCAGGCGCCGCACCGTCAAAGCCCGCGCCCGCTACGTGCGCACCTCCGCGCGCAAGGCGCGCATGGTCTGCGGACACCTGCGCGGCAAGTCCGTCCAGGAGGCACGCGCTATCCTCGCGTTCACCCCTCGTGAGGTGGCGCGCGACTGGAGCAAGCTGCTGGAGTCCGCGGTGGCGAACGCCGAGAGCAACCACGAACTGCTCGAGGACGACCTGATCGTCCGTGAGGCCTACGCCGACGAGGGGCCCACGATCAAGCGGTTTCGCCCGCGCGCAATGGGACGGGCCACGCCCATCCGCAAGCGCACGAGCCACCTGACGATCACGCTCACCCCGCGCCCGCAGGACGCGAACAACAAGAGACACGGCTGAGAGACGAGAAATGGGACAAAAGGTTCATCCAGAGGCTATGCGCGTGGGTTACATCCACGACTGGAAGTCCAACTGGTTCAACGAGAAGAACTTCGCCGAGTACCTCGCAGAGGACATTCGGGTGCGCGAGCACATCATCAGCAAGCTGGCCCACGCCGGTCTGTCGGATATCACCATCCGTAAGGACGCCAACGAGCTGGAGGTCAACATCCACACGGCTCGTCCGGGCATCGTGATCGGCAAGTCGGGCACCGAAGTGGACGCGCTGCGCCGCGACCTGCACAAGCTCACCAAGAAGCAGATCAAGGTCAACATCCTCGAGATCAAGCGCCCCGAGCTCGACGCCAAGCTCGTCGCCCAGTCGATCGCCGAGCAGCTGCAGAACCGCGTTGCGTTCCGCCGCGCGATGAAGCGAGCGCTCACCAGCGCCATGCGCTCCGGCGCCAAGGGCGTCAAGGTCCAGGTCGCCGGCCGCCTCGGCGGCGCGGAGATGGCGCGCACCGAAAGCTACTCCGACGGACGCGTGCCTCTGCACACGATGCGCGCCGACATCGACTACGGCTTCTACGAGGCACGCACCACGTTTGGTCGCATCGGCGTGAAGTGCTGGGTCAATAAGGGCGAAATCATGCCCGAGGGCTACACCGGCGCTGACCTCACCGACATGACGGCCCCCGCTCCCCCGAGCTCTGACAGGGACTCTCGCAACAGCCGTGATTCGCGCGACGGACGTGGACGCGGGCGCGGAGGCCCGGGCGGGCGCGGCGGCGGTCCCGGCGGCGCCGGTGGCGGACGCGGCTCCGGAGGCCCGGGCGGCCCCGGACGCGGACGCGGTCCCGGCGGATCGGGCGGCGGACGCGGCGGCGGGCGCCCCCCGGCCGGTGGCGGACGCGGGCCCCGGCCCGGCGGCGGCCCCTCGGCTCCCCCGAGCGGCGGCGGAGGTGCGGGCTGATGCTCTCGCCCAAGCGCGTCAAGCACCGCAAGCAGCACCGAGGTCGTCGCCGCGGCAACTCCCGCGGGCAGCTGCACGTGCAGTTCGGCGAGTACGGCCTGAAGGCGCTTGAGGAGGGCTGGCTGACCAACCGCCAGATCGAGGCTGCGCGTATCGCGATGACCCGCAAGATCAAGCGTGGAGGGAAGGTGTGGATCAACGTCTTCCCCGACAAGCCCGTCACCAAGAAGCCCGCGGAGACGCGCATGGGCTCCGGCAAGGGCTCGCCCGAAGGCTGGGTGGCCGTGGTCAAGCCGGGGCGTGTGATGTTCGAGCTCGCCGGCGTTTCCGAGCCGCTGGCACGCGAAGCGATCCGGCTCGCCGCGCACAAGCTTCCCGTGAAAACCAAGTTCGTACTGCGCGAGGACTGAAGGACAGCAATATGAAGGCGAGCGAGATCAGGGACTTCAACGACGGCGAGCTGACCAAACGCGTCGCGGAGCTGCGCAGAGAGGTCTTCGGGCTGCGCTTCTCCAACGCGACCGGCGAACTCGACGACACCTCGGCGCTGGGCCGCGCGCGGCGCGACCTTGCCCGCGCACTCACGGTGGAGCGTGAGCGCAAGCTCACGCCCGGCAACTAGGACTTCAAGAGACGACGAACGGAACACATGGCTGACGAACCAGACAACGAGAACGAGCAGGCACAGGACGCCGGCGCGCCCGAGGCCGCCGAGGCGCAGGCCCCCGCCGAGGCGCAGGTCCAAGAGACGCCCGCCGGCGAGCAGCAGAGCAGCGCCGAGGAGGCTCCCGAGGAGCCCCAGGCCCAGACGCCCCCTGCCGAGCCGGTCGAGCAGATCTCCTCCAAGGAGCGCCGTCGCCGCACACGCTCGACCCACGCGGGCGAGGCGCGTCCCTCGCGCAGCCCCGAGGAGCGCCACGCAGCGCGCGTGGCGGAGCGCCGCGAGAAGGCCAAGCGGCGCCGCACGCGGCGCCTCAGCGAACGCGCCAAAGCGGCCGAGCGCCGCGCCGCCGCGCCGGCGCCCGTCCAGCTCGCCCCGGTTCACGCCCCCGTCGAGGGCGCCCGGCGCGTGCGCCAGGGAGTGGTCGTCTCCGACAAGGCCGAGAAGACGATCACCGTGCGCATCGACGTCGCCCGCCGCCACCGCCGCTACGAGAAGATCGTGCGCAGCTCGAGCACCGTGCACGCGCACGACGAGAACAACGACGCGCACGAGGGAGACGTCGTGCGCGTCATCGAGAGCCGGCCCCTCTCTCGCACCAAGCGCTGGGCGCTCGTGGACGTGCTGGAGCGTGCCCGATGATCCAGAACGAGACCAGGCTTCGCGTCGCCGACAACAGCGGCGCACGCGAGATCCTCTGCATCCGCGTAAAGGGCGGCTCAAGGCGCCGCTACGCGTTCGTCGGTGACGTGATCACTGCCACCGTCAAGCAGGCCAACCCGCAGGGCACCGTCAAAAAGGGCGACGTGGTGACCGCGGTGGTCGTGCGTACCAAGAAGCCCATCGGCCGCGACGACGGCACCTACATCGCCTTCGACGAGAACGCCGCGGTGATCATCGACGATCAGAACAACCCGCGCGGCACGCGCGTGTTCGGCCCGGTGGCGCGCGAACTGCGCGAGAAAAACTTCATGAAGATCGTCTCGCTCGCCCCCGAGGTGCTGTGATGGCGCGCACCCGCCCAGCCGTCAAGGCAAGCCAGATGAAGATCCGCACCGGCGACCGCGTGAAGGTCATCTCGGGCAAGGCCCGCGGCAAGACCGGCCGCGTGCTGCGGGTTGAGCCCAAGAACCAGCGCGTCTATGTCGAGGGCCTGAACATGGTCAAGCGCCACACGCGCCCCCACCAGGTCGCGGGCGCGCAGTCAGAAGCTGCCCTCGGCGGCGTGGTCGAGCGCGAGGGGCCCATCCACGTCTCCAACGTGATGCTGCTCGACGGCAAAGGCAACCCCACGCGCGTGCGCATCGAGCGCGAGGATGGCCAGCGCTTCCGCGTGGCCAAGACGACCGGTGCGAGGCTCGACTGACATGGCAGCCACAGAGACAGCGCCGCCCGCACGCCTGAAGATCAGGTATCTGGAGGAGATCCGCCCTGCCCTGGTGGACCGCTTCGGCTACACCTCGGTGATGCAGGCCCCCAAGATCGAGAAGATCACGCTCAACATGGGCGTGGGCGCGGCCCGCCAGGACAACAAAATGCTCAAGGCCGCCACCGAACAGCTGGCCACCATCGCCGGACAGCAGCCCAGCGTAAGGCGCGCACGCAAGTCCATCGCCGCCTTCAAACTGCGCGAGGGCATGCCCGTCGGGATCAGCGTGACGCTGCGCGCCGAGCGCGGCTACGAGTTCCTGGACAGGCTCGTCTCGATCGCGATCCCCCGCATCCGCGACTTCCGCGGCCTCAACCCGCGCTCCTTCGACGGCCGCGGCAACTACTCAATGGGCGTCAAGGAGCAGATCATCTTCCCGGAGGTCGACTACGACGCCGTTGACCAGGTGCGCGGCCTTGACATCACGATCACCACCAGCGCCGCCACCGACGTGGAGGCCTACGCGCTGCTGAGCGCGATGGGCATGCCCTTCGCGGCGCAGGGCCGGCCCAAGGGGTTCGACCTGCCCGGCGATGAGCCCTCCACCGAGAGCGGCGGCGCCGCCGGAGCGACCGTGGAGCACCTCGCCGAGGAGCCCTCCGCCGAGCAGGAGCTCGTGGAGGAGGTTGCCGAGGAGGAGCTCGTCGCCGAGGTGGCCGAGGAGCTCGCCGAGGAGGAGGTCGAGCAGGAGCTCGTCGCCGAGGTGGCCGAGGAGCTCGTGACCGAGGCGGTCGAGGAGGAGATCGTCGCCGAGGTCGTCGCCGAGGTCGTCGCGGAGATCGCGCAGGAGGAGCCCACCACCGAGGAGCCCGCCCCAGCCGAGGCAGAGCAGGCGCCCGAGGCCCAACAGGATGACGACACCGCTGAGAAGGAGAGCACCGACTGATGGCCAAGACATCCCAGCGCGTCAAGCAGGCGCGGGTACCCAAGTTCAAGACACGTGCCTATACTCGCTGCAACCGCTGTGGGCGTCCGCGGGCGGTGTACCGCAAGTTCGGGGTGTGCCGCATCTGCCTCAGGGAGCTGGCTCACAACGGCCAGATCCCGGGAATGACCAAGTCCTCCTGGTAGGACCCTTTCGCTGAGAGCTATTCCATGTCAATGACCGATCCCATAGCCGACTTCCTGACGCGCGTGCGCAACGCGATCCACGCTGCGCACGAGACCGTCGAGCTGCCCGCGTCCAAGCTAAAGGGCGAGCTCGCACGCATCCTCGCCGAGCAGGGCTACATCGACTCGTGGTCGATCCTGCCCGCGCCGGAAGGCAAAGCCGGCCAGATCATCCAGATCCGCCTGAAGTACACCGAGGACCGCCGCTCTGCCATCTCCGGCCTCAAGCGCGTCTCCCGCCCCGGCCGGCGCACCTACGTGGACGCCAAGCACATCCCCAAGGTGCTCGGCGGCATGGGAACCTCGATCGTCTCCACCTCGCGCGGGGTCATGACCGGCCACGACGCGCGCGCCGCCGGCATCGGCGGCGAGGTCCTGGCCCAGGTCTGGTGATCTGCCCGCATGTCCAGAATCGGTAGACAGCCCATCCCCGTGCCCTCAGGCGTGACCGTCTCGATCGAGCCCGAGTCAGTGCGCGTCAACGGCCCCAAAGGCGAACTCATGGAGCGCATCCACCGCGACATCGACGTAAAGCAGGAGGGCGAGCAGCTGCTCGTCACCCGCCCGACCGACCGCGGCGAACACCGCGCGCTGCACGGCCTGACGCGCACGCTCGTCGCCAACATGGTCCAGGGCGTCACCGCCGGCTATGAGAAGCGACTGGAGATACAGGGCGTCGGCTACCGGGCGCAGCTGAAGGGCAAGAACCTGGAGCTCGCTGTCGGCTACTCCCACCCCGTGCCCATCCCCGCGCCCGACGGCATCGAATTCGAGGTGCCCCAGCCCACGCGCGTCGTGGTCAAGGGGATCTCCAAGCAGCTCGTGGGGGAGACCGCGGCGATCATCCGCAAGCAGCGCCCGCCGGAGCCCTACAAGGGCAAGGGCATCCGCTATGAGGGCGAGTACGTCCAGCGCAAGGTGGGCAAGCGCGCATGAGCGTTATCACCAAAGAGGCGCGGCGCCTCAAACGGCGCCGCCGCGTGCGCGCGAAGATCTCGGGCACGGCGGGCCGGCCGCGCATCTCCGTGTTCCGCTCCAACCGCGGCATCTGCGCGCAGCTGGTCGATGACGTGGGCGGGCACACGCTCGCGTCGGTGAGCTGGTACGAGCCCGAGCTGCGCTCGCTGGGCAAATCCGAGCGCGCAGCGCGTTCGGGCGAGCTGCTGGCCCAGCGCGCGCAGGCAGCCGGCATCAGCGAGGCCGTGTTCGACCGCGGCGGCTACCGCTACCACGGCCACGTGCGCACCTTCGCCGAGGCGATCCGCGAGGCCGGCGTCACCGTCTGAGGTCTGAGGACCCCACCCCGCTACCCTCCTTCTCTGCCATGTCCAAATCTGAAGATCGCTCAGTCAACTCCGCCGGCCTGGACCTCCAGGAGCGTGTCGTCGAGATCAACCGCGTCGCCAAGGTGGTCAAGGGCGGCCGGCGCTTCTCCTTCACCGCGCTGGTCGTGGTGGGCGATGAACGCGAAGTGGTGGGCGTCGGCTACGGCAAGGCCAACGAGGTTCCGCTGGCCATCCAGAAGGGCGTGGAGCGTGCCAAGAAGGACCTCTTCCGCGTCCCCAAGCATGGCTCGACGATCACCCACCAGACCACCGGCATCTTCGGCTCAGGCCGTGTGCTGCTGAAGCCGGCCTCGCCGGGAACCGGCGTGATCGCCGGCGGCGGTGTGCGCGCGGTGCTCGAGCTCGCGGGCATCCACGACATCCTCTCCAAGAGCCTGGGCACGCAGAACCCCATCAACCTGGTCAAGGCCACGGTCGCCGGGCTGCGCGGGCTGCGCACCCCCGAGGAAGTGGCAAAGCTGCGCGGGCTGACGATCAGCCAGGTGCTCGGGCTGGGAGGCGGGGAGCCCAACGGCGGCGTTCAGCACACCGGGCCCGCCGGCGCCGGCGAGGCTGCCGAGGAGCCCCTCGCAGCCGCCGAGGGGGCATCCGCGTGATGGCCGAGCTCAACGTCACCCAGCGCCGCTCCAAGAACGGCGCAAACCAGAAACAGCTGGACACTCTGCGTTCGCTCGGCCTGCGGCGCATCGGCCACAGCGTCGAGATCAAGGACAGCGCGCAGGCACGCGGCATGCTGCATGCCGTGCGCCACCTGGTCGAGGTCAAGGAGGCAGGCAAGTGAGCCCCGCCGAGGAGCACGAGAAGGAGCTCATCGGGCTGCACAGCCTCGCTCCGGCTCCCCGCAGCCGCCGCCCGCGCAAGCGCGTTGGCAGGGGCGAAGGGTCGGGCACGGGCAAGACCTCCGGTCGCGGGCAGAAGGGCGCGGGCTCGCGCTCGGGCTCCAAGCGGCGCGCGGCCTTCGAAGGCGGGCAGATGCCAATCCACATGCGCATGCGAAAGCTGCGCGGGCCGCACATGAAGAAGTCGATGCCCTTCGAGCCCTTCCGCACCCACACCCAGCCCGTCAACGTCGACGCGTTGGAGAGCCGCTTCGAGGCGGGCACCGAGGTGACGATCGAGCTTATGAAGGCAAACGGCCTCGCCACCCGCAGGGACATCCCCGTCAAGGTCCTCGCCAGGGGCGAGATCAGCAAGGCCCTCACCGTTCACGCGCACGGCTTCAGCGCCGGCGCGAGGGAGCGGATCGAGGCCGCGGGCGGCACCTGCAAGCTCATCGAGGGCTAGAGCGGCCCGCCGTGCGCCCGGCGGCGCCCGCGGGCGCATCCACTAGAATCGGCGGGTCCCCCGGCACCCTGGCGCCAAGCTCAGGTACGGCGGGCTGAATCGGCATGCTCTCCACAATCCTGAACGCCTTCAAGGTCGCGGACATCCGCAAGAAGATCTTCTTCACGGCGGCGATGCTGCTGATCTACAGGCTCGGATCGCACATCCCGGTGCCCGGCGTGAACCTCACGGCGGTCAACAATCTGCAGAAGCAGTTCGGCGGCTCCAACATCCTCGGGCTGCTCAACCTGTTCTCCGGCGGAGGCCTCGGGCGCATCGCGATCTTCGCGCTGGGGATCATGCCCTACATCACCTCCTCGATCATCCTGCAGCTGCTGCAGGTGGCCGTGCCGTCGCTAGAGAAGCTCGCCAAGGAAGGCGAGGTGGGGCAGGCTCGCATCACCCAGTACACGCGCTACCTCACCGTCGGGCTGGCCTTCGCCCAGTCGATCGGCTACGTGTTCCTGTTCCACACGCTGCAGGCCAAAGCGGGCGAAACGGTCGTCAAGCACTTCGACGTGCCCCACGTCTTCCTGATCGTCATCAGCCTCACCGCCGGCTGCATCATGCTCATGTGGGTCGGCGAGCTGATCACCCAGCGCGGCATCGGCAACGGGATCTCGCTGCTGATCTTCGCCTCGATCGTCGCGCGCCTGCCCGGCGGCATCCAGACGTGGTGGACCACGCAGGACCAGGTGTTCAAGGTGCTGATGCCGTTCCTCGTGCTGGCCGTCGTCGCCGGCATCGTCTTCGTGCAGGAAGGGCAGCGCCGCATTCCCGTGCAGTACGCCAAGCGCGTGATCGGCAAACGCATGTCCGAGGGCGGGCAGACCTATCTGCCGCTGCGCGTGAACATGGCGGGAGTCATCCCGGTGATCTTCGCCGCGAGCATCATGGCCTTCCCGCCGACCGTCGGCCAGCTGGTCAAAACGCACTGGGGCCAGCAGATCTCGGACTTCTTCACGCCCAACGGCTGGCACTACGTGGTGGGCGAGTCGCTGTTCATCATCGTCTTCACCTACTTCTACACCGCGGTCACGTTCAACCCGGTCGACCAGGCGGACAACCTGAAGAAGTACGGCGGCTTCATACCCGGCGTGCGCCCCGGCCGGCCCACCGCCGAATTCCTGGACAGGATCCTCGCCCGGCTGACGTTCCCCGGCGCCCTGTTCCTTGCCGCCGTGGCCGCGCTGCCGGCGATCCTGTTCGCGCGAACCCACCAGACGTTCAACTTCGGCGGCACGAGCATCCTGATCGTGATCGGCGTGGCGCTGGAAACGATGAAGCAGCTCGAGGCGCAGCTGATGATGCGCAGCTACGAGGGCTTCCTCAAGTAGCGCTGCACCTTTCCCGCGCTCCGCGGGCGTAATTTCTCGCAGACTGTGTTTCACCGCTGCAGCGTGCGCACCCGAGCGGGTAGGCTGGTCAACCCATGGCTGACCTGAACCTGATCCTGCTGGGCCCGCCGGGCGCGGGCAAGGGCACCCAGGCCGACCGCCTGGGTGAGGACTTCACCCTGCCCCACATCTCCACAGGGGACATCCTGCGCGCGCAGGTCACCGAGGGCACGCAGCTCGGCCGCGAGGCCAAGCGCTTCATGGACGCCGGTGAGCTGGTCCCCGACGAGGTCATCGTGGGCATGATCACCGAGCGCGTCGCCAGCGGCGACGCCCGCGACGGGTTCCTGCTCGACGGGTTTCCGCGCAACGAAAAGCAGGCGGACGCGCTGAAGGAGGCGCTCGACGGCCTGGACCGCCGGCTGACGGCGGCGCTGCTGATCGAGGTGCCCGATGATGAGCTGGTGCGCCGACTCGCCGGGCGCAGGGTTTGCGTGAAGAACCCCACGCACATCTACCACGTCGACTTCGACCCGCCCAAGCACGAAGACGTGTGCGACCAGGACGGCTCCCGTCTGATCCAGCGCGACGACGACAGGGAGGAGACGATCCGCCGGCGCCTGGAGGTCTACCACAGCCAGACCGAGCCGCTGATCGGCTACTACGACCGCGCCGGGCTGCTGCGCCGCTTCGACGGGCGACGCACCGCCGACGAGGTCCACGCCCACGTGCGCGCCACCGTCGCCACGCTGCGCCTGGAGGAGAAGCTCTAGCGCCCGCCTGCTGCCTTGGCGGCGCCCCTGCCCGGATAAGCTGCCAGGGTGATTATCCGGAAGTCCCCCGAGGAGATCGAGAAGATGGCCCGCTCGGGCGAGGTGCTCGTGGCCACGCTTGCAATGCTCGCCGGGAAGGTCCGCGCGGGCGTCACCACCGCCGAGCTGGACCGCGAGGCGGAGAAGTTCATCCGCAGCCGCGGCGGCACGCCCACGTTCAAGGGATACCGCGGCTTCCCCGGCTCGATCTGCGCTTCGCCCAACTCGATGATCGTCCACGGCATCCCCGGGCCCTACAAGCTCGCCGACGGGGACATCATCTCGATCGACGTGGGTGTCACGCTCGACGGGTGGGTCTCCGATGCGGCGCGCACCTTCCCTGTTGGGGAGGTCTCCCCGACCGCGCAGAACCTGCTGAGCGCGACCGAGCAGGCGCTCTACGCGGGCGTGGCGCAGTGCCGGCCGGGCAACCGCATGGGGGACGTCTCGGCGGCCATCCAGCAGGTGGCCGAGGCCGCCGGGCTTGCGGTGGTGCGCTCGCTGGTGGGCCACGGCGTGGGGCGCAGCATGCACGAGGACCCGCAGGTGCCCAACTACGGCAAGCCGGGCAGGGGGCCCGTGCTGGAGGAGGGGATGGTGCTGGCGATCGAGCCCATGACCACCGCCGGGCGCCCCGCGGTGCGCGTGGCCGGCGACGGCTGGGCGATCTTCTCCCAGGACGACTCTCCCGCCGCGCACTTCGAGTTCACCGTCGCCATCACCGCGGAGGGCCCCAGGGTGCTCACCCCGTGGCACCTGCCCGCCGGCGGCTCATCGGAGCCGCTGGCAGGCGGCGTGGCCAGCGGCGGCTGAGCTCCTCGCCGCGAGCGGGCCTGGCCGCGGCGAAGTTGCTACCATGCGGAGTCCTGCCCGTGCGCGTGGCTGCGTGCGCGCGAAGGGCACATCCACGACCCGGTAGCGGCGGCCGCAACGGCAGCCAGAGCCGAGTCGCCGGAACCCAGCCGCCGAAAGGGATCATGAAGGTAAGACCGTCGGTCAAGCCGATGTGCGAGAAGTGCAAGATCATCCGCCGCCACGGGGTGGTTCTCGTCATCTGCCAGAACAAGCGTCATAAGCAGCGTCAGGGGTAGCGGCCACATGGCACGTATCGCCGGCGTCAACCTGCCACTGAACAAGCGGTCGGAAATCGGGCTCACCTACATCTTCGGAATCGGTCGCTCGACCTCGGCCAAGATCCTCGAGCAGGCGGGGATCAGCGCGGACACCTACATCCGTGACCTCACCGAGGACGAGGTGGTCAAGCTGCGCGACCTCATCGACGAGAACCTCACCGTCGAGGGCGATCTGCGGCGCGAGCGCCTGAACGACATCAAGCGCCTTCAGGAGATCGGCTGCTACCGCGGCCTGCGCCACCGGCGCGGCCTGCCTGTCAGGGGCCAGAAGACCAAGACCAACGCAAGGACCCGCAAGGGACCCAAGCGCATGCAGGTCGCGGGCAAGAAGAAAGCCGGTAAGAAGTAATGCCCCCGGCTCCCAAACGCGCCCGCGGGCGGCGCAAGCCCAAAAAGAACATCCCCATAGGCCAGGCCCACATCAAGACCTCTTTCAACAACACCATCGTCTCCCTCACCGACACCGCCGGCAACGTGATCGCGTGGGAGTCGGCTGGTGGCGCCGGGTTCAAGGGCTCGCGCAAGTCGACGCCCTTCGCTGCGCAGGTGACCGCCGACGCGGCCGCGCGCAAGGGCCTGGAGCAGGGCCTGCAGAAGGTCGAGGTCTTCGTCAAGGGCCCCGGCTCCGGTCGCGAGACGGCGATCCGCTCGCTGCAGGCCGCCGGTCTGGAGGTCACGGGTGTCAAGGACGTCACCCCGCAGGCCCACAACGGCTGCCGGCCCCGCAAGCGGCGGAGGGTCTAGGCATGGCCCGCGATACCAGCCCGCAGTGCAAGCAGTGCCGCCGCGAGGGCCAGAAGCTGTTTCTGAAGGGCGAGCGCTGCCTGACGGACAAGTGCGGCGTGGAGCGCCGGTCCTACCCGCCGGGCGAGCACGGGCGCGGGCGCCTGAAACAGAGCGAGTACCGCGTTCAGCTGCGTGAGAAGCAGAAGGCAAGGCGCTACTACGGGGTGCTGGAGAAGCAGTTCCACGGCTACTACGTCAAGGCCTCCAGGCAGCCGGGCATCACCGGCGAGAACCTGCTGGCCCTGCTGGAGTGCCGTCTGGACAACGTGCTGGTCAGGCTCGGCTTCGCCGCATCCAGGCGCCAGGCCCGCCAGCTCATACGTCACGGCCACTGGACGGTCAACGGCCGCCGCGTGGACATTCCCAGCTATCAGGTGCGCCCCAACGATGTGATCGCGATCAAGGCCGACACGCCGGCCATGCAGGTGGTCAGGGACGCCACCGAGCTCACCGGACAGATCCCCGCGTGGCTCCAGGCCGACCACGAGTCGCTCACGGCCAAGGTGCTGCGCAAGCCGGAGCGGCGCGAGGTCGCTGCCCCGGTGCAGGAGCAGCTCATCGTCGAGCTGTACTCGAAGTAAGGACTTTTTCCCGCGCCGCCCCGGACGGGGTGGCGTTCAGAGCCGGCGCCCGAGCGGCTCCGGTGCGACACCAAAACGACGTTAGGACTCTCATGCTCGACTTCCAAATCCCCCGGATCACAAGCGAGTCCGTGGAGCAGAACCGTGGCACGTTCACGATCGAGCCGCTAGACCGCGGTTTCGGCTACACGTTCGGCAACTCGCTGCGCCGCGTATTGCTCTCCTCTCTCGCCGGCGCAGCCGTGACGAGCGTTCGCATCGAGGGGGTCGCGCACGAGTTCTCGACCATCCAGGGCGTCAAGGAGGATGTCACCGACATCGTGCTCAACCTCAAGGGCGTCGTGTGCCGCATGCACTCCGACGCCAGCGAGGTCGAGGCGCCGCTCGTGGTCACCGGCCCGGGCGAGATCACCGCCAAGGACATCGACCTGCCCGCCGGCGTTGAGATACTCAACCCCGACCTGCACATCGCCACGCTGGAGAAGAAAACCAAGCTGGAGCTGTACATGACCATCGGGCGCGGGCGCGGCTACCGTCCCGCCGAGGAGAACAAGTCCGCCGACCAGCCCATCGGCGTGATCCCGATTGACTCCATCTTCTCGCCCGTCAGGCGCGTCGCCTACGCCGTCGAGCAGGCGCGCGTGGGTCAGAAGACGGACTTCGACAAGCTCACGCTCGACATCGAGACCGACGGCTCGATCGACCCGCAGGCGGCGCTTCGCGAGGCGGCCGAGCTGCTGATCTCCCAGCTTGCGATCTTCACCGACGCCGACAGGATCCAGGAGCTGCGTGCCACACCGGGCGGGCAGCTCGACGGTCACGGCCTGGCCGTCGGTGGCGCTCCCGCCGCCCTGCAGGGCGAGGAGTGGGGCATCCTGATCGAGGAGCTCGAGCTGGGCGTGCGCTCCTACAACTGCCTCAAGCGCGCCGGCATCCAGACGGTCGGAGACCTCATCTCCAAGTCCGAGGCGGAGCTCAACGCGATCCCCAACTTCGGCAAAAAGTCCATCGACGAGGTCATCGAAACGCTGCACGCGCGAGGCCTGAACCTCCGCGCCGACTGATCTCTAAACTCACCAAGCCATGCGCCATCAGAAGACACGAAACAAGCTCAGCCGGGACTCCGCGCACCGCAAGGCGCTGCTGATGAACCTCAGCAAGGAGATCATCGAGCACGAGCGCATCGAAACGACCCAGGCGAAGGCCAAGGCCGTCAAGCCGGAGATCGAGAAGCTGATCACGCTCGCCAAGCGCGGCGATCTGCATGCGCGGCGCCAGGCCCTCTCGACGCTCGCGCAGGACAAGTTCGCCGTGCACAAGCTGTTCGTGGAGGTGGCGCCCCGCTACGCCGACCGGCCGGGCGGGTACACGCGCATCCTCAAGCTCGGGCCGCGTCGCAGCGACGCCACCGAGATGGTCTTCATCGAGCTCGTCTGATCTGGCCGCGCTGGCCGGCCGCCGCCGTTCGCGATGGTCACCAAGCTGACAGTCGAGTACGACGGCAGCAACTTCGCAGGCTGGGCGCGCCAGCCGGGGGAGCGCACCGTGCAGGAGGAGCTGGAGCGCGCGCTTCACACCGTGCTCGGCGAGCAGGCCCAGGATGGCGGCCCGCTGCGGCTGACCGTGGCGGGCCGGACCGACAGGGGGGTTCACGCCTGGGGCCAGGTGGCCAGCTACGCGCACGAGGCGGTGGATCCGCTGCGGCTCAACGGCCTGCTCGACGAGGATCTCGCAGTGCTCGCCAGCGAGCCCGCCGACGCCTCCTTCGACGCGCGCCGCGATGCGCGCAGCCGCACCTACTGCTACCGCGTGTTGAGCAGGCGCGCCCGCAGCGTGTTCACGCGCCGGCTGGCCTACTGGTGGACCGCCGGTGCGGACCCCGAGCTGCTGCAGGCGTGCGCCGCCGCGCTGCCCGGCCGCCACGACTTCACCGCGTTCACGCCCGCGGAGACCGAGCATTCCTACTTCCACTGCAACGTCATCAACGCCGAGTGGCGCGTGGTGGGAGACCTGCTGGAGCTGTGGATCGAGGCCGACATGTTCCTGCGCCACATGAACCGCGTGCTGGTGGGCACGATGCTCGAAGTGGCGGCGGGCCGGCGCAGCGTGGAGGAGTTCGCGAGCCTGCTGGCGGGGGCTCCGCGCGCCCAGGCGGGCAGAACCGCGCCCGCGCACGGGCTGGCGCTGGCTGCCGTGACCTATTGAGCGCTCGGGCGCGCAGGTTGGCTGCTGTAAGCTGCCTGCCCGCTTCCGAACGACCCAGGATGGGCCCGCAGGAGGAATCAGGCTTATGACCGGCGACCCGGTGCGACAATCGCAGCTGCTCCTGGCCAGGCTCGTGCGCCCCGGCCCGACCCCCGGCACACGCCTGGACGACATGGACGAGCAGCAGCGCGAGCAGGTGTTCGCGGTGGGAGCCGGCCAGGTGGCGAGCCTCAGCGAGCGTCTGAAGGCTCAGACGGGCTTTGAGGCGGCGGGCGCGCGCGTGCTGGACTACGGCTGCGGGGTGGGCCGCACGGCGGTCGCATTCGCGCAGAGCGCCGAGCACGTCTACGGGCTTGACATCTCCCAGTCGGTGCTCGCGGAGGCCGCCCGCTACGCCGAGCACGCGAACCTCACCAACGTCGAGTGGATGGACGCCGGGCGCCTGGGCGAGCTGGCCGGGCAGTACGACCTGGTGGTCTCCTTCTATGTCCTGCAGCACATCCCCTCGCGCGAGGGCGAGCGCATCTTCGAGACGCTTGTGCGCGGCCTGCGCCCGCGTGGCGCCGGCGCCATCCACATCGCGCTGCGCCCGAGCCATCCGACGGCGAGCCGCAACTACCTCTACCGCCTGATGCACACCTACTCGCTCGATCGCATCGGGCGCATCCTGGGGGATCTGGGCGTGATGGAATGGCACGCGCGCTTCCACCCCAAGCCGAAGGGGCAGGTGCACGAGGACGTCACGCTGATCTTCCGCAAGGACTGAGGCGAGCGCGCCCGCCCGGGCACACCGCGCGAGCAGCGGACAGGTTGCCGACGTTCACAGACGGGACCGCGCCGCCCCCTATGCTGGCTCTACATGCTCAACGTGCTGCTGACAAACGACGACGGCATCGACGCCGAGGGGCTTCAGGCGATGCGCGCGGCCCTGGAGGCGATCGAGGACGTGCGCCTGGCGGTGATCGCCCCCGACGGCAACCGCTCGGCGATGGCGCGCTCGATCACCACGCGCAGGCCGCTCGTGGTCGCCGAGACGCCGTTCTCCGACGGCACCGTCGGATACGCCACCGACGGCACGCCCGTTGACTGCGTGCGGCTCGCCAGCCTGGGCCTGGTGGAGGACTTCAAGGCGGACATCGTCGTCGCGGGCATCAACCACGGCGCCAACCTGGGCGATGACATCACATACTCGGGCACCGTCGCCGCGGCGCTCGAGGGCGTGGTGCTCGGCATCCCGGCGATCGCCGTCTCCCAGCAGTCGGGAGCCGGGGCACTCGACTACACCTTCGACGGCGGTTTCGGCTTCGAGGTGGCGGCGCACTTCGTGGCGCGCCTGGTGGAACGCATCGAGGAGGTCCCCATGCCGGCGCGCACGCTGCTGAACATCAACGTGCCCGCCAGCGAGCCCGCCGGGGTCGAGGTGACGAGCCTCGGCAAGCGGATCTACCGCGACGAGCTGCGGCTCGAGCGCGAGGAAGAGAACCGCAGGCGCTACTGGATCTATGGGGCCTACCCGGGCTACCACGACGAGCCCGGAACCGATCTTGCGGCGGTGGCCGCCGGACGTATCGCGGTGACGCCGATCCACTTCGACCTGACCGATCGCTCGAGCTTCGACGCGCTGCGGCGCTTCGACCTGGAGGGCCTGCTCGTGCCGGTCGCCCGCGACGCCGGCACGTGAGCGGCACCCCAGGCTCCAGCTCGCCCGCGCGTCGCGGAGACAGCCCCGCGGCGATCGCCCAGCGCGCACGTGAGCTGCGCGAGACGCTCGCACATCACGCCCATCGCTACTACGTGCTGGACGACCCTGAGATCGGCGATCAGGAGTACGACGAGCTGCTCACGCAGCTCAGGCGCATCGAGGAGGAGCACCCGCAGCTCGCCACCGCCGACTCGCCCACGCGGCGCGTGGGCGGCGAGCCGGTCGGGCGGCTGGAGAAGGTCGAGCATCTCGAGCCGATGCTCTCCCTGGGCAACGTGCGCTCCGAGCAGGAGCTGCGCGCGTGGGTGGAGCGGATGCGAAACCACCTGGCCCGCGAGGGCATCACCGACCCCGCGTTCACGTATGTGGTGGAGCCCAAGATCGACGGGCTGGCGATCAGCCTGCTCTACCGCGACGGCGTGCTCGTGCGCGGCGCCACGCGCGGCAACGGGGAGGTCGGCGAGGACGTCACCCACAACCTGCGCACGATCGGCGCCGTGCCGCTGCGCGTCGAGGACGCACCGCCTCTGCTCGAGGTTCGCGGCGAGGTGTACATGTCGCTGAGGGACTTCACCGCGCTCAACGAGCGCCGCGCCGAAGCGGGCGAATCGACGTTCATGAATCCCCGCAACTCAGCCGCCGGCACCATCCGCCAGCTCGACCCGGCCGACGCCGCCAAGCGGCCGCTGTCGATCTGGTGCTACCAGGTGGGCGTCACCGAGGGACTGTCCTTCCAGTCCCACTCCCAGTCTCTGCAATGGCTGCGTGACCACGGCTTCCGCGTCAACCGCGGCATCGCGGTGCTGCCCGGCGAGGACGAGGTCGTGGCGCACTGCCTGGAGTGGGAGCGCCGGCGCGGCGAGCTCGACTTCGAGATCGACGGGGCGGTCGTGAAGGTCGATGACCTCGCGCTGCAGCGCCGCCTCGGCTCGGTGGACCGCGATCCGCGCTGGGCGGTCGCCTGGAAGTTCCCGCCAACCACCGCCGTGACGCGCCTGGAGAAGGTGATGTGGAACGTGGGCAAGTTCGGCGACCTGCGCCCCTACGCCGTGCTTGCGCCCGTAGCGGTGGCGGGAGTGAGCATCCGGATGGCCACGCTGCACAACGAGGAGGACATTCTGCGCAAGGACCTGCGCCCGGGGGAGGACGTGATCGTGGTCCGCGCGGGCGATGTCATCCCCCAGGTCGTCTCGCCCGCTCCGCATGTGGCTGAGCACAGCGATCGCCCCGAGCGGCCGCATCCGCCGCGGGCATGCCCGTTCTGCGGCACACCGACGGTCAAGCCCGCCGACAGCGTCTACACGATCTGCCCCAACCGCGACTGCCCCGCGCGGGCGTGGCAGCTGCTGAAGCACTTCGTCTCGCGCGGGGCCATGGACATCGAGGGCCTGGGCGAGAAGCAGGTCGCGCTGCTGCAGGAGCGCGGGCTCGTGCGCGACGCCTCCGACATCTACCGCCTGCGCGAGGAGCAGCTGCTGGAGCTGGAGGGCTTCGGCGCGCTGTCGGTGAAGAACCTGCTCGCGGCGATCGAGGCGTCCAAGCAGCGGCCCTTCGCACGGGTGCTGTTCGCGCTGGGCATCGAGGAGGTGGGGGAGGTGACGGGACGAAATCTCGCCCAGAGCTTCCGCGACATCGACGCGCTGCTGAGCGCAACCGAGGAGCAGCTGGCCGAGGTTCCCGGCATCGGCGAGAAGATGGCGGCCTCCATCCACGCGCAGCTGCGCGATGAGCGCATGCAGCTGCTGATCGCCGCGCTGCGCCAGATCGGGCTCTGCTTCCACGAAGAGGGCCCGCCGCCGTCGGACGGGCCGCTGGCGGGCGCCACGCTGGTGCTGACAGGCACCCTGCCCGAGCTCACGCGCGAGCGCGCAACCGAGCTGATCAGCGGGGCCGGTGGCCGCGTCACCGGGTCGGTCTCAAAGAAGACGGACTACGTGGTGGCCGGAGAGACCCCCGGGTCAAAGCTCGAGAAGGCCGAGCGGCTGGGGGTTACGGTGCTCGACGAAGCGGGTCTGCTGGGACTCCTGGACGCCTAGGCGCACGGGAGCGCTCGATGGGCGCCTAGGGCTGTGAGTCTGTCGCGGCTACTTCGGCGGCCTGTTCGGCTGGTTCTTCGCCGGCCTGTTCAGCGGCTTCTTCAGCCGGCAGCTGTTCGGGTTCGGCCCCTGCGCTTGCGGACTGGGATTGTGCGGATTCGGCCTGGGTTTCGTTGGCCGCGGCGATCGTCGCGGCCTCGTTCTGTTCGCGGAACTGTTCGGCTTCTTCGGCGCTGGGAGCCGGCCCTTCGTGAACTTCCTTGACTTCGGAGGCGTCCTCTTCGTGCTCGAGCATCGTGCCAAGGGGCCCCAGCAGCCCGGCGTGGACCATCGCCACACCGGTGCTCGGTTCGTTGGGCGTGCTGGCGCACCCGCTGAGCACAGCAGCGGCCAGAACGGCCAGGGCGGCGAGCAATAGCCGCCTGTTGCGTGTTTTCACCACGCGGTTCTCTTCGGCCCCCACGGCGGGCGCCTTGAGCGGGGAAACCCACACCCGGCGCTCGTCGGGGTGAGGAGGGGCGCCGCGCGCCCGCCCGGCGCGGGCTCAGGCGATCAGCGAGGCCAGCGCGCGCATCGCCGCAAGCGTGTGCGCGGCGGTGTGCGACGCCACCGCTTCGGCGGGGGAGATCGCCGAATCGGCAAGCGTGATGGCCATGTGATCCTGGAAGGTGTGCGCCGATTCGGTGGCGATGGCGTCGTTGAAGAAAGCAAACGCGATCAGCTGTCCGTTGGCCGACTGGCAATAGCCGGCGAGGTTTGAGACGCCCGTGAGCGTCCCCGTCTTGCCCACGCAGCGCCCCGCCGCACCGGTGTCGCGCATGCGCATCGACAGCGTGCCCGTACGCCCCGCCACGGCCAGCTTCGAGCGCAGCACCGTGCCCAGCGGCGTGGGCGCCACGGCGACCAGCAGGCTCACCACCTCATAGGGGGAGGTGAGGTCCTCTTCGGAGAGCCCCGATCCGTCCACGACATGGGGGTGCAGGCCGAACATCGAGGCGATCGTCCTGCTCACCACCGCGGCGCCCGCCGCCGTGGTGCCCGCGCCGCCGTAGCCCGCGCCGAGGTCCTTCACAAGGGTCTCGGCAAAGAAGTTGTCCGAGGGCGGCAGCATCAGCCCGAGCAGTTCTTCAAGCTGGGGCGACTGCACCACGGCGAGCGTGCTCGCGCCGGCCGGCGTGGCGGCGGCGCCGCTGTGCCCGACGATGCTCACGCCCGCCGAGCGCAGGCCCGCCCACAGCTCGTGGGCTGCGAACACGGCGGGGGCGTGCGGCCCCTTCTGCGAACCGCTCTCGCCGCGGTTGAACGCGAGCGCGCTGAGGGTCCCTTCCAGGTAGGGGTCCGGCGCGTAGTCGCTGGAGGGCTCGCCGCGCAACGAGTCGAAGTAGGACTCGTCGCCCTCGATCGAGCCGGTGATGCGATGGATCCCGTCGCCCTTGACCAGGTCCTGCACGAGCGTTGAGACGCTCGCGCCCACGCCGCCGTACGCGGAGCGTATGAACGCGGTGCTCCCGAACGTGGGATCCCCGCCGCCGCGCAGGTAGAGGCTTCCTTCCCACGTTCCTGCGGGGCCCATGTGCCCGACGCCCAGCACCGTGGTGGACAGGCGCGCCGTGGGGCCCATCAGGTCCAGTGCGGTGGTGGCGGTGTAGAGCTTCTCGACCGACGCGGGCGGGCGCAGCGTCGAGGCGCGCGTGGAGAACAGGACCTGTTTGGTGGTGACGTCGTATACATAGGCGCCATCGTGCGGCCCCGCGAGAGCGATCTGGTGGGACAGATCGGCCTGCACAGCCGCCAAACCGTCGTCCGCGGAGGCGCCTGCGGCGAGCACGGAGAAACTACCGAGACAAAGTCCGCATAACAAAATTGCGAGCTTTGCAGGTGTGAAGGGGGGCACGCGGCCATAGAATGTCCGGGTATGGGCAAGGTTGTCAAGTTGGAACCGGTCCTGAAGGGGCAGGCGGCCGCGAAACCGCGCAGCCGCCGGATGGCGCCCCGGGGAGTCGGGCGCCCCGAGTCGGTCGATCGCCGGCGGCGCTCGCGTCGCGACAAGACGGCCCTTGTGCTCGGCGGCGGAGGCTTCACCGGCGGGGTGTATGAGATCGGGGCTCTGCGCGCCCTTGACCTGCTGGCTGTCAACAGCACCGTCAACAACTTCGACGTCTACGTGGGCACCTCCGCGGGCGCGTTCATCGCCTCGCTGTGCGCCAACGGCGTCACCCCCGAGGAGATGATGAGGGTCGTCACCAAGCAGGGCGGCAAGGCGGCCTTCAAAGACATCGACATCGGCGACCTGCTTCGCCCCAACTTCCTGGAGTTCGCGCGCAAGGGTGCGCTGATGCCCTTCCGTGCGGCGTCGCTGGTGCGCCAGTTCGTCACGCAGCCGGGCGGCTTCACGGCGATGGACGTCGTGATGGGCCTCGCCGACGGGCTGCCGTCGGGGATCTACTCAGGGGCGGGGATCGAGCGCTATCTGGAGGAGGTGCTCTCGGAGCCCGGTCGCAGCGACGACTTCGGCAGCCTGGAGTGCGAGCTGTACATCACAGCCACCGACCTCGACACGTGCGAGCGGGTCATCCTGGGCGCGCCAGGCACCGAGGACGTGCCGATCTCCACCGCCGTGCGAGCCTCGGGCGCGCTGCCGATGGTCTACTCGCCGGTGCAGGTTCACGACCGCGAGCTGATCGACGGCGGCATCGTCTCGACGACCAACCTGGACATCGCCGTGGAGGCGGGAGCGAAGCTGATCGTGGTGATCAACCCGATCGTGCCGTTCGTCAACGACTTTTCGGGCCGCGTGCAGACGCTCAGAGGCAGCCGCGAGCGAAAAGTCTCCGACATGGGCTTCGCACAGATCGGCTACCAGGCGTTCAAGCTGGTCGCCCACCAGCGGCTGCACGAACTGGCCAAGACCTGGGAGCAGCGCTACCCGGAGGTGGACATCGTGCTGATCGAGCCCGAACCCACCGACGAACTGATGTTCCAGACATCCATGATGAGCTTCACCTCGCGCGTGGCGATCGCGCGGCACGGCTTCGAGTCGGTGACCAAGCAGCTCGCAGGAGAGTACGGCCGCTACCAGGAAGTCGCCGAACGCCACGGCCTGGACATCTCGGCCAAGCGCGTGCGCCAGGTGGTGGAGCACTTCGACGAGGAGATCGAGGCTGTCAGCGCGTGGCGCAAGATCCTTGAGGGCACCACCGGAGCCCTGCTGCGCCAGTCCGCCTCTGCGGGCTAGCTGCCCGCTTTCTCCACCGCGTCCAGCAGCCGGTCCGACGCGGCGCGCGAGCGTAGCGAGATGCGCACGAAGCGGGGCTCGCCGAGCGGGTCGCCGGCTGCCACGATCACGCCCGCGCGGGCCAGGCGGGCCGTGAGCTCGGCGCCGCCCAGCGTGGGGTGGGCCGCCCACACGAAGTTGGCCTGGCTCTCGCTCAGCTGGAAGCCGCGCTCGCGCAGGCCGGCGGTCACGCGCCGGCGCTCCTCGCCGATGATGCTCGCCCTGCTCTGCACGAGCTCTGAGCAGCTGCGCAGCGCCTCAAGGGCGCCCGCCTGGGAGACCTCAGAGACGCCGAGGTCGGGCTCGAGCTCGGCGAGCAGCTCCCCGGAGCCGGGTCCGCCGATGGCGTAGCCGATGCGCAGGCCCGCCAGGCCCCATGCCTTGGAGAAGCTGCGGAACACCAGCAGCTGCGGATGCTGCTCCAGCAACGCAAGCGCGGCGTTGGTGGGCTGCGCGTCCGCGAACTCCACCAGCGACTCGTCGAGCAGGACCGCGACGTTCGCGGGCAGCCCCTGCAGCAGCCGCCGCAGATCCGCCACCGCCAGCAGCTCGCCGGTGGGATCGTTGGGACTGGCGATCGCGATCGCGCGCACTCCCGTCTCGCTGCCTGCGGCCTCGATCAGCGCATCGACGCCGCCGGAGACGCGCACGGCCTGGCCGTGCGCCCGGCGCGCCATGATCGGATACAGCGGGTAGGAGGGCCAGGGCGTCAGCAGCTTCTGTCCCGGCTCGATCACCGCTCGGGTCGCCGCGCTCAGCAGCTCAGCCGAGCCGTTGCCCAGGATCAGGCGCTCGGGCTCAACGCCGTGGCGCTCGGCGAGCAGGTTGCGCAGATCGGTGGCCTGCAGATGCGGATAGCGGTGCAGGCCTCGGCGCGCGACGAAGGTGATCGCGTTCACCACGCGCGGGTGGGGCAGCTCCGGCCACGTGGTGAAGGACAGGTCGAGCGTGTGCACCCGCGCGAGCTCCTTGCGTTTGCGCTCTGCCGACTGCTCGCGCAGGCCGGCGTTGACCTCCTCCTCGGACATCCCTTCGAACTGGCGGTAGTAGTCGAGCAGGCCCATGGCTATGGCTGGTTCTAGCAGCGGAGGTGCAGGGCCGGCCGGCCGGGAGCCGCGTGCGCGCGGCGGATGCTTCTACAGGCCCCCGTTGCCGGGTCCGTGGATCACCAGGAACCAGAACGCGAAGACGCATGCGCCGATCACCGCGGTGATCGCGAACACGCGTCCGAGCACCCCGGTGCGCTGGTCGTGCCCGGCGGCGCGGCGAACGAGAATCCACGCCTGGTCCATGCGCCGCAGCAGCGACAGTGCGCCGAAGAGCAGCGCGAACAGACCGGCAAAGGAGACGACGATGCCGGCGCTGACGCTGCCGGTGAGGTAGTTCGCCTCCGAGCCCAGCCACAGGCACGCGAGCGGGATCGGGCCCCAGCAGAGCAGGCTGAGCAGCGTGATGCCCGCGAGCAGGAAGCCCGCGAGCGATCCGTCCACGCGCTGGCGCAGCTCCCCGCCGCGCTCGGGCAGCGTGCGGAAGTGCACAGGCGCGGTGCCCGGACGGCGCCCTACGAACAGGCCCCCGGTGTCAGACGGATCGGTGCGCATGTGGACTATGTTCGCAGGTGCCGGGCGCGAGGCCCGCTAGCCGGCGTAGAGCGCGTCCAGGATGTCGGCGTATTTCTCGTTGACCACGTTGCGCTTGACCTTCAGCGTGGGCGTGAGCTCGCCGGTGGCCTGGGAGAGGTCGTGGTCGAGGATGGCGAACTTCTTGACCTGCTCGACCTGAGCGTATTTGGCGTTGACGCGGTCGAGCTCCTTCTGGACCATCTCGTGCACCGCGGGATCCTCGGCGAGCGCCGCGATGTCCTCCGGCAGTCCGTGCTCGCGGGCGAAGACGGGAATCTCCTCCTCATCCAGCGTGATCAGGATGACGGGGTAGGGCCGTTTGTCGCCGTGCATGACGGCCTGGGAGATCCAGCGGCACTGTTTCAGTTCGTTCTCGATGTTCGCGGGGGTCAGGTTCTTGCCACCGGCGGTGATGATGATGTCCTTCTTGCGTCCCGTGATCGACAGGTAGCCGTCCGCGTCGAGCGAGCCGAGGTCGCCGGTGTGCAGCCAGCCGTCCTCCACCGCGCCGAAGCTGGTGGGCGCGTGGTTGTGGTAGCCGTTGAAGATGTTCGGCCCCTTGATCAGGATCTCCCCGTCCTCGGCTATGCGCAGCTCCACGCCCGGCAGCGCCCGTCCGACGGTTCCGAAGCGGTGGTTCTCGAGCGTGGAGATCGTCGCGGCGGTCGCCGTCTCGGTCATGCCGTAGCCCTCGAACACGGGAATGCCGCACGCGTAGAAGAACTCGAGGATCTCGTGGGCGATCGGGGCCGCCCCGCTGGTGGCGTGGCGGACGTTGCCGCCGAAGATCGCGCGCACGTTCTTGAACAGCTGCTCGTCGGCCGCGTCGAACTGGCGCTGCATCTCCTCGGGGACCTCCTCGCCGCGGATCTGCATGTCGCGCACCCTCACCCCGAGCGCGATGGCCTGCATCGTCTGCTCCTGCTCCTCCGCCGGTTTGGCTTCGATGGCTCCGTGGGCGAGCGTGTAGATCTTCTCGAAGACCCTCGGAACGGAGGGCAGGTAGGTGGGCTTGACCTCCATCAGCTCCGCAACGATGTTCTTGGTGTCGCCGCCGAAGTAGGCAAGCGTGCTGCCCAGGGCGAACGCTGCCAGCTGGACGAGCAGTGCGTAGGCGTGGGCGAGCGGCAGGTAGAGGTAGGTGATCTCCTCGTCGGTGATCTCGCGCACCTCTGAGATCATCGTGATGATTGCGCGGTAGTTGCCGTGGGTGAGCACGCACCCCTTCGGGTTGCCCGTGGTGCCGGAGGTGTAGATGAACGTGTACGGGTCCTCGGGCCGGACGGCGTCGCGCCGCGCCGCCAGCTCCTCCGGGCGGTGGCGGCGCCCGCGCTCGCGAACCTCCTGCAGCGGGATCGCGCCCAGCGCGGCGATGCCCGTGGCCGAGCCGTTGCCGCTGTTCTCGGCGGTGGGGGGGTCCATGACGATGACGATGCGCAGGTTGGGCAGGCGATCACGGATCTCGGCGATCTTGGCCAGCTGGGTCACGTCCTCGCAGATGACCGCGCAGGCATCGGAGTCCGAGAGCACCCAGTGGCACTCCTCGGGGGAGTTCGTCGGGTAGATCGGGACGACAACCGTTCCCGCGGAGGTCGCGCCCATGTCGGCGTAGCTCCAGTCCGGCCGGGTGGTGGCGAGGATCGAGACTCGCTCGCCCGCCTCGATGCCGAGGTCGATCAGGCCGAGGCCGATCTCCGTGACGATCTCGTCAAGCTCGCGGTAGGTGACGTCATGCCAGGCACCGTCCTGCTTGTAGCGGACGGCGCAGTGCTCGGCGTAGCCGGCCAGCGTGTGCGGGAGCAGGTCGGCGATCGTCTGCGATCCCGTGGTCGATGCCGCGGTAGTGGCCTCCATCTAGATCTCCCTCCCTCGAACTCCGGCGAATTGAGAGTTGATGTTAGACCCTCCGCAGGGCCGAAAGGCCCATCCCCGTGCGGTTCTCCGGGCGCGGCGCGCTCAGACGGGGTTGGGCACCTCGAGGAACACATGCGCCAGATCGAAGCGATCGGCCAGATGGATCCCCAGTGCCCTCACGCCGAAGATCTCCGTCGCATGATGCCCCGCGGCGATCAGGTGCACTCCGCACTCCTGCGCCAGGGCGCGCGTGCGCTCCTCTGGCTCCCCGGTCACCAGCGCGTGCGCTCCGGCGGCCGCGGCCTCGGCCAGGTGGTCGGCTCCCGCCCCGGAGATGATCGCGACGCGCTCAACCCATTCGGGGCCGGCATCGAAGACGAGCGGCTCGCGCGAGGTGGCCGCTGCGACCGCGGCGACCAGATCGCGCACGGTCATTCCCTCGCCCGGCAGCCGGCCGAGCACGCCGACCGGCTGGCCTGCGACGAGGCCGAAGGCAACCGGCTCGCCCACACCAAGGGCCTGGGCGAGCTGCGCGTTGTTGCCCAGCTTCGGATGCGCGTCCAGCGGCAGGTGGTAGGCGGCCAGCGCCACTTCGGCCTCGAGCAGCAGTCGCAGGCGCGCCGCGAGCACCGGGTCCAGGGCCGTGACCCCGGAGCCCCAGAAGAGCCCGTGGTGGACGAGCAGCAGCTCGGCGTCCTCCGCTGCGGCCATCGCGAACAGCTCCGCGTTGGCCGAGACTCCTGTCGCGATCCTGCCGATCTCGACGGGCCCGGGGACCTGCAGGCCGTTGAAGCAGTAGTCGGTGAAGCGCCCCGGCTCCAGCAGCCGGTCTAGCTCGTCGAGGATCTCCTGTATCGGCACCGGCACAGGAGCGAAGATAGCGCTGTGGAATACTCCGGTGCGCATCGGGGCGTGGCGCAGCCTGGTAGCGCGCACCGTTCGGGTCGGTGAGGTCCCGAGTTCGAATCTCGGCGCCCCGATTGATTGGTTTCTGGCGACGTCCGGCAAATACGGCCGGTCGCCGCCAGCGTTCGCGAGACGCGGGCCAGCCTGACACGCTGGACCCGGCTGCGGGGAGGCTAGCCGCTGTCCTCGGCGAAGTCGGTGGTTTCGACTCCGAGCACGCCGTCGATCCTGTCCAGGGCGAGCGTCAGCGCCTCGATCTCCGGTCTACCCCGTACCTCGAGGGTGACGGCGACGGCGGGGACACCCGCGATGCGCCCGCCCTCGATCTGATGGGTTGCCATGCGATGTATAGCCAACCCCAGCTTGGTGCTCTCGGTGATGACCTCGCGCAGGATCCCGCGCCCGTCCTCGTAGACCACGCGCAGGCCGAAGCCGAGATATCGAGACGGGGGCAGTCGTGCGGCGATGCCCGGATAGAAGAAGACGACGACGAAGTGGGCGGCCGTCACCACGAGCGCCAGGACCACCAGACCGGCGCCGCACGCCATCCCGATCGCCGCGGTCATCCAGACGATCGCCGCCGTCGTAAGGCCTCGGACCGCGTCGCCGCGCACGAAGATGAGCCCGCCTCCGATGAAGCCGATGCCGGAGACCACGCCGGCGGCCACACGCGAGGGATCCAGGATCACGCGACCGCTGCTCAGCACGTCGCCAAAGCCGTACTTGCTGATGATGATGAACAATGCGGCACCCACGCCGACGAGGGTGTGGGTGCGCAGCCCCGCGGACTTCTGGCGCCACTCGCGCTCGAGCCCGATCAGCGAGGAGAGGGCGAACGCGAGTCCCAGCTCGCCCACCTGCTTCCAGCCCTGGCCCGTGACCGCGGCCAGGACGATGTGCCTTCCCCACAAAGTCAATCGACAATACCGAATTGTGGGCGGCGCATCCGGAGCGGGCAGCGCTTCCGCGCCGCCCGGGGCTCAACCCGCGTCGAGCGCGCGCTCACGCCGGTGACGGCGCAGAGCCCGGCGGCCCGAGGCGATTCCCGCGGCGAGCAGCGCCAGCGGCACGAGCACCGCGGCGAGGATCAATATCGCGGTGAGCGTCACCAGCAGCACCCTGCCGGCGTCGTGCAGGCCTCTGTGAATCGTGAGGCCTTCGCTGGCGGGCTGCGTGTCGCCGAGGATGGTCACTTCGACTTCCGCGGTGCCGGCGCTCCGGGAGACCGCGTTGAAGGCGCTCTGCGCACGCGTGATCGCGCCGCGGTTCTGCGAGAGGCGTTCGCGCAGGCTGTCGATCTGGCCTTCAGTAGCGGCGGCGGCGAGCGCTCGCAGAAGCGCCTGGCGTTCGGCGAGCGCATCGCTCAGCTGCTGGTGGGCGGAGTTGTAGGAGTTGGTGATGTCCTGCAGGCTCTGGTTCTCCGAGCGCACCGGCGCCAGCCGGCCGATCGCCGTCAGGGCGGCTCCGAGCCGGGCGCTTGGCAATCTCAGCGCGAGCGTGCCTTCGCTTGCCCCGTGAGCCTGCGTCTGAACGTTGGAGCTCTGCACATAGCCTCCCAGGCGTACGGTCAGCTGGCCGACCTGATCTGAGACCCCCTGCACGTCGGCCGCGGTCGTGCCAAGCGTCACGGAAGCCCCAAGCTGCTGGACCCGTCCGGGCGCCGCAGCTCCAGCCGGTGAGCTCGTCGCGGGTACGAGCGCCGGGTTCTGGCTTTCCCGGGACGCAGCCGCGCCGGAGCTTGCTCCCGCGGTCGCGGAGGCGAGCGGCACTTCGGCGGGGGAGAAGACATGGCTACTCGCGGCTTTGTGGTGAACCGCTCCGGAGCTGGGGGAGATGTCGGGCGTGGCGGCCTGGGGGTGGACGGAGCCGCCCGTGCCTGTCCCTCCCGCGACGACCAGCACGGCGACCAGCGCCACCGCAACGGCGAAGGCCCCGCCGAGGGCGCCGCGACGATGGCCCAGGAGCGTGCGCGAGCCCGTGCGCAGCCAGGCGCGCCTGCGCCGGCCGGGCAGAGGGCTTGGCGAGGCGGAGGCCAGCCCGGTCGCTGCTCCCGTGGGTCCCAGCGCGCCACGGCGCTGCAGTTCGCGCTCCAGGCTCACGGCGAACTCCGGGTCCATCGCCGGCGCGAGCGAGCGCACGTCCCCGCGCAGCTCCCGCCAGCTCTCCGCCGCGGGTCCCTGCGCATCCCCGGCCAGCGCGAGGTCGAGCTCGGCGACCCAGGCCTTCTGGACCGGAGCGGGCTCCTCCGATGGGAAGCGAATGACCCTCATGCGACCTCCGCGGCGCGGCCGCTCTCGCCACAGTGCTCGCGCAGCCGCGTCAGCGCACGGTGCAGGCGGGTTCCGGCGTTGGACTCGCTGATGCCCAACGCACGCGCAAGCTCGGCATTGGAGAGCTGACCGTGGAACTTCAGCAACACCACCTCGCGTTCGCGCAGCGGCAGCGAGCGCAACGCCTCGTGCACGGTCGCGCGGCGCTCGGCCTCGGCGAGCAGCTCGTCCGGGGCGGCGCGCGTGGCTTCCTCCTCCGTCCCGCTCAGCGGCCGCTCGTGGCGGCGCCTGCGCAGCTCGTCGAGCGCGGCGTTGCGCGCGATCGCGAACAGCCACGCCCGGGGCGTGCCGCGGCCACGGTCAAGACGCGAGCGCGAGCGGTAGAGCCGCTCGAAGGCAAGGGCGGTGACGTCCTGGGCCGTTGAGCGGTCGCCGAGCAGCGAGATCAGGTAGCCGTGGACGTCGGCGGCACACCCTTCGAACAGCTCGCCGAAGGCGGCGTCGTCGAGCGGCTGCGCTTTGGGCTCGGAATCGCTCATCACCCCTACTACGCGCAGATGGGCGTTCCGTCACGCGGATCTTCACCGAGTCGCTCGGCTCGCGCCCGATCTCGTGAGGCCCGAGCGGCCGCGCGGCGCCCCGTGCCGGAGAGGGGCGCCGCGCGCGATGGCCGCCGGTGCGCTACCAGCCGCCGCCGGAGCTGGTGCTGCTGCCGGAGCCGGAGCTTGCCGAGCTCTTGGCAGCCTTGACGGCGTGCCCGCTGGCGTTGATCGCCTCCCACGTGCCGCCGAAGCTGCTGACGCCCACGTAGCCGGTCTCATCTGCGCGGCTGTCGCCGCTGTAGAGATAGAGCGGGTGGCCGGCGTAGGTCACCTGGCTCGAGCCGCCGGACAGCTTCACGCTCGAGAGCAGCGAGGCGCGCACGCCCGACCCTGCGACCGGCCTGCCGCTTGTGGTCAGAGCCGGCCAGATCTGCAGGCAGCCCGAGACCTTCGCGCAGCTGTCCTTGCCGGCGCTGTCGCGGGTGAACTCGAACAGCGTGGAGCCCGAGGAGGTGGTGAGGATGTTCCCGAGGCTCGAGTGGCTCACCTGGACCTTGGCGGCGCGCGCCGCCAGCGCCGTGGAGCCGTGGGTGCTGGCGCTTGCGATCGCCGTCGCGCCCCCGGCGCACGCGAGCAGGAGAACTGCGGATATGGCGGGTGCTCTCTTCATTGGTTGTCTCCCGGATGGTTGTTGGCCGCGATGCACCGGATGCGCAGGCGGCAGTTTGGCCGTTTGGGCATGAAGACGCCGCTGGGAGTAGAACCTTCCAGGGCGCGGGGCCGGGGCGTCTAGCTGGCCAGGGCCAGCAGTTCGGAGGCGCTCACACCGCGGCCGCTGAGGACGCACAGCCGCCCCTCGCGCTCCCATGCGACCACGCTGGTGCCGTGCTCGCTGAGCAGGTGATAGGCGACCCCGTCGCGCCAGCTCACCGCGCCGGCCGCCGCCGGCGCCGGCAGCCCGCCGACGATCGCATAGCCGATGCGCTGGCCGCGCACGCCTGCGTAGAAGATGGTCCGCACCGTGCGCCCGCCGACGCGGTCCAGGCGCGCGCCCGTCGGGCGCAGGCGCCACAGCCGCTCCCACGCAGGGAACGCGACTCCTTCGACGTTCGCGGTGAGCTCGCCCGCGTGGCTCCTGCTCAGCGGCGGCGCGGGCATCCTCGCCGGTGAGAGAGTCAGCGCCGCGGCCTGCTGGAGCGTGAAGCCGCCTGAGCCCCCTCCCGCCGCCAGCAGGACCACGAGCACGGCCGCGAGCGCCGCGAGTCCGGGGAGTCCGAGCCGCAGCAGCGGCCGGGGCAGGCGCGGCGCGCGGCGGTGCCGTTCGGAGTCCCCCTGCACGAGCGCCTCGACGTGGCGGTGCAGCCGCTCCGGCGCGGGAGCGTCGATCGCTCGCAGCAGCTCAACCAGTTGCTGCTCTGTTCTTGGCCGTCGCTCGCTCATGAGGTCTCTCCTTCAGATAGAACTCCGCGCGCGCCGTTCCCTTCCCGGGCGCCCGGAGCGTCCTCGGCAGAGCACAGGCGCTGCGCGATCTGCTTGCGGGCCCTGAACAGGCGCGTGGTGATCGTCGCCTCGCGAACCCTCAGCGCTCGTGAGGCTTCGCGGTAGGAGAGGCCGAGCACGTCGATCGCGACGATCGCCAGGCGGAAGTCCTCGGGAAGCTCGGAGATGGTGGCGTAGATCTCCTGAACCTCAAGCGCCCGCTCGGGCTGTCCCATGGGGCGCGGATCGCAGGCCATCTCGTCGTGCAGCTCAGCGACGACCTGCGGCCGGCGCCCGGCGCTGCGGCGTCCCGTCAGGAAGGTGTTGCGCAGGGCCCTCATCAGGTAGTACAGCTCGGTGTCCCCGCGCACCATGCGCGGCTGCTTAAGGACGCGCGCGAAGGTCTCCTGCACCAGATCCTCGGCATCCTCGCGCGAGCCGCACAGCGCCCACGCCGAGCGGTAGAGGCGGTCGATGTGCTGTGAGAGGGAGCCTGGGTCCAGGGTGCGCATCTGGCCTGGCTCGCGGCCACGCAGCTGGGAGCGCGTCGGCAGAAGCGCCATCGTGGTTCGCGCCGGGGAGCTGGATGGGGACATCGGCTACTCGCCTAGACGCCCATCTTCCCCCAACCTTCCCGAAGTCATACGCGGACCGTAGCCGCAGATCGGCCCCACGTGATTCTGCCGGCCCGTCAGAATGCGCGCAGCTATGCGTCCATGGCCGAGGGCAACCTACGAGTGGGGCTCGACCGGGCCCGAGCGCGAACGGGCGCTGCCCTGCGACGGCCTGGTCGATGAGCCGGGCGATGAGCTCTACCGGGCGCTGAATGTCGAGGCGCCCGCGGCGCAGGTCTTTCGCTGGCTGTGCCAGCTGCGCGCGGCCCCCTACAGCTACGACCGCATCGACAACGGCGGCCGGCGCAGTCCGCCAACGCTGACGCCGGGCCTTGAGAACCTGGAGGTGGGCCAGCGGGTGATGAGGATCTTCCGCCTGATGCACTTCGAGCCAGGTCGCTCGATCACGGTCCTATGCAAAGGCCGTCTGCTCGGCACCGTCGCGTGCACCTACGAGGTGGCGCCACTCTCGCCGCAGCGCAGCCGGCTGTTGGTGAAGGTGCTCGTCGAGTACCGAGGCCTGCGCGGAGCGGCGATGCGCCTGGCGCTGCCCCCGGGCGATCTGGTGATGATGCGCCGCCAGCTGCTGAACCTGAGGCAGCTCGCGCAGCAGGAAGCCTCAAGCCCGCCGTAGCGGGCGCTAACGCTACAGCTTGGTCGCCAGCCGCTCGTGCACCGAGCGGACCGCGCTCGAGCCCTCGCCCACGGCGGCCGCGACGCGCTTCATCGAACCGTGGCGAACGTCGCCCGCGGCGAACACCCCGGGTCGCGAGGTCTCAAACGGCAGAGGCTCGGCGCCGCCCGCAGCGGCCGACTCCGGCAGCTGGCGGTCGGTGAGCACGAAGCCGTGCTCGTCGAGCGTCACGCATTCGCCCAGCCACTCGGTCGCCGGCTGCGCGCCGATGAAGCAGAACAGCCCGGAGCACGGAAGCGTCTGCTCCTTGCCCTCCCGCGTGCTGAGCGTGACGGCCTCGAGATGTCCGTCGCCGGCCAGCGCGGTGACTTCCACCCCGCCGATCACCGTGATCTGGGGGTCTGCTTCGATCCGCTCGATCAGGTAACTGGACATCGTGGCGGCGAGATCCTGGCGGCGGATCGCAATGCTCACGCTGCAGCTGTGCTGGCCCAGGTAGATGGCGGCCTGCCCGGCGGAGTTCCCGCCGCCGACCACCACCACCGCGCTGCCGTCGCACACACGCGCCTCCAGATCGGTTGCGGCGTAGAACACGCCGGCGCCCTCGAAGCGCTCCAGGCCCTCCACCGGCAGGCGCCGGTAGCGAGCACCCGAGGCGACGATCACGGCGCGCGCGGGTATCTCGCTGCCGTCGCCCAATACGACCACGTTGAAGCCCGGTTCCGCACGCAGGCGCGCCACCTCGCAGGGCGAGTTCAGGCGCGCGCCCAACCTCATCGCCTGTACGGCCGCCCTGCCGGTGAGCGCCTCGCCGGAAATGCCGTTGGGGAACCCCGCGTAGTTCTCGATGCGCGAGCTCGCACCGGCCTGCCCGCCGATGGCGACCGCGTCAAGGCACACCGTGCTCAGGCCCTCCGAGGCGCCGTACACGGCCGCAGACAGCCCAGCCGGGCCGCTGCCCACCACCACCAGGTCGAACATGTAGCCGGGCGTGGGCTGGTAGGTGAGGCCGAGGTGCTCGGCGAACACCGCGGGCGTGGGCCGGCGTAGCGTTTCCGTCGCGATGATCACCGCCGGTATGTCCTCGCGGGCGATGTCGTTCGCGCGCATCAGTTCCTCGGCGCCGTTGGGGTCCTCCTCCACATCGATCCACGTGTAGGGCAGGCGTGAGTGGTCGGCGAACGCCCGCAGGCTCATGGCCTCGGCCGAGAAGCGCGAGCCGATCATCCTGATCGCCTGTGCGCCCTCGCCGGCGCGCAACTGCTCGCGGCGGGCCACCAGCGCGGCGAGGATCACTTCGCCGAGCGCGGGGCGCAGGCTCATCATCCGGCGGAACTCGGGCTGGGCGATCACGACGATTCGCGCGGGCTGGGCGGCTCGTGCCGAGAGGACCCTGCGCTGGCCCGTCAGCAGCGAGAGCTCGCCGATGAACGAGCCGGGGGCGAACGTCGAGACGACCACCTCGCCGCCGTCCTGCGGACGGAACAGCTCGACGGTGCCCTCCAGCACGAGGAACAGGTCCAGGTTGTCCTCGCCGGCCGCGAACAGCAGGTGGCCCGCCTCCAGCTGCTGCTCGCTGCCGAACGTTGCCATCTCGGCGAGGTCCGCAGCGCTCAGGCGCGGCGACGCATGGCCGACGAAATCCACCCCTGTGGCGGGCGGCTGCCCGCTCTCTGGCTCTGGCGTCGCGCTCATCCCAGGCCCATCAGCTTCGCATGACCGGAGCCCCGGCGCCAGCACGCCCCCTGCGGCGCGCATCGGGCTCGTCGGGGGGCTCGCCGTCCTCCTCGGCGCGGGGACGCTGTGTGCGCATGAACCACGCGCCACCGATGATCGTCAGCAGGCATGCCACCCAGAAGTTCAGCCGCTGGCCGAGGAGGTGATGGGCGGGGTCCACGCGCAGCTTCTCCTCGAAGATGCGGAACGCCGAGTAGCCGGTCACGTACAGGGCGAAGATGCCGGGTGCGCGGATCCTTCTGTGTTTGATCAGCCAGACCAGCGCGGCGGCGAGCAGCAGGTCCCAGATGAGCTCGTACAGGAACGTGGGCTGGAAGGTGGCGTACTGCAGGTAGCCCGTGGGGCGGTGCCCCGGGCTGATCTGAAGGGCCCATGGCAGGCTGGAGGGGCCGCCGAAGAGCTCCTGGTTGAAGTAGTTGCCCACCCTGCCGATCGCCTGCGCCACCAGGATCCCCGGTGCGGCCGCGTCCATGAAGGCCGGGATGTCCACCTTGGCGCGGCGCAGCGGCACGAGCCCGCCCAGGACGCCGCCGGCGATGCCGCCCCATATGCCCAGGCCGCCCTTCCAGATCGCCAGCCAGCCCCACCAGTTGTGCGGAACTTCGTTCCAGCTGGTGATGTCGTGGTAGAGCCGGCCCCCGAAGATGCCCGCCGGCACGCCCCACAGCGCGACCGTGTAGACCAGATCGGGGTCGCCGCCGTGTTCGCGCCAAAGCTTGCGCGCCACGAGGATCGACCCCGTGATGCCCACCACGTAGCACAGGCCGTAGTAGTGGAAGAACAGCGGGCCGACGTAGAACCCGTTTTTCGACGGGCTGGGGATCGAGGCCAGCATCGCTAGAGGCTAGAACAGCCGGCGAGCCGAGGCGGTGCTGGAGGCGTTGGCCGCGAGGCGCAGGCTAGGCTGAGGCGGATGACCGCGCAGCAGCTGGGCACCGTTGCCGAGATCCTCTCCGCTCGCGCCGGCGAGGAGATGGAGCTGAGCGACCGCTTCCTGAACCCCCAGATGGGCCGGATCCTGCGGACGCTGGGGTTCGACAGGACCTGGGCGGGTGGCGAAGGCGCGCACCTGATCGACTCCGCCGGCGAGCGCTACCTGGATCTGTTCGGCGGTTACGGCGTGTTCGCCATCGGGCGAAACCACCCGGAGGCGATCGCGGCGCTCCAGGAGGTTATGGCTGCGCGCACCGGCAACCTGCCGCAGCTGGGCGTGACCCTGCTCAGCGGCGTGCTCGCCGAACAGCTGCTCGCTCGCGCGCCCGCCAGCGTGGCGGCGATGGTCCCCGCGAACACGGGGACCGAGGCGGTGGAGGCGGCGATGAAGCTCGCGCGCGCCGCCACCGGCCGTCCGCGGATCCTCTACGCCGAGCACGCCTTCCACGGGCTGACACTCGGCTCGCTCTCGATCAACGGCAACGCGGAGTTCCGCGAAGGCTTCGGCCCCCTGCTCGCCGGCTGCGACCCAGTTGCCTTCGGCGACGTGGACGCCCTGAGGGAGCAGCTCGCGCACGGGGATGTGGCGGCCTTCGTGGTCGAGCCGGTGCAGGGCAAGGGGGTCAACCTGCCCCCGGACGGCTACCTGGCGGCGGCCCAGGCGCTCTGCCGGGAGGCCGGTTCGCTGTTCGTGTGCGATGAGGTGCAGACGGGCGTTGGGCGCACCGGCAGGTTCCTGGCCCTGGAGCACTGGGATCTGCAGCCGGACATGATCTGCCTCGCCAAGGCCCTCTCGGGGGGCCTCGTGCCGGTCGGCGCCGTGCTCGTCTCGCGGCAGGCCTTCGACGCCGTGTTCGACGGCATGGAACGCGCGGTCAGGCACGGCTCGACCTTTGGCGGCAACGACCTGGCGGCGGCCGCTGCGCTGGCCAGCCTGCGCGTCATCGACAACGAGGATCTCGTGGGCCGCTCCGCGCGGATGGGGGACCTGCTGCTGGAGCTCACAGCGCCGTTGGTCGAGCGCTTCGATGTCGTACGCGCCGTTCGCGGCCTCGGGCTGATGTGGGCGATCGAATTCGGGCCGCCCGCAGGCGCGACCGCGCGCCGGCTGTGGGAGACCGTGGAGCGCCGCCAGCCGGGCCTGTTCGCGCAGCTCGTCACGGTGCCGCTGTTTCACGAGCACCACATCTTCTGCCAGGTGGCCGGACACCACATGAACGTGATCAAGGCGCTGCCGCCCCTCTGCATCGAGGAGTCCGAGATCCGCCGTTTTGCCTCCGCGCTGGAGCAGACGATCGCAGCCGCAGAGCGCTATCCGGCGGCGCTGGCGCGCTTCGGGCTGCGCACCGGACTGAGGGCCGCCCGCGTACGCCGCTAGCCTAGGCGGTTGTGCTCGAGACCAGGCAGGACATACGCAACGTGGCGATCGTCGCCCACGTCGACCACGGCAAGACCACTCTGGTGGACGCGATGCTGTGGCAGTCGGGCGCCTTCCGTGAGGGCCAGGACGTCAACACCCGCGTGATGGACTCGATGGACCTGGAGCGCGAGAAGGGCATAACGATCCTCGCCAAGAACACCTCGCTGCGCTACCGCGACGTCAAGCTGAACATCATCGACACCCCCGGCCACGCCGACTTCGGTGGCGAGGTGGAGCGCGGTCTGACGATGGTGGACGGAGTGCTGCTGCTCGTGGACGCCTCCGAGGGCCCGCTGCCCCAGACGCGCTTCGTGCTGCGCAAGGCGCTGGAGTCCCGCCTGCCTGTGATCCTGGTGGTCAACAAGGTCGACCGCCCCGACGCGCGCGTGGCGGAGGTCGTCGATGAGGTGTATGAGCTGTTCCTGGACCTCGACGCCGACGAGCACCAGATCGAGTTTCCGATCGTCTACTGCAACGCCAAGGCCGGCATCGCCTCGCTGCACTACGAGCCGGGCAAGCCCCTGGAGGGCACGACGCTCGCTCCGCTGCTGGACCTGCTGCTCGAGCGCATCCCCGCCCCCACCTATGAGGCCGGCTATCCGCTGCAGGCGCTGGTCACCAACCTGGACGCCTCCCCCTACGTGGGGCGCCTGGCGATCTGCCGCGTGCGCAACGGCACGATCCGCAAGGGCCAGCAGATCGCCTGGTGCCGTGCCGACGGGAGCATCAAACGGGTGCAGGTTGCCGAGCTCTACGTGACCGACGCGCTTGACCGGGTGGACGCCGCCGAGGCCGGCCCGGGGGAAATCATCGCGGTGGCCGGCATCGCCGAGGTGACGATCGGCGAGACGCTCGCCGACCCCGACGATCCGCGGCCGCTGCCAGTGATCACGGTGGACGAGCCGGCGATGTCGATCACCGTCGGCGTCAACACCTCCCCGCTCGCCGGCAAAGACGGCGACAAGATCACCGCCCGCCAGATCAAGGCGCGTCTTGATCAGGAGCTCATCGGCAACGTCTCGCTGCGCGTGGAGGAGACCGAGCGACCGGACACCTACGAGGTGCAGGGCCGCGGCGAGCTCCAGCTCGCGGTGCTCGTCGAGATGATGCGCCGCGAGGGCTTCGAGCTGACGGTGGGGCAGCCGCACGTGGTCGAGCACGAGATCGACGGCAAGCGCAACGAGCCCGTGGAGCGCCTGTCCGTCGACGTCCCGGAGGAGCACGTGGGCACCGTCACGCAGCTGCTCGCCGCGCGCAAGGGGCGCATGGAGCACATGATCAATCACGGCACCGGATGGGTGCGCATGGAGTACCTGGTGCCCGCGCGCGGGCTGATCGGCTTCCGCACCGAGTTCCTCACCGAGACGCGGGGCACGGGCATCATGCACCACGTGTTCGACCGTTGGGAGCCGTGGGCGGGGGAGATCCTCACGCGCACCAGCGGTGTCCTGGTCGCCGACCGCAAGGGCGAGACGGTCACGTTCTCGCTGTTCACGCTGCAGGAACGCGGGTCGCTGTTCGTGGGTCCCGGCGAGGAGGTCTACGAGGGGATGATCATCGGCGAGAACGCCCGCGCGGAGGACCTCGACGTCAACCCCGTCAAGGAGAAGCACCTGACCAACATGCGCTCCTCGACCTCCGACGTGCTCGTGCGCCTGGATGCCCACCGCAAACTGACGCTCGACGAGGCGCTGGAGTTCGTGCGCGAGGACGAGGCCGTCGAGGTGACGCCGGCGGCGGTCCGCATGCGCAAGGTGGTGCTGCCCAAGGTGGAGCGGCTGAAGGCGGTGAGAGCGGCGCGCAGATGAGCTCCGTGACCACCGGACCGGCGAGCGCGGGCGGGACCGGCGGCGTGGAGCTGCGTGGCCTGGAGAAGTCCTTTCGCTCCCCCGGCAGGACCATTCACGCGGTTCGCGGCATCGCGCTGAGCATCGCCGCCGGCGAGACGGTGGCGCTGCTCGGCCCCAACGGGGCCGGCAAGTCGACCACGATCGACATGATCCTCGGGCTGCTCGCCCCCGATGCGGGCACCGTGACGGTTTTTGGGCGCGCGCCGCAGGACGCCGTCGCCGATGGCGCCGTCAGCGGGATGCTCCAGACGGGAGAGCTGATCAGGGACCTGTCGGTGCGCGAGCTCGTGGCGATGATGGCCTCTCTGTACCCGGCCCACCTGCCGGTCGATCACGTGCTCGAGCTGGCGGGCGTGGCTGAGATCGCCTCCCAGCGAACCCAGAAGCTCTCCGGCGGGCAGACACAGCGCGTGCGTCTGGCGGTCGCGCTGGTGGGCGATCCGCAGCTGCTGATCCTCGACGAGCCCACCGTCGCCCTTGATGTCGAGGGGCGTCAGTCCTTCTGGGCCACGATGCGCGAGTTCGCGGCACGGGGCAGGACGATCGTGTTCGCCACGCACTATCTGGAGGAGGCCGACGCCTACGCCGACCGCGCGGTGCTGATGGCCCACGGCGAGATCGTCGCCGACGGCGCGCCCACGGAGATCAGGGCTCGCGTGGGCACGCGAACGATCAGGGCGACCCTCCCCGACGTCGACCGCGCCGAGCTCGCGCTGCTCGAGGGCGTGAGCGGCGCGGAGCGCCGCGGGGGAGCCGTGGACCTGCGCTGTGCAGACTCCGACCGCGCGATCAGAGCCCTGCTGGACGCCTATCCACAGGCCCGCGACATCGAGATCCAGGCGGCGGGCCTGGAGCAGGCGTTCCTGGAGCTGACCTCCGACGCGCCCGGCGGCGGCGAGCCCGCCCCCGGCGAGGACGACGGAGGGGGCGGCTGATGTCACCGACATACGTGCGCTACGAGCTCGTGCGGACCCTGCGCAACCGGCGCTTCTTCCTGCTGTCCCTCGGCTTCCCGCTGATCCTGTACTTCGTGATCGTCGCCCCCAACCGCCACGTGGCGAACTTCGACAACAGCGGCATCTCCTTCGCCGTCTACTACATGGTGGGGCTGGCGTCCTTCGGCACGATG
>Ga0182030_10000881_pt1 | contig 59454 bp, 52 predicted proteins | sample 812S3MmetaG_FD_121299 | JGI IMG/M metagenome (GOLD analysis project Ga0182030, IMG submission 121299) | Permafrost microbial communities from Stordalen Mire, Sweden - 812S3M metaG (Illumina Assembly) | ecosystem: Environmental > Terrestrial > Soil > Wetlands > Permafrost | place: Sweden... | reverse complement strand
GCTCTGGGGATCACCATTAGCTAAGATAAATCTTAAACCAGCAATAACGATAATTAAAACCGCTAATGCTCCTATAAAGCCAAAAAGATATTGGAAAATATTAGTAAGTTGCATACTTTGTACAACTGGTAAGCCGGTATCACAAGTTGTGGCTGGAGGGGGCGTAGTACCTGCTGGAGTGGCAGCAGTAGAGTTTAACTGGCAATTAATAGACGCGGTAGCTAGCTTGGTTAATAGCTGTGGGATCATGATGCGTTAAACCTACTAGCAATAAATGCCACCATAGTGGCGGCCGTAACTGCTATCACTAGGCCGATTAGGGCATTGATAATCCTGCTCCTAGCAGCGGCTGCTTTTTCCGGTTCACCCGAACTAGTTATAAACTCGATACCACCATAAATAACTACAACTATTGCAATTATGGCCGCAATTCTAAGCAGAATATCAATTATCGCGGCAACTATTAACCAGACATCATTAATCCCGGTAAATTCAGGAGAATTGGTTGAATTTACAGGTAGAAATTCATACCATGTCGGGAAATTCAAGAAACCAACCCCGAAATAATAATGCAACGAAGATATTCTCAATATTAAACTATTGATCATGTAAAGAGTCCTCCTGGAACAAGAAAGTCCAATATCGCATAAGCAAATATAAAAATGAGTAGTCCTATTAATGACGTCCTTATTCGGTTTACGGCAGTTTCAACATTCTGTGGATTATTTCCAGCCATTGTATATTGGATTCCGGCAATAACTATCGAGGCTACGACAACAATGCCAACACCCACGCTCAAAAATCTAATAATGCCAAAAGTTAGATCGAGTATAGGATCAGCAACTTTACCGTTACAGCCAAGATCTATAGCTGTTGTAACCGCAGAGGTACCCGTACCACAAGTCGTACCCGCATAAACCGGTATTGTAGCTATGAATGAACCACTAGCTAACAGAGTTAGAAAAAACGAAATTATTATGATTTTTTTGTATTTTATAAACATGACCATTTTTAGATAATATATACTTAAGCGAGACCATTAGCAAGTTGTCTGAGCGTAATGCTTATACTTATATTTGTTTTGATGTAAAATTAAACTAAATGTTTCACAAAAAAACAAAATACTTAATAGCTTTGGCAGTAATTGTTTGTTCAATATTCATACAAGTATCTGGGCTATATCCAAATAGAATCGTTAAAGCTGATTCGCCAGCTTGTGCTGCCTCAAATAGCCTACCCGACTGTACTCCTGGTATTGCTGTTACTGAGAATTTGAATGTAACATTGTATAACTCAACTACGAACGCAGATGTTCCTAGCACCAGTATAACCGCAGCTGACGTTCCATCGACCGACGTCCTTTTGTTAGAACTTATTTCAGGTAATAACAAAACCGTACTGGAAACCGTGGTTACGACTGTGCCGACCATACAGAGTGGCTCCAGCGTAGCAACTTATTACGCTAGTTTCGCGTCTGTTGGGTTAACTACTAATCAGTCAAATGAGTTCGCCGGTACCGGAACCGTAGCTATATACTCGACAATTACTAATAAAACTACAGATATAAGTAGTGTTAATTATGATGGTCCAGCAGGAAGCACCACCATACCAGCGGCCACAGCTACGATCACCCAGAACTATTCAAGCAACCTTGCAGACGCCAATATCAATGCTCCAGGATGTTATACTATACCACCTCCATCGTTTGTAGGAGTACCATGTTCTACTAACGGTGTTGATATTAACGGCAATGCTATCGACCCGACTACGTATTGTTATACCGCAACGGAGGGGCCTTATTTAAATAATATCCCCCTCTATAATCAAGTGTCTTGTACGAATCTAACTGTTGTTTACAATTCAGCTGAGATAGTCTCTGAAAAAGCCGTCGCAGCCGCCGCCAACCCATCAACCACCGCGTCCTGCGACAGTAGTGGTTTTTCTTTATCTTGGATAATGTGTCCATTGATCGACGGGATGGCAAAAGCTGTTGATGGAATCTATGGTCATCTGATTGAGCCACTTTTAGCGACACCCCCAATCGCTATTAGCCAGCCGGCTGGCTGCTTAAGTACTCCTCCCACAACTACCGTTGGCTGTGACCCTTCGAACACATATAAAATATGGTCGGAATTTAGAACTTATGGCAATATTTTTCTAGTACTCGCACTCCTTGGACTGGTGTTTGGCGAGATAATCGGCGGCGGAATCATACAGGCTTATACCGCTAAAAAAATGTTGCCTAGAATTTTATTGGCAGTGATATTGATTAATCTATCAATCTATGTAATCGCCGCACTGCTCGACATTACGAACGTCATAGGGTCGGGCCTGTCTTCTCTTATTTCTGCTCCATTTACCGCCGCCGGAGCCTTCCATATAACACTGAATGGTACAACATCTGGTATTGGTTTAACGACCTTTGTTGGCGCAGGGGTACTAAGTATTTGGGCGCTAACCTTAGCCCCAGAATTAATAATAATGTTCCTACTATTTTTACTCCTGCCGGCTTTGCTAGCCATGCTTGCAGTTTTATTTACGGTTGTCATCCGTCAAGGTTTAATAATTTTCCTCGTTATATCATCGCCAGTAGCATTTGCTCTATATGTGCTACCTAACACCGAACAGTACTTCAAGAAATGGTGGCATCTCTTATTCACCACGCTACTGGTCTACCCAATAATAGCCGTGATCTTTGCTATGGCAAATGCACTTTCTGTAACACTATCAAACACTGCTACTACTCAAAATGGAGGTTTGACGACTGTATCACAGCTTGTTGCCATGGTAGCGATTATTATGCCACTGTTCTTAATTCCTTTTGCCTTTAAAATAGCCGGTGGAGTTATGGGAAGTATCTATGGCGGATTAAGTAGTTTGGGTAAGAAAGCCGCTAGCGGTATTCAAGGTGATCCAAGAAACGAAAATAGTTTGCAAAATAAGTTGCGGCGAGCGGGTCAAAATATTGGGACTAGACGAGGTAATAGATTAAAGGGTTATCTTCGAGATAAAACAAAAGATGGTGATAATGCATTTAAAAATACTTGGCCGGGTAAATTTAAGCGGGGGCTTGCCAACCAAGCTATAAATAGATTACCTAATTATGATAGAAGACAAGCAGGCATAAATAGACGAGAAGCTGAACTCGTTCAAGCAGATGTTGCTAATGGCGCTGATGGATGGCTGCGCGCTGGTTTTGCCCAAGAAGCATTAAAGGACGAAGACTATCTAGGTGCCAATGGTCAAACATTTACTAAAAAGAAAGGGCATTTTTATAATCAGGCAAAGGACAGCGACGGTAAACTCTCAGAATTCTCTAGAGGTGATGTTATGAAGGCGAAGGGTTGGATGAAGGGTAATGCAGGTAGATTCCAGACAGCCTTAACATACGATATAAGTAAAGTAGGTAACGATGGAGAACTCCTCGGTGTTGACGAAAACGGCGAAACTATTTTTGATGTATCGCGAATTAATGAAATTGACCCAACTAAAAGCCCTGGTGGAAGTTTATTAGGTAACGCTTTAAGAGTTGCAGAGGAGGCAAAAATACCCTCAGGTGCAGCCCAAGGTGCATTCCAAGGTGCATTTTATAGTAGTCAAGCTCAATATAGACAGTTAAAGGCCGCAAAAATGAACCCTGATTTTAGTGGTTTTAAATTTGATGGGGATGCTTTTGTTCAAGACTACGGCAACAATGTCGGACTCTACACTAGTAGCAATAGTAAGCCTGCACTGACCTATACATTGCTCGATCAGTATAAAAAGCTGGAGCAAAAACGACAGAATGGTGAAGTATTATCTGATGTTGAGAAAAGAAGTTACAAAACCCTTCAACAGACAGCCCGTAGCTTTAACGAGAGATTGAGAGTTGAGAATCAAGGTCGCGGTACGGCCAGTACTACCGCAGCAGATGTAGTGAGTGTTTCTGAGGACGGTACTCCGCAAGCCGGTAGTGGTGCTGCTGTAAATGTTGGTGAAGCCATGAGGCGGGTTGTGGAATTCCATCAAGAGAATAAACTAGGCGATGTAAATATTGATGAGTATGTTCCTAAGCCTAAGCCTGATAATCCTGAGCCTCCAGCCCCACCCCCTCCCATACCTTCCGGACCGTCGGGAGGACCGAGCCGACCCTCTAGTGGCGGTAGTTCTACTGATTCATCTGGTGAGATGATTATTGATCATGGAAGCGTTGCGCCATCACCAACTATTCAAGAACGGGCTCCGAATGCTTCTCCAGATTCAACGAGGCCCAGTTCTCCGGTTACTCAAGAAAGTGGTAGGCAGTCTAGGGTTACTCCTAGGTTACGACGAAGGTCTACAACTAGATCAGCAGCGAATAGTAGAGAAGTACAACCTCAAGTTATTGTCCCAGGACCTAGTCTTACCCCTGTTAGTAGTTCACCGACAACCCAGCCTCAAGCGGGGATAAGCCCTACAGTAACACCACCGGAAACTCAAAGTAGATCTAATAACCCAGTACAGCCTGAGGTGATTACTCCCAGTAGCTCACCAGATAGCCAACAAGAATCAGAAGGCAATTCAGGAGATCGTACTCTTAATGTAAGTGTAACAAGATCGTCAGTTAATAAAGAAGAGCCTCGAGTTATCCCTCCAAATACTACGCCCGATATACCTGCCCCCATATACATTTCCGCTACGCCGCCATCTACTGCTTCAGTACCTTCGATTAGCTCTTCACAGTACTCATTCCCGCCACAGCCGCCACCTACTGCTTCAGTACCGCTAACTGGTGTTGCACCGACGCCAGACGATCCGCGGTGGTCACCAGACATAATGGATATTGATTCAGCTGGTCGACCACACAATGAAAAAGGAGAGTTTATCTCCTACAAAGATGCTGATTCAGCAGAAGGTAAGGCCGAGACTATCAGGGAAGACTTACCTGAACGTGAAAATAATCTACCGGCACCACCAGCTAATGAACAAGATGAAGATAACTAATTTATACGAAAAGGTTGATCTTATATGGGGTTTACTAATACAAGCATTACCACTAATATTTACTAGTAATGGCAAGTTACAAAATTATTCAAGACATAGAAGCCGATGATAAATTACTTGGGCCTCTTACTCTGCGCCAATTTATATATGCCGGTATTGCAGCATTATTTATCTACCTGAGCTATATTGCATTAATAAAGCATGGTGGGTTTGTATTGGTGATCTTTGTCCCAATTATTGTCATAGCTATATTTTTCGCTTTTCCCTGGAAGCTTAATCAACCAACTGAAGTATGGGCACTCGCTAAAATTAGGTTTTTATTTTTACCAAAGAATCGGAAATGGGATCAAAACGGCGTAAAAAGTATTGTAGTTGTGACCGCTCCTGAGAAAATAGTTACAGATTACACTAAGGGCTTAACTTCTACAGAAATAGATAGTAGATTAAAGTCTTTAGCGAGAACCATTGATACTAGAGGATGGGCTATAAAAAATGTTAATAATCTCTCCGACCTAACTCAACCGACTAATCCACAGACTAGCGGATCTGATAGGTTAGTCGGGATTACCGTGACCCCAACTGAAACATTATCGCCAGATGTTAAAGCCGCAGATGACATATTGGATGTTCAAAGTAATTCAATCGCACGTCATTTTGAAAACATGCTACATAAATATACCGCTGGCCAGCGCAAGAATCTTATAACCAGCCTGCAAACAAATAAACAAAGTAATCCGACAGAGGTTAAACCAGCAGACAGCAGTAATGATTGGTTTCTGACCGGACCCGGTCTTAAACCAGCAAATACCAAGTCCTCAGCTCCGCTTCCCAAGATACATGGATTTCATGATTCTAAGCCAATTGTGGCAGCCAATAAAACTCCTGTCAGTGTGCCTAAAACACCTATGACAGAAACCTCTTATGCTGATATACTAAACCTAGCAAATAATAATGATTTAAACGTCGCTACTATTGCTAGGCAAGTTAACACAAAACAAGCCAGTTCTTCGCAAGACGAAGTTGTAATATCGTTGCATTAATAAATTAATTATTATCATTACGACAGGGTGGTTTTAAGAAAAATGAATCCTTCAGTTCAAAATAATCAGCTTTCAGACCCAAGATTAAACCCCAGTACCGGCTCAGTTAGTAGTGCGCCAACTTCAGCCCCGAAGGCTGGCACTAAGACAGCAGTAAACGCAAATTCGACCCAGAATACTCTCGAAATTGCTGAGATACGCGATGGCATCGTCATAATGCATGACGGTAGTTTTCGCTCAGTCATTATGGCCAAGTCTATCAACTTCGACCTTATGAGTAACGAAGAGCAAGAGGCTGTCGAGTTTAGTTATCAAGGATTTTTAAACTCCCTCTATTACCCTGTACAGATTTTCGTGAGATCACAGCAAATAGATCTAGGCCCGTACATTGATAATCTAGATAAGCTGCGAGTTAATCAATCCAATATGTTACTTGCCGTGCTAATGGAGGACTACATGAACTTCATAGACGCGATTAGCCAGCAAAGTAATATCATGGCAAAGAGTATCTATGTAGTAGTGCCATATTTCCCGCTAGACTCTCAGGATGGAGCTTTAGCTCAAAGTAAAACCTTTGTAACAGGTCTCGGAAAACTTTTTAACAAAAAGACTGATCGTATCGTTATTAATGAAGTAGCCCTAGATAAGGCTAAGATTGAACTTCGTAACCGAGTTCAAGCAACCTTGTCCGGTTTAAGTCAATGTGGTGTTCAGGGTCTTCCGCTGGATACTCAAGAGCTAATTGAACTATATTACGATATTTATAATCCTGATACAGCCACCCGACAACACCTACCAGATTTCCATAATGTTGCTGCCGATGTTATCGAGAAGGGCACTGCGGTTAACGATAATGTATAAAACTCATTCCTATAGAGACCTTCGGAGCCATCTATGTTAGGTAGAAAACAAGCTGTCCTTGACCCAGCTGCACTTGAGCAACAGCAAGTAGCCGACGCCTTCCAAAAAGGTATTGTTGCTTTACGTGATTTTATAGCCCCCAGTTCTATTGAGTTCCAGTATGCTTACTTTAGGATTGGTACTAGATTAGCTAGAACTTTTTATGTCTACGGTTATCCTCGGCAGATTAATACTGGTTGGTTAGGGCCTTTGATTAATATTGATGAGATAATCGATATATCATTCTTTATATATCCTGTTGAAAGCCAAGTAGTATTAGAGAATTTGCGCAAGAAAGTAACCCAGCTGGAGGCTGGTATTGAACTAGAGAACGAGAAAGGCAAGGTGCGCGATCCTGGTAAAGAAGCGGCTGTCCAAGACGCCGAAGAGATACGCGATAAACTGCAAGTTGGTGAAGAGCGCTTTTTCCGATTTGGTATGTATTTTACGGTTTATGCATCAGCTAAAGATGAACTCGAATTTGTTTCACAAAAAGTCGAATCTCTACTAGGCCAAGAACTAATTTACTCAAAACCAGCCACTTCCCAACAAGAGCAAGGTTTAAATAGTATCGTACCCCAATTCATTGATCAGCTACAGATTAGACGCAACATAAGCACTGGCGCACTAAGTACCAGTTTTCCTTTCACCAGTGCCGATCTGACAGATGACAAGGGCATTCTCTACGGAGTAAATATGCATAATTCTGGGCTAGTCATTTTTGATCGTTTTAGCCTCGAGAATGGAAATTCAGTAGTGTTTGCAAAGTCTGGGGCCGGAAAAAGTTTCTTGGTAAAGCTTGAAGCCTTAAGGAGCATGATGTTCGGCACTGAAGTATTCGTTATTGATCCAGAAAATGAATACGAAAAAATGTGTGATGCTGTTGATGGCAGTTATATTAGATTAAGTTTGGATTCAAATACCAGAATTAATCCCTTTGATTTACCTAAAGTAATTGATGAAGAGGAAGGTGAGGATGCCTTACGATCAAATCTGATAACTCTTCATGGACTTCTAAGGTTAATGATGGGTGGTGCCCAGGCTCAGTTACTTGGTGGTTCGAGTACTATGCTGCCGTCACTGAGTCCAGTTGAAGAAGCCGATTTGGATACGGCCTTAATTGAAACTTATGCTAAGGCTGGTATTACCAATGATCCCCTAACTCATAGATCACCCGTGCCAACTATGACAGATCTTTATGAAACCTTATTACATATGGGTGGGACGGGGCCACAGCTTGCTCAAAGATTGCGGAAATATACCACTGGAACTTTTGCTGGCATCTTCAGTCAACAATCTAATATCGATATAAACAATGCTGTAGTTGTCTTTAATATTCGCGACCTTGAAGATGAATTAAGACCCGTAGCAATGTATATAGTCCTAAATTACATTTGGAATAAGACTAAAAGTGATCAAAAGCGTCGACTCTTAATAGTCGATGAAGCCTGGCAATTGATGCAATACGAAGACAGCGCTAATTTCTTATTTTCACTAGCTAAACGTGCTAGAAAATATAATCTTGGTCTAACCACAATTTCTCAGGATGTTGAAGATTTTATCGGTTCAAGGATGGGACGGGCAATTGTCGCAAATGCTTCGATGCAGTTTTTACTTAAACAGTCACCGACTGCCGTTGATGATCTAGCGACAATCTTCAAGCTGACAAGTGAGGAAAAGAAACGCTTAATTGAGTTTCCAATCGGTCAAGGATTGTTCTTTGCGGGATCTAATCATGTTCATATTCAAATCGTTGCTAGCCCGACTGAAGCTAGCCTAATAACTACAAATCCTGGGCCTCTACAAAAGAATTTCGAAACAGAAGCTCAAACTACCCAAGTTACAGAACCAATTGATGCTAATCCGCAACTTGCTACTGATCCAAACAATCTAACAGGCTAAATCAATATATATGGCTGAGTCTGAGCAGACACCCCGCTACAAACCAGATAATAAGTCTGATGTTTATGACAAGCCTGGCTCAACTAAGACGGTGTCCAGTTCGGGTCTCCATAACCAAGAGAGTACAGCTAGTGGAGTATCGTCATCTGGGCCGAAAGCCGCTTCGACCGGGTCTTTAAATAAGGCAGAGGCTGGTGGCGGGTTTTATAAAAAATCAGCCGATATTGGAGAAAAAGTTGCGGGCAAGGCTGCTGCTGCAGCCGGCCCTGAGGCGATTGTTGCTCAAAAAACAATCCAAAAAATTATATCGGTATTTTCTAGGCACAAATCAGGCACAGCAGCCGGGGGAGGAGCAATAGGTCTAGTTATTTTACTAGCTATATTCAGTGCCGGTTTTATTGTTAGTCATGAAATAGTCACTCTCGAGAAAACATTTTTAAAATATGAATTTAAAATTGAGAATCACTTTGAAAAAAAAGCGGCTAATAAGTTAATGCAAAAAATGATTTGCATGCAAACTAATACCTGTAAAAACGGTACTGATCCAGATGGTGCTGATAAAGATGCGGCAACTGAAAATGGTGACGCTAATCCCGCCCCAGCAGCCGAGGAAACACTGGCTACGGAAATGAAGGATTTCCCACTTACTAGTGACGCTGTTGCCAGCTCTTTAGCCGCCCAAGGAATTAAAGAAGTTAAGACTTCGTCTGGCTCTTTAAAGGGCTTAGAAGACACTAATACTGGCGGCGATGTGACCGACGATGTCGCAACAGATACAAATGGTGTTGCTGATATTATTGAAACTGCTGAACCGGAATATAATTTAGGTCAAGAGACCTCCCTTAGAGCTGATGTAGTTGAGCACGCCGGTGTAAATGAAGATCCTTCTACGGCGACCGATCCAGATGACACCGACCAAGCCCTCGAAGACAATATTGTAGATGGGGCAACTGAGAGTGAAATAGCTGGTCAAGCGTCTGTTACGGACAACGGTCAGGCAGCTGGCGAGAGCGCGGCTGATTACAATGCCGGGGTAAGCGAAGGCGGTGTTTTAGGTGAGGAACTTACAGTAGCTCAGAATGATATTAGTAAGGCCGTTCCTGAGTCTCAACTAGACCAAGATGTTGCAGATGTAAATTTAGGCAGTCCCTTATTTGTTAGTAGTGTTGCTAGCACTCTTTGTAGTATTGATCGTAAAGTTACATCAGCTTCCTCTAGTAGAGTGCCCAAGATTGAGACGCTCCTTATTAGACATGGAATGTTGCTTGTTAGCCTGGCAGATGAGCTAAAAGTAGGTGACCTAAGTGCTGGAGCTTTAAATAAGGTGATGAGTATTTTCAATGGTGATTCGTCTGCCCCACCGACGCCAGTTCCCACAGCAGCAGACCCCAATAATACAGAACCGGCACAGTCTTCATACCCACTTAGTGACTCAGCAGCCTATCAAAGTGCTAGCGGTAACTCGGGGGGGGTAGCCATGGATAGCGCTTCCTTGCCAACCCAAAATGCCGGTACCTCAGTTGTAAATAGCATTAATAACATCATTACCGCATCAGTTATCGGCCCGCTTGTTTGTAAAGCAGAGGGGACTATTTTTGGTAATATAATAAACACCTTTGGAAATGGGGTACAGTTGGTATCGGGGCTTGTCACGGGAGGGCTTGCCGATGTTGCGGCAATTGCTGAAAACGTTCTAATCCTAGAGTTAGTCCAGCGTGATCTCATGCCAGAGATTATAAGGTATTTCACGGTTGCTGGACTTGACGGATTAGAAAATGCTGCTCAGTGGGGTAATAATGCTGGAACAGGGCTTAACGCAGCTTCTGCTGATTATGGTCGTTCAATTGGTGGAAATCCAGTGACTACTCCAGTAGCTTCCACTATAGCCTCCGAAGCGACTCAGGAGCAAGACATTGCTGAGTCTCGTCTCTCATGGATTAATCGTACTGTGGCCTTAAGTAACCCGGATTCGTTGGCTTCCCATATATTAATGGATATGCCGGTTGGTTTAGCGGCAACTATTAATGGGGCTGTAAGCTCTATAGTCAGACTTCCAGCAATCCTACTACATGATTTTTCTAGTATTTTTTACTCGAGGGCTATAGCTGCAACAACTCCGTCTGACCCGGGTGAGGCCGCCGGAATAACTCAGTATGCTTTTACGGACGCCGAAGTAGGCCAATACGATCCAATAGCTAACGAGGCTTACTTATTTAAACCAGTTACCTTTAAAGACCAAGCGGCTAAGATAAATGCGGTAATACCAAACCGTATCACTGCTCTTGGAAATCCGAACACTGACCTTCTAAACGGCAGTGGAGATGAGGTAGATAGTACTGGTACTCTTATAACTAGCGACTTACTTCATTGTTACGTCGATAGTTATTCTGATTTAGTAGAGGCCCAACCTCTAGGCTCGGGTATTGATACTAATTGCTATGATTCCGGTATTTATAGCTTTGGAGATTATGATTATACCGCCGACCCACCCGCCGATGCAGCAACGGTAGACTCGGCGCTGGACAGTACAATTGCTCAGATCTACTGCTACGATCTTCTTAATCACACGGTCTCGATTACTCTCACCCCGCTGTGTATACAATATGTTAACCCGCAAGTTAAGGACGATATCGGGCATTTCAGGCAATATATACTTGATGTTCATGTTATGAAAGATTATGAGGGTTTGGTAACTAACCAATGATTAAAAAAATACTTATCCTTTCTGCGACTATTTTCTTTGTATTACTTCCAGGCCGTAGCGTTTTTGCCCTTACCGCAGCCCAACAGCAAACCCTGCAGACAGATAGTGAGTATTATGACGCAACGCAGAACCCCAGTTGTGGGGGAGCAGATTCTACCAACTTGGACTCTTCGGGGCTTACCCAGGGTTCGAGCGTATATATTATTGGAGATGACGTAACAGCAACGGCTCAGAGTGCCTACCAAGCCGCATTTCAACAGGATGGAGTCACCGCAAACATAGATGCTGCGGTTGGCCGTAGTCTAGGTTCAGCCCCTTCGGGCAGCACAACAGGAGAGCAAGCTATCACTCAAGACGCAGCAACAATTAAACAAGCCTCGGCAATCGTTATCGCTCTGGGGACTAGCGGTGGCGATACGCCGACATCGATCGGCCAAGCCATCATGGCTGTACGAGCCGATAACCCAGCTGCGCCTATATACTGGATAGATACTATTGTCGTAGGTAGACCGGGTTATGCGGCTACTATCCAAGCTTCAAACCAAGCTATTTATGGACAAGCAACAACAGACGGTTATACGGTTCTTTCATGGTTTAAAGTCGTTGACCCTAGTGGCAACCCCCAACAAATGACTGGTACAGAAACAGATACTAATAATTATATTGATAGCAGTAACGCCTCGGGCGTTGTACCCGATGCTGCGGGTGTTACGGCTCTTGTAAATCTAGTAGTCGCCCCTCTTGTATCGGGAAACATTCCATCTAGTAGTCTTAGCTGTAGCTGCACCACAGTATCTCTAACGGGTTCAACTAATGCTCAAGAAGGTTACAATTTTTTCACCGGTAAGGGTCTAACTGGAACTCAGGCTTCTGGTATTATTGGCAACATGCAGGCTGAATCAAGTATCCAGCCAGAGCGCTTGGAGGGAACTACTTCAGGAACACTTACTCCGTCTTCTTCGTTAACAGCGAGTCAATTAACTGATGACACTCTTGGATGGGGTGTCGTACAATGGACGCCACCCGGCTCAGTTATTTCACCCGTTAAACTATCAGGCGGTAATCCTGATGATTTAGGCACTCAATTTAGCTATGTATGGCAAGAACTAAACTCTAATGATTTAAATACTCTCACACAACTAAAGACTACGACAACACCTCAAGCCGCTGCAGATGATTTTGAACAATATTTTGAACGCCCAGCGTCTTTAAGCGATGAACCTATTAGGGAGGCTTTTGCTGAGGCCTTTTATCAACAGTTTGCCAATGGTATGGCACTTCCCCCCAGCCTACAGTCGACCGCTACGACAGGCGCAGGTGGTTGCAGTAGTAATCCTGCATCAGCTACTGGTACAACTTCAGCTACTGGTTATAAAAACCCTCTCAGAGACGTCGCCGGTTTATCTCCAGAAAGGGTTGACCAGGGTGTAGATTACGCCGGGACTGGTCCCGTCTACTCATTAGGTGATGCGATAGTAATAAGTGTGGCCACTACCAATTCTGGCTGGCCAGGTCTAGGTACTAATTGTGCTAATGGTGCTCCACCTTGTAACGGAGCTTTTATAAAATATAAATTAACCGATGGTCCAGCTGCGGGTGATTATGTATATTTTGCTGAGGATTGTCGGCCAACGGTGACCGCAGGAGACAACATTACCTCAAGTACAGTAATTTGTAATATGTATGAAGGTGGTACTAATATTGAAACTGGTTGGACTACAGCAGCCGCTGGCACACAGGCGCTTGCAAGCGCTCAATATCAAGCTGGTGGCGGCAACAGCTACGCCACCAGTGCCGGTCAGAACTTTTCTGCGCTGCTGACGTTACTTGGCGCTCCAGCTGGTATTATTGAAGGGAATGCTGGGCCGAATACTTTAACTGGGTATCCAAATTGGCAATAATTATGAATAAAAATATAAAGATTGTAGCAGCCACAATAATAACTTTTCTCATATTATATTTCGGCATATCGTTATTGGTAAATTATTTAACTATTGGCAAAATTATAGTTAGCACTAACGGCACAAATGATATTAGTATTGAAAAACAGGGTATTTCCTCAGCAGCTAACCAGGCCATAACTGGTCGAGGGAAACTGTCAGCTAGTCTTCGTGGTGGTACTTATACTGTCACTGTCAATAATCGATCATTTTCTTCACAGAGAGTCGTCCAAATTAAGTCGCGCCAAACAGAGCACATTAGCGTTAACCTACAAACTATCGGCCAAGTAGAGCCGGTTACTAGTGCAGAGGTTTATGCGCTTATGGCTACATCTTCGAGTCTTACCTATATAGATTTAAGTGGCCATAGTTTAGTGAACGTTAGTAGTGAAAACCAAGTCCAGGCGCTTCTTCCAGGTGTCAGTGTTAGCGGTCTTTATTGGGCAAGTCCGTCTTTGGGCGTTGCCCAAGATCAATTTGGTACTCTATTTTCAGTTCAAGGTCTTGTAGTCAAAAAAATGTCATTACCAATAATTCCTACGATCAATAACTATGCTATCTCTCCAAATGGTTTACTATATTTTTCTAACGGTAAGACTCTCTATGCCGGTGCCCTTAACGGTAGCTATAAGCAAATTCTAAATAGCGATACTCCGATCTCGATAATCAACGCTACTAATAACGGAGTACTGATAAGCGTTGGTGCTGATAGCAATGATGTTTCTATTAACAGGAAAGACAGCTTGCAATTAATATCACCCCAAGGAAAAACCTACTCGGGTAATATAGACGTCGACGATGCCGCTTGGTCTCCAAACGGCTTAGACTTAGCAGTTACAACCGACACTGGCACTACTGTCTATGACAGTCACTTAAAAACTCTTTACCAGTTACCTCAAAGTAACGTTGACTCAATAACTTGGTTAAATAACACTACTGTCCTATATGGAATTGCCAGTAATTTGTGGTCCTATAATATACAAACTCAAACGGCTAATGTACTTACGAACGTATCAGACCTAGGCTATGTTTCTGAGATCTACCCAAGTCAAGATGGGTCATATATTTATATCGGTATCCAAAGCTCGTCTACTAATAACATTTATCTAACTAGGCTTGGCCTTAACAAACAGCCTGTTTCAGCCATAATGCAACAACTTCAGATCTTTCTGCCGAATATCTATCAGGGGTGCTCATTGGGTTATCTGGATTTCACTTCTCCGACTATAGTTGTCCAAGATACCGATTCTTCTGGCTTGAATTGTATTGCATCTGCCCAGGTCTACTTACAGACTTATGGCGTCAACATTGCTAATTTAGATTTTGTGAATGCCAACTAAAATTACTTTTATTTTAGAACTATGGTCTTTGTTGATTTTGATAATTGACGTGTTGCTCCGTCAGCGTCGGTGGTTGTAATAAAGGTTTGATACGGTTTTAGGAAACTAGTTAACTTTCTGCGCCGAGTACTGTCGAGTTCACTAAAAACATCATCAAATAATAAGACTGGCTTAACACTGTATACAGCCTCAACTAGTAAGGCTTCAATGATTTTACAGGATAGTACTGCTGAACGAACCTCTCCGCGAGAAGCGGATGTTTGCAGTGGATGTTTATTCAGAGATATGGCAATATCTTCTCGATGTGGTCCGTAAGCTGTAAAGCCTCGCTCTCGGTCCTCTTTTATATGGTCTTCTAGTTTATGCAGCAAGGCAGTACCATAGCCCTCTAGCGGAACTATTGTTTCATATCTAAAAGTGATGCTAGATTTACCCCCAGAAATATTATTGTAAACCTTCTCGATTTGACGGTTTATTTCTTGTGCTAGGGTGTCACGATATGTGGCAATTTGTTCTCCTAGGTCGCAGAGCCGAATATCCCAAGCAAATAATTGATCTCTCTTTAGGTCTTCGCCACGTTTTAGTAGATTATTTCTTTGGGCTAAAGTACGACGATAAGATCGTCTTAAACTGCCATAACCTGGCTTGGTTTTCTCCAAGAAATCATCGAGGAACTGTCGCCGAAGATCAGCCGGTCCACTAAGCATACTGAGGTTATTTGGTTCGAATAGTACCACGGGGATTCTTTTTTGCAGACTAAGTCGAAGTAGTGATTCATTATTTACTTTATAGGTCTTTTTACTAGTAAGGCCATCAATAAATACGATACGAATGTCGTTTTTATCTGTATGGAGCTCTATTCTGGCATTATCCTGCTTGAATGCAATGAGTTCCCGGTCACCTACTCGGTAGGATTTTCCTTCGCAGGCCACTAGAATTGCCTCGAGTAAATTGGTCTTTCCACTAGCGTTTGGGCCAACGATTATATTTACTCCTGGGGTAAATTTGAATGAACTATTTTTGTAGGAACGGAAGTGTTTGAGGCTAATATCACTAATCATATTAAATCCATAATACCGTTAATTGTCTTTTTACTTATTACGAAACTATTAGCTCTTAAGCGGCATAATAATATGAATGTAGTCACCGGAGCTGGGATCTTTTAGTAGTGAGGGCTCCAGCTTACCGTTAAAGCAAAAAGTAACATCCTCGCCACGAAGAGCATTAAGCCCATCTAACAGGTAGCGGGAGTTGAGGGTAATACTACCGCCGCCCTTTATTTTTCCACTGGTTGAGGCGGTATTCTCACCAATCTGAGAAGCAATCGAGTGAATACTAACAGTTTGGTCTTCTTCGCTAATTTTTATGGTTATACTACCGGCGCTCTCCTTGGCAAAAAGACTTGAAACTTTAGTAATACTTAGTAGCTCTTCTCTTTTTATGGTAGCTACGGTTGAGAATTTACTTGGTATTAGTTGTCGGTAAGCCGGGTAGTTGCCCTCGATTAAGCGGGCGACTAACTCAACATCGTCAACCCGAAACAGAATCTGTTGACCATCGTTCGTTATATTAATATCGCCCTCAAAATCACCAAGTATTCTCAGTAAATCACCCAGTGCCGAAGCCGGAATTAACAGTTTAGGGCTAGTTGAGCTCTTAACCAGTTTACGCTCAGCTAAGCGGTAGCTATCGGTAGCAACCATGTACAGATTTCCCTCAATATTATGAACATATACTCCTGTCAAAACTGGCCTGGCATCATCATTGCTGGCCGCAAAGATAACTTGTTGCAGGGCACTACGCATAATGTTGGTTGATATTTTCCAGTTATCGCCGCCTTGAATGGCTGGCATTACTGGGAATTCATCAGCTGGGATACCGTTTATAACTGATTGATACTGTTGGGTAGTAATGTGTAATTTATTGCTTTCAAGTTCTAGATTAATAACCCCACTTGGTAAACTACTAACAAAATCCTGCATTAATCTTGCCGGTACCGTAATCGAGCCTTCTTTAGAAACCTTAGAGCCAATAAAATGAGTAATAGCAATATCGAGATTGGTGGCCGCAATACTCAGACGATTACTAGTGGTCTTAAGTAAAATATTGCCAAGTATTGGCAGCGTTCCACGGTTATTAGCTACACGAGCAACATTGTTTAGGGCCTTGTTTAGGTTTTCCTGAGTGACTTGTAATTTCATTTGCTAGCTCCTAACAATAATTAACTTATTAATATACGTAGTTATCATTATAGGGACTGTGGAAAGGGAGTATAAATACTGGCTAACCGAAGTTAAATAACCATTACCGGCTGTGGACGCGCTAGTCCATAAAGGGCGTATAAAAAGAGCATAAGCCCCAACTTGTAACCAGGTCCTTGCTATCAAATTGTTTAGCCTGTGTCTAAGTAGCGAGGTTATACCACTACTCATACTAGTTGTATCCACCGCTTTGCTATAACTATCCCCAAGCATTTTAAGCATAAAGACGCTCCTTAATACTGCTAATTGCACTCCTGATATCAGTATCTAGGGCTGATTCTCGCTCAATTTTTTCAACCGAGTGAATGGCGGTAGTATGGTCTTTACGGCCTAACTCCCGGGCAATCTTAGGAAAGCTCATATGGAGCTCACTACGAAGGATATACATTGCTACTTGGCGCGGGACAACAATATCTTTATCACGTTTGGGGCCAACTATATCAGTGAAAGGGATCTGGTAGTGCCGAGCCGTTCGTTCAATAACTTGACGGGCACTTAAATGCTTGGGCCGAGTTTTAATTGAACCAAGTAAGCCACTAGCAATCTCTACAGACGGTTCAATCTCGCGCATTTCACAGAAGGCTAATAACTGGTTCAAAGCCCCTTCCAGCTCACGTATGTTGGTCTGAACATTATTAGACAGGTACTCTGTAACATCGGCTGCCAGCTCAACATCATGCTCAGCCGCCTTACTTTGTAAAATAGCGCAGCGGGTTTCAAAATCAGGGTTTTGCATATCAATCGTCATGCCCCATACAAAACGCGAGCGCAGCCGTTCTTCTAGCCCTGGAATATCTTTAGGTGGTTTATCGCTACTAATAATTATTTGTTTACCAGCCTGGTGTAGGGCATTGAAAGTATGAAAAAACTCTTCCTGAACCTTAACGCCATTAGCAATAAATTGAATGTCATCAACAATCAGTACGTCAGTACTCCTGTAGTAACCAGCGAAGTCGGTATTCTTCTTAAAGCGCAGGGCATCAACAAACTCCTGTAAAAACTGTTCACTAGAGACATAGACAACTCGGGCTTTCTTGTCTCTGGCCAAAACAGCATTACCAACAGCCTGTATAAGGTGAGTTTTACCAATCCCAACACCGCCGTAAAGAAACAGCGGATTATATTTTGTACCAATTTGGGCAGCTACAGCCTGGCAAGCGGCGTAGGCTAACTCATTACCGGCACCGACAACGAAGTTATCGAAGGTGTAGCGCTCATTAAGGCCTTGTCTATACGTATGAGCTAGGCTATTACGCTGAGTTTGGTTTTCGGCAACCGACTCACCAGGTGCACTAAATAAGGCTTCGGAGTCACTCGGTTCATTAACGTAGGGTTTAATTGGTGCAGCGTGGATTTTATACTCAATAAGTTGTGGTTTAACGCCGTTTTTCTTTAAGGTCTCGGTTATAAGATCGTTAAATTTGGTTTCCAGCTGCTGTTTAATAAAGACATTTGGCACCCCGATAATTAAGTGTTTATCGTCGCGGCTCAGTAACACAGTATTCTTAAACCAAGTCAAAAAACTGGCTCTAGAAGTAGATAGTTCAATTTCACCTAGTACTGTTTGCCACAGGTCTGTGTCATTCATTCCCTCACTCCGTTCGTACTTAGTACTATACAGAACTTTAAGACTTTTCCACAAGTATGTCAGTGATATTATCTGAAAAATAAATTTTCTTAAGCCAAACAGGGTAAAGTTGTACACACTAAATAACATTATCTGTAATCCTGTGGAGAAAAGTTATTAAATCGTGGATAAAGTTCAGTAATCAATAGGGCAAGTATTGTGAATTTAACGTTTAGGCATAAGGTCTCTTGACCCATGAATTATGTTGTGTATCGACGAGGGTTATATCTGTATAATGATATCAAAGCTATTTATGTCTGAGTTAACTAACAAGAAAATATCTATTGTTGTCCCGCTGTTTAATGAAGCGGCAGGTTTAGAGCAGTTTAATGATTCACTGACTAGAGTCTTAGATGATAATCTGCCCAGTTACGAGATAGTTTACATTAACGACGGTAGCCGAGATAAAACTAGAGAAATACTCCACGAGCTATCACAGAAAAATAATCACATCAGCTACGTTAGTCTGACTAGAAATTTCGGTAAGGAAAATGCTCTTAGTGCCGGTATTTTTTATGCCAGCGGCCAAGCGGTTATGATGCTTGATGGCGATGGTCAGCACCCTGTGGAGCTAATACCGGACTTTATAAAGTCTTGGTTAGCCGGTAACCCGGTAGTAGTAGGTATTAGACAAAGTAATTCCAATGAGGGTCTGACCAAAAAATGGGGCTCTTATATTTTTTATAAGACATTTAATAAGATTACTGGTCAAAAAATCCGAGCCGGCTCGACTGACTTTCGTCTAATAGATCGCTCAGTCCAAGAGGCTTTCATCGGTCTTAAAGACGCCGATCGCATTACTCGGGGATTAATTGACTGGTTAGGCTTTAAAACTGACTATATCGCCTTTAGCGCCAAAGCCCGACAACATGGTAGTGCCGGCTATAGTATCCATAAACTAGTCAAACTAGCTTTAAATAGTTACGTTGGTTTTAGTAATACACCCCTGTATTTTTTTGGCTACCTAGGGGCAAGCATATCTGCACTGTCTTTTATTCTTGGTGTGGCAATTTTTATAGAACAACTTATCTTGGGTGATCCTCTGTCCTGGAAGTTTACCGGCACGGCCATGCTAGCTATCTTAATTATATTTTTAGTCGGTATTGTTTTAATGGCCCAGGGGATTCTAGCGGTCTATGTTTCACTAATGCATAATCAGACCAAACAGCGGCCTTTATTTGTTGTTGATGTCGATAACTCATCCATAGAAAACGATCATAAAGATGCTAAAAAATAGACTGATCCGGTACCTAGTAGTAGGCGTTAGTGCCTATGCCCTAGAAATGGCCGTTTTATTTGGTTTGCATGATGGTATTGGCCTAAGCCCGGTAGAATCTGTCGCTATTAGTTTTTGGTTTGGGCTAGTTATAGCATTTGTTTTACAAAAATTTGTAGCTTTCGAGAACCACGAAAAAAAAGTCCGAGCAGTAAGCTACCAACTATCCCTCTACGCCTGTTTGGTGGCCGTTAATTACCTAATTACACTGATGGCTGTTAAGCATTTTTCACCTAGGCACAGCGTTTTTGTGATAAGAACAGCTGTTATAGCTCTAGGAACTATCTGGAACTACGTTATATATAACCGCTTTTTATTTAAAATAAAGCCAGTAGAATTAGATGACAACTATGCCCAAAAAGACTAAAAAGAAAATACTGCCTAAAAAAGCTAAAATAACTAAGACTAAGCCTGTAGTTCTGAAACCTAGCATCTTCATTGAGTCCAATAAGTTTGCCTGGATATATCTTGGATTAGCTCTATTTATCCTTACACTCAGCGTTGTCTTATGGTCACTGCTTGGAGCAAGGATTCAATCAGGCAATGCCGATCAAATCGTTAATAGCTTACTATTCGCTAGTCGTGCGACTTTTAGGCACGCTCTTTTACCATCACAACATACTTTCTTAATTAAATGGCCTTTGTTTTATCTAATCCATCTGTTTGGGGTTACTAGTAGTACTCTGATTACTTTTACGATTCTAACGGTTATTCTAACTGTTGGTTTATTTGTTTTAATCCTGCGGAGTATCGAGAAACGACCACTGTATCTAGGCACAATCTGTCTTGCTATGGCCTCTGTACTGATGCTGGTTCCGGCTCAGCCCTATGCCGGTGGTCTGCTGCCAGTTAACATGGCTATGGTCGCGACTCGTAATCTTGAATATATAGTCTATATATACGCCCTGATCCTCTTGATAAAATCGCCATTCATAAAATCTAGAAGGTTTTGGTTAAGTATAGGACTAATGGCAATACTAATTGCTTCCGATAAATTGTTTTTTACGGTTTCTATCGGCGCCGCCCTAATCGCGATGTTCTACTACGCTTTTCGCAATAAAGTCGTTATGGATAATCTTGTTGCCAAGTGGCTAATGGTGAGCGTTAGTGGCTTTATTGGTTCTGCCATAATCTTATGGTTAATTACCGTGGCTCATATCACTAGCTTTAGTAACCAAACGGTTGGTCCTTATGGACTTGTTACATCGGCGCACAATGCCATATTGGCAGCTTTTTATGCGGTTACCGGTAGCTTAACTAATCTAGGCGCCAATCCAGCATCAACGACTACGATTATTCACTCAATGCCGAGCGCTGTCGTTCATAACTTCTTTAGTCTTGGTATAGTTGGCTACGCTGTTAATATCGCTATTGTGATTTTTGGTATATGCATCTTCGTTTGGGAGATTAGACATAGCCTAACAACCAAGATAAAGCAGTCCAAATCAAAGCCTACGACAGATTACAGGCTGGCAGTTATGTTAGCTTGGACATCACTAGCTAGCGTTGCGGCTTTTATTGCGACCAATCACGCTTACAGTGTTGATTCACGCTACTTAACAATATTTTTCTTCACGATTTTTGTGGCAATTAGCTCCTACAGCAAAATCAAAACACTTCGGCCTAAAGTCTTAGTCATTCTTGGTGCAGTTTTGTTGGTTGCTGTTATTTCGGGCTCGTCAGCGGCTCTTAGTGGTTATAAAGCTGACAGGCAAGCACTTAGTGAGGTAAACAGCCGTAACCTAACAATCTCCCAAGCTTTAAAAGCTCATAAAGTTGATACTCTAGTTGGCGACTACTGGCGGGTTATTCCGACGAAGCTTAGTCTTAGCAGTAGCCAAATTGTTACGCCACTATCTAGCTGTCTAACTCCGCGCCAAGACTTGAGCAGCACTGTCTGGCAGCCAAATTTCCATAAAGCTAGCTTCGCCTATCTACTATCGTTATCTGGCGGCAATTTGACGAATTACCCAAACTGTAGCATTAATCAGGTAACTAGCGCCTATGGACATCCCAACTCCTCAATTCTAATCAAGGGAACACTAGCTAAACCACAGGAACTAGTACTTTTTTATGATAATGGTATTACAGCCACCCCTGCAACTTCGGTAACGACAGTAATTAACGACGCGGCAATTTTACCTATAAATATTACCGATTTACCTGCTATATCCTGTAATCATCCAACTGTTATGAATATTGTGGCCCACGAAGATGATGATCTGCTATTTATGAATCCAAATATAATCCATGAACTAAATCAGGGCTATTGTGAGCGGAGTGTCTATATAACTGCAGGTGATGCTGGCCAGGGGACTTTTTACTATATTAGTCGACAAAAAGGTAGTGAAGCCGCTTACGCCGAGATGTTACATATCCCTGATGTTTGGACTGATAAGATTGTTCAAATAGCGTCAAACGAATATGTCACATTGGCCAGCCCCAAAGATAATACAAAGGTAACACTGGTCTTTTTACACCTGCCTGACGGTGGTTTGAATAACCAGGGTTATGCAGCTACAGGCTACCAGACGCTAACAAAGCTGGTTATAGGCGATATTAAAACAATCACATCAGTCGATAAGCAGTCTTATTATAGTTTGCCCAATCTAGAGAACGGCCTAATTAGTTTAATGACACTCTTTAACCCGGCTGAAATACGTACTCAGAGTACCTTCAGTGGTGCCGATACCCCGATAAAAGATCACCCTGATCATAATGCTGTTGGAGTAATAGTAACTGCCGCCGCTAGTCAGTATAACAATGACATATACGGGAATCTGACATCTATCCCAGTAGAATATTATGAGGGCTATCCAATCAGGCTGAAACCAGCAAACGTCTTTGGGAATGATTTATTACTCAAAGAAGAGGCCTATGTAGCTTACGGGGTTTTTGATCCATCGACCTGCAGTACCATTGCTCAGTGTAACCAAATAGCTACTTACTCAGGCTATCTCGGGCGGCAATACCAATTGCCTTATTAGTGGCTAAAGTGGTCATAAGATTGACTTATAAGGGGTGATACCCCTATACTTAACCTAAGTTATGCCTAAACGAACCTTTCAACCAAAGAAGAAACACCGCTCTAAAGTGCATGGTTTCTTTAGTCGTATGTCTACCAAAAATGGTCGCAGGGTGTTGCAGCGCCGCCGCCTAAAAGGCCGCGCTCGCTTGTCTAGCTAGGTAATAGACCTCTATAATACTACTAATAAGTGAGGTCCCAGGGTAGTTAATGATTGATCGAAAACACCGTTTTCATGGCTATGGTAGCTTAAGACATGTATATACTCACGGCGAACAAGTCCGTAGTCTTTATTTGACGCTAAAGTATAATCCTAACCCACGCCGGAGTATTTTTCGGGCAGCCGTCGTAGTTAGTAGAAAAGTCGATAAGTCGGCGGTCGCCCGAAATCGTATCCGCAGGCGGCTGTATGAGTGCATTCGGGTACATCAGGCTGAGATAAAACAACCCTACGACTTAGTCTTCAGCGTTTTTAGCCCTCAGCTGGAAGATTCATCACCTAAAGAGCTACAGGAAGCGGTTAATAAGCTACTGCAAGACAGCGGTGTTTTGAACCAAGTCACCCCCAGAGACCATGATATGATAGTAGGGAAGGAAAAATAATGTTTACGACGATAATTGTTCGCCCGATTTTTAATCTGTTATCGCTAATTTATGCGATAGTCCCAGGCCATAATTTTGGCCTAGCTATTATTATCTTTACGATTGTCATTAGAATGCTGATGTGGCCACTGGTCAAGAAACAAATGCATCAGGCTAAGGCTATGCGTACGCTTCAACCAGAAATAAAGCGCATTAAAAAAGAATCCAAAGGTAATAAACAGCAAGAATCAAAAATGCTCATGGAGCTTTATAAAGAACGCGAGATTTCACCCTTTGGTTCAATCGGCACTCTAATCATCCAGTTTATTATTCTTATTGGTCTTTATAGCGGGCTCCGAAAAGTAGTTTATGATCCAAAAGATTTAGTTACTTTTTCGTATTCATTTATTCAACACATCGGCTGGATGAAACACATTGCCGCTAGCCCATCGAGCTTTAAGAACACTCTATTTGGACTAGTTAACCTAGATAAGGCAGCGATATCTAAGAGCGGTCTTTATTGGCCAGCCATGATAATTGTTCTAGCCAGTGCTGTCACTCAGTTCTTCCAGGGTAAGCAACTTATGCCAAGTGATAAAAACGCTAAGGGACTACGCGAAATCTTGAAGGGTGCCGGTTCCGGCAAATCAGCTGATCAATCTGAAGTTAATGCCGCCATTGGCCGCAGTACTCGTTATTTCCTGCCCGTTATGATCTTTCTTTTTACCGTCAGCTACCCCTCGGCTCTAAGCCTATATTGGTTCATGGGTGGACTAGTAGCCTATATCCAGCAGTCTATTGCCCTTCGTGAGGATGTTATGGAAATGGAAGAAGCCCCTGGAAAAATTACCTCTAAAAACGTTGCTGATATTGTTGAGGCCGAAATAGTTGAAATGAACGAAGACATCAAACGCAAAGTAAAAAACTCCGGCAAAAAATCTAAAAAGAAACGGAGGAGATAATGAATACTGATAACGAAGCGGCTATTTTATATGCCAAGAAGTACATAGAAGACTTACTGTCGTTCTTTGGGCTTAATACAGATGTTTATGCAACTAGTAGTGACGACGAGGTTATAGAGCTACACGTGCCTTCAACACAGCTTAATAGCTTTTTGATCGGTCAACATGGTGACACTATGCACTCACTACAATTTTTGGTTAGTAGTGCCCTCAGAAGCCAAAATTATGAGCTTAGCCGAGTTAACTTAGATATTGCTGACTACAAGAAACAAAGGGCTGATCGTCTAGCTGAACGGGCTGAAGGTTGGTTAAAGCAGGTTAAAGACACCAAGCAACCTTTTGATTTACGACCAATGAATGCCGCCGACAGGCGTATTATTCACCAATTGGCGGCCGATTGGGGTCTTTCAAGTGAATCAACTGGTGAGGGCCGAGATCGACATATTATTCTTGGCTATATTGAAGAAGAACCAGAGAAGAAGGTTAAAGACACCGAAAAATCAGATAAGAAAACCAAAAAAGTCAATGAAGCTGAAACTACCGAAGAAGTAAAACAGGATGAAGAAACAAAAGAAACTGAAGACGAAGCTGAGGAAGAGTAGGCTAAGAGCTATTCGCCTAGAATAGTCTTATATACTTGCAGGGTCTGCTTAGTCATTCTTTCCCAGGAATATTTAGCAGCTTGCTTGTAACCTGCAGTTATTAGTTTTTTTTGAAGCGTCTCATCATTTATAACCCTCTTTATAGCTGTGGCCATATTCTCAACATCCATCGGGTTAAAGTATTCAGCTGCCTCACCAAAAACTTCTGGTAAACAAGTGAAATTACTACTAACTACTGGTGCACCATGGATCATGGCCTCTAATCCAGGTAAACCAAAGCCTTCGCTTAGTGAGGGGAAGACATAAGCCTTGCAGTTCTCATACAACCATCTAAGTTGACCCTCACTAACAAAGCCCGTAAATACAATATTCTCTATAGCTTTAGTTTTAACATCTTCTTCTATTCTGGAATAGAGAATATCTTTTTTACCAGCTAAAACTAGTATTAAATCCGGATCAGTAGTTTCTATAATATTAAAGGCTTCAATAAGCCTTTGGAGGTTTTTGTGCGGCAACGGACGGCCGATATACATAACGAAGCGTTTATTTTTTAAGCTAGGTACTAGCTCTGGGGTATCTTTTATCTTGTCAGCTGACTCATATGTTACAAAGACTTTATCTGGCTTAATGTGAGTATACTTAATGACGTCTTTTTTAATGTAGTTGGAAGGTGTAAAAATAGCTAAAGATTTGCGTGCCACCGTCTTATTAACTCTTGCGTATACTACCTGTTTGGCTTTAAGGATAGCGGTATTCTTAGAAGGATTTAAGAATCGCAGGGTAGTTAAATCGTGCATAGTAGTAACGACCTTGCCTCTATATCTAATAGGTTGTTGAACCATACCGAAATGCACTAAATCTGGGCGCAAACTCTCAATTTGTTTCTTAAAAGCAATCTGCTCATCGAAAGTAAATTCTTTGAAGTTAGTAGTTACTACCCTGAACTTCGGAGCTATATTTTTTATAAACTTTTCTCGATGTGGTTTCGTTATAATAGTAATTTCATATGGAACGTTCAGTTTATATAGATATTCAATAAGTTTATCTATATAACGACCCGTGGTTTCCCCAGATTGTCTTGCATCGATTACAATCATTTTCATCTAATAGTATTTTACATTTATAAGCGGGGGATTAAAATATTGCATTACTCCAATTTTTGGAGTATTAATTTAAATTACATAATAAAACCCAGGAGAGACATATGCCAGTTGAAGAATTACAAAACCCGGGATCATATAACGACTTTCTCGCAGAGCGGAATATTACGCATAGTCTTGAAGCACACAGTGAGTTTTCTACTATCATTGCTGGGTATAGGGCTAGACTTGAAAGTGAACGTGGCGTCCCAGAGGGCGGACTTCATTCAAGGCGTGTGTTTTACGACGAAAACGGTAATGAGGTGGGGTCAAGGTTAACCAGGTAAAAATAGTTAATTATTTGTTTTCATAAACAATTCGAAAACATTTTTAGATATTGTTGACCATTTAATTTTGAAATAGCTAGGTTTATCCGATATTTTCTTAGCATGCAGCGCTTGCCATATCGTATTTCCAATAGAATCGAGTGAATTATTATCGAAGTAAAATGCAGAATTTTCCGCTACTTCGTGAAAAACAGGGATATCGCTTAATATAATTGGCTTGTCGTAGCTTAATGCTTCGAAAATCGGCATCCCAAAACCTTCGTATATTGATGGCATAACAACGCCACTGCAGAATTTATAGAAACTATCACGGGTTTTATTATCAACAAACCCCGTAGATATAACCGAATAGCCTTCAGATTTGGCATCAGAAATTTTCTTAACTATTTTATCAAATTTCCAATCTGTTCCACCGCAAAGAATAAGGGTGTACTGGTTAGCTAGCTGAACATGTTTACAGAAAGCATCTACTAGGTTGATAATATTTTTTCTAGGTTCCAGTGTACCGACGAAAAGAATGTAATCTTTTTTAAATTCATATTTATTTTCCAAGTACCCTTTAGTATATAGATCAGTAGTAACATCATTTTCGAAAGGGATTGGGGTTACTAGTACCTCTTTCTTATAACCGTAGAAATTAATAATATCTTTCTTAGTATTTTCAGAAATCGTTATCAAAGCGCTAGATCTGCTCAATGTTTTTGGTAAAAATCTATGCAAATCTTTTTGGTTTTTAGCTGACATAAACTGAGGATATAATTCGTGCGTCATGTCGTAAACAATTGGAATAATTTTTGTACCAAAAATACTGGGATGAGATAAATAGTTTGGGAAAAGCGCAACATCTGATTTACATTTTGTAAAAAATTCTAATGGTATATCGATACCAAAACGGCGTAATAAATTAACTATAGAACCAGGGTAGAGAATGATTCGTTTATATTTGATATTTTGGGCTTTGGGTAAATTAGTTTTATTTCTTTTTCCCAAGAAGTCGTAATAATAGCCTATTAATTTAATTTTTTCCCCTTCTTCCTTTGATAATGATTCGATCAGTCTTTTTTCATATACACCAATACCAGTCAGATTTGAGTTAGCTAGGGGGTTAGCGTCAAATACTAATTTAAGAGGTTTATTATTTTTCATATAACGGCAAAAACTTCTCTTTAACAATCTTATCAAGCTGGAAGTTATCTAGATAGATATGCCTCCCGGCTTGGCCCATCTTGACTCTTAACTCAGGGCTTTTAACCAGAAGATTGATGGCTTCAGCTAAATCTTTGGAGCTCTTAGGTCGCACTAAAATGCCGCTGACACCGTCCTTAACGATTTCAGGAATGCTGTCAACATTGCAGGCGACTATAGGTAAGCCACACATCTCGGCTTCCACTAACGAGAGACCAAAACCCTCATGATAACTGGGGTGTACTAACACGTCAGAACTCTGCAAGACCTGAACCACATCGTTAACGTGACCCAGGAATTCGATGTTTTTGATACCACTAGCTAGGGATTTAAAGCGTGCAGTTTCTGGTCCATCTCCATATAATTTCAACAGAGTGTTCTTGTTGCCAATTAATTTGAAAGCTTCGATTAGCTCGCCAATACCCTTAGACTTGACTAATCTAGAGGTTGAAACCAAAACCACCTCGTCGGACTTTCGATTAGTCGGCATGTAACTATCAACTACTCCGAGATATATAACTGCATAATTGATAGGTAACGTTTTACCCAAAGAGGCTTCTATTAATTTCTTTTCACTAAAGCTTTCAATAGTTACTTTGTCGGCTAGCGAACTTGCCAGATATACTAACTTACCAACGGGGTTTTTGTACCATTTTTCGTGATTCATAAATATGTATTTAAGATCAGCGTGATCACTCCAGATTACTTTTCTACCGAGTAGTTTTGCCGCAAAGGTAGCGGCTATGAAATCATCTCGACTTTGGGGATGAACTATATTGATACGATTTCTTAGAAAGAACAGAAAATACCACACAGTAAGAGTTAGTATCCAAAATAAGTAAACTGGAAATAAGAATACTTTAAATCCGCTAAAATTTTGAAATGACCACCACGGCGAGCGCTTTGTCTTTAGTTTTGCAGCCTTTGCCATACCTAAAGTCTTATCGTTCGCTGAGATAATAAAAGTTTCATAACCACTAGTAGTCAAAATTTTTGCCAAGCTAATAGGAAATATTTCAGCGCCGCCAACATCAAATGAATAGGAATTTCTAATTAGTGCAACTCTCTTCACCCATTCATTCTATTATCTCTTGTTCATCAATAGCAAATTAGCGCGCAATACCTACGCCATGAGGCAATACTGTATTGGCGTTGATCACAAGAAAGCCTTTCCCGATTATTGCCATGGGATTAGTCTACAACAGTGGTATAATTGTATAAATATATGAGATATTTTTCTGTAAAAAACCGCTCAATTTTGCGGGAGATGGTGAGCGCTGACTTTAAAGTTCGGTATCAAAACTCCGTACTTGGTTATCTCTGGTCTGTCCTACGTCCGCTTTTTCTTTTTGCCATACTTTACGTAGTATTTACCTATGTCTTCAAGGTTGGAAAAGGTGTCCCTCACTATCCAGTGTATTTGCTACTTGGTATTTTAACATGGACCTTCTTTACAGAGTCAACATTTGTTGGCATGAGCTCGGTTGTGGCTAAGGGCGATCTGATAAGAAAAATTTCGATTCCAAGATATTTGACGGTGCTGTCATCAGCAATGTCGGCGATTATTAATTTAGGAATAAACCTTGTTGTCCTATTGGTTTTTGCATATTTTAACGGTGTTGAGCCTACTTGGCGTTGGGTGCTCTTGCCTCTAGTATTTGTCGAGCTCTTTGTTTTCTCTACCGCTCTGGCATTTTTTCTGTCAGCTCTTTACGTGAAGTTTCGCGACTTAACATATATATGGGAAGTACTGATTCAGGGTGGTTTTTATGCCACACCGATTTTGTACCCCCTAACCCGAATTCCTGTGAATCTTAGGCCGTACTTGTTCATTAATCCTATGGCACAGATTGTTCAGGATGCCAGATATGTATTTGTTACACAGAGCACTATAACAGTTTGGAAGATATCAACACTATTGGGATTGATCCCTATCGGCATAGTCCTTCTAGTCATAATATTTTCTACGATATATTTTAAAAAACAGGCCAAGTGGTTTGCGGAGAACATTTAGACCATGAAAGACGATATCGCAATTAAAGTCCACGACCTCCACAAATCTTTTGACCTTGCCGAGAACAAAAGTACATCAATTAAGCAATTGCTAATAAACGTCGGGAAGGAAAACAAAAAGTATCGGCAAAAAGTTCTTGATGGAATAGATTTTGAGATTAAAAAGGGTGAGTTCTTCGGCATTGTTGGTCGCAACGGTAGCGGCAAAAGCACACTGCTAAAAATACTCGCAGGTGTATACACGCCAGACAGTGGCACAGTTGAGCTAAACGGAAACCTCACACCATTTATCGAGCTTGGTGTTGGCTTTAATTCTGAGCTTTCTGGACACGACAACGTTTATCTTAGTGCCTCACTTTTAGGTTATCCCCGTAAGGTTGTTGATGGCATGTATGACGAAATTGTAAATTTTGCTGAGCTACACGAGCATATGGACAAGAAGTTAAAGAACTATTCTTCCGGTATGCAGGTGCGTCTCGCATTCTCTATAGCTATAAAGGCAAAAAACGACATTCTTATTTTTGATGAAGTCTTAGCGGTAGGTGATGAAGCATTTCAGCAAAAATGCATGAGAATATTTGAAGAATACAGGAGAACCGGGCAAACCGTGGTACTTGTCACGCATAGTATGGACACCGTTAGGGATCTATGTACCAGAGCGATGCTTATAGACAATGGGAAAATAACCCACATAGGCTCTGTGGAGAGTGTCACTGAACGTTATTCAGATTTGAATACAGATAAGGAGGGTGCTCAAGAAAAGGCACTTAAGCTAGCCCAGAAAACGAAGTACTCGCAATTTGTTATCAAACCTCCAGTTAAGACGGTTTATCTTCCTAATGAGGAACTGACGCTACACGTATCTTGGAAAGGAAAATTTGATCCGGACAAACATATAATAGGGGTGGCGATTATACGAAGTGACGGAGAATATGTGTTTGGTAGTAATTCGAAAAACATGGTACTGACACACGCTGAGATTACCTGTAATATAGAGCTAGACATAGGTATCGGCAGATATTCGGTAACGGTGGCGATGTTGGATAAGTCGGGAGCCATGATCGACAAGAAAGAAGATGCTTTTTCATTTAGGGTAATTGATGATGGGAGGGTAGACGTCGGCGGTTCCTCTAGGCTTAAATATGTGTATGAAGAGGATAAAATATAATGGTAGTTATTGAGAAGTTAACTAATATTTCGAGGAAGACATATGTTTAAAGATAAAGTTTTACTAATTACTGGCGGGACGGGCTCTTTTGGCAATGAAGTTATCGATGGATTTTTAAATTCTGACATAAAAGAAATTCGTATTTTTTCGCGCGATGAAAAAAAACAAGATGACATGCGAAAAAAATATAACAACCTAAAACTCAAGTTTTACATTGGTGATGTTCGTGATATGAGTAGTGTTGATGTTGTGATGAAAGGTGTTGACTACATTTTCCACGCGGCAGCACTAAAGCAGGTGCCTTCTTGTGAATTCTTCCCACTCGAAGCCGTAAAAACAAATGTGTTGGGGACCGATAATGTTTTAACCTCAGCTATCAACCATGGTGTTACAAAGATAATTTGTTTAAGTACTGATAAAGCTGCATATCCGATTAATGCAATGGGTACAAGCAAGGCGATGATGGAAAAGATTATAGTTGCAAAAGCCAGACAATTAGGCGCCGGAGCAAACACAACTATTTGCTTGACCAGATATGGCAATGTTATGGGTTCGAGGGGATCAGTAATACCTTTATTCTATAAATTAATTTCCGATAAAAAACCACTTACAATAACTAACCCAAATATGACCCGTTTTATGATGACTTTGGCTGATGCCGTAGATTTGGTTATGTTTGCTTTTAAGCATGGCAATCAAGGTGATTTGTTTATACAAAAGGCGCCAGCAGCGACCATAAAGATTCTAGCCGGAGCAGTTAAAAAGTACAAGAAGTCTGATGTTAAGACCGAACTGATTGGTACCAGGCATGGCGAAAAAGCACATGAAGTATTAGTAACGAGTGAAGAAATGTCTAAAAGCGAAGATATGGGAGATTTCTTCCGAATCCCCTTGGATAACCGAAACATGAACTATAACAAGTTTTATCCAGAAGGTAGTGGCGAAATAACTGAATATCAACCCTATAGTTCTGATGTTACAGAACGCCTGGACGAGGATGGTGTAATTGAACTGTTAAAGAAAATGGGAGAGGTTGAGGCGTGAAAATATTAGTTCTAGGTTCGGAAGGGATGCTTGGTCATGTTGTTAGGTTATATTTCTTAGAAAAGGGCCATGACGTAAAGGGTACTTACCGTTCTGGCAGTGAAGACTACATTTTTGACGCAACTAAAAATATCAGTGACATTGAAAAATTTGTCGATGACTTTAAGCCAGATGCGATAATCAACTGTATCGGAATACTAACTAAAGTAGCTGAAGACAATAAGCCTTTGGCAGTGATGGTAAACAGCTACTTGCCACATTATATCGACGAAATAAGCAGAAAAAAGGGCGTTAAATTCGTACATGTTTCAACCGACTGTGTATTTGATGGTAAAGTGGGCGACTATACCGAAGACAGTCTTAGAACTGAAACCGATTTTTACGGAAGGTCAAAGGGCTTGGGTGAAATTAATAACGAATCAAACGTAACCCTGCGTACATCAATTGTTGGCCCAGACAAAAACGAAAACGGCATCGGTTTATTCCAATGGTTCATGAACCAGGAAAATGAAACCAACGGCTTTGATAAGGTTATCTGGACGGGTCTTACAACACTCGAGTTTGCAAAATGCATGGAAAAAGCGATTACCAATAATCTTACTGGCCTTAGACACGCAGTTAATAATGAGAAAATAGATAAGTACAGCTTGCTGTGTTTATTTAAGAAATACTTCAACAAAGATATAATTATTAATAGCAAAAGTGATTATGTCAGCAATAAAAGCCTAGTTAGGACCACTAATTTTGACTTTAATATACCAAGTTATGATCAAATGGTAAAAGAGATGAGCGAATGGGTTACTAACCATAAAGAATTATATTCAGAAAACCAGAGGGTAAAAGAATGAAAGTAATGACAATAGTCGGAACCAGGCCAGAGATAATCAAGCTTTCGGCTGTTATTCCAGTACTAGATAAATATACTAATCATATTTTGGTACACACCGGTCAAAATTACGACTATGAATTAAATGAAATATTTTTTGAAGGTATGGGTATCAGAAAGCCAAATATTTTCATGGAGGCAGCTGGGAATGATGCCGCCGAGACAATTGGGAATGTGATCATTAAGTCAGACCAATTGTTTAAAGAGCACAAACCAGATGCAGTATTGTTGTATGGCGACACGAACTCTTGTTTATCGGTAATCTCTGCAAAAAGAAACAAAATCCCCGTATTCCACATGGAAGCTGGCAACAGATGTTTTGACCAGCGTGTCCCGGAAGAGCTAAATCGCAAAGTCGTTGATCACTTAAGTGATATTAATATGACAATCACTGAACACGCACGTCGCTACCTCATCGCGGAAGGCATACCTGCTGAAACAGTGATTAAGGTTGGTTCTAGTATGAAAGAGGTCCTAGCAAATAACAAAGAGAGTATTGATTCCAGTAAAGTTTTGGACGAACTAAACCTGCAACCAAAACAGTACTTTGTGCTTAGCGCGCACCGCGAAGAAAATGTGGACAGTGAAAAGAACTTCACAGACCTTATCGAGTCCATTAATGCGATTTGTGATACCTACAAACTCCCAGTTATATTTACTGTTCATCCAAGAACTCAAAAGTTAATCAACGCAAAAGGAATCAAGCTTCACGAGCTAGTCAAGACAATGAAGCCGTTAGGCTTTGCGGACCACATTAAGCTGCAACAAAACGCATTTTGCGTGATTTCTGACAGCGGAACAATAACTGAAGAGTCATCACTTCTAGGCTTTCCGGCTATTACTGTGAGGCAGGCCCACGAAAGGCCAGAGGGCATGGATGAGGGTACTCTAATTATGACCGGACTAGACAAAGATACAATTCTCGACTCTATTAAAGTTGTAACGTCCGAAAGAATGCCGATCGTAAAGGATTATGATGCCGATAAAGTTTCGCAGAAGGTTGTCCGAATTATCATGAGCTATACAGGCTACATAAATAGAACTGTCTGGAAAAAACCTTAACAATAGGAAGAACGTGATTTTATGGATTTTAGAGAGTATATAAGAACCAAGTTTCTTAAAAAAAATGATCGGATTCTAGAATTCGGTCCACTGATACGTCCTATCGTTTCTAAAAAGGATTATCCTAACATTTTCTTTGCCGATGTTAGAAGCACGGAAGATATCAAGAAACTCTACATGGGCAACGATTACCTTGAAGCAACAGGCTTAACCGTGGATATCGATTCAGTAGCTGAAATCGACTATGTCATTAAAGACAGCTATACAAAAACTTTTAAAAATGAAAAGAAATTTGACGTTGTTTATCTCTCGCACGTTATTGAGCACATGCCTGATATAATTTCATTCTTCAAGGATGTGGTTAATATCTTGAATAAAGATGGCAAGCTGGTGCTTATATATCCTGATGCTAGATATTGTTTTGATCATTTCAGAAATGGTACCACATTCATAGACGCCTACGACGTTTATAAAAATAATTCCATAAATGGCAACGCGGTATTTGACTTTACTTACAATGTTGTACACGAAAATACCCCGTCTTTTTTCTGGGATGGGAAAAAAATCATCGACATACTGCCAAAAAACAAATTTAACGACGCACTTCAATCGTATGAGAAGGCATTTGACAACGAATTGCCAGATGACGTTCACTATTGGCCATTTTCAGACTATCAATTTGTAAAATTCTTATACGATATGGATAGGGCCGGGTTACTTGATTTCGATATAAGTGATTTTCGTGAAACTCAACTAAATAACCAGGAGTTTATGATAGTGCTTACTCCTAAAATGGGTAAATTACCGAAGTACAGCACATATCAAAAAATCCTCTCGCGTATTAGCCCTGCCGTAAAATTTGGTGCCGCACAAAAAGAAAAACAAGATTTAGATTATCAAGTTACTCAGTTAAAGAAGTCCGTAGAAGAAGCTAATAGGGTTGCAGAAGAAACGAAAAACGAACTCAAAAGTATCTACAACAGCAAGAAGTGGCATTACGCAATGAAGGCGGCCAACATAAAGCAGGCAATACTTAGGCGGAAGCATGAAGATATTTAACCCTAAAGTATCAATAGTTATTCCCGTCTTTAATGGCTCTAACTATTTAAAAAAAGCTATAGATAGCGCCCTAGCTCAGTCCTATAAAAACATTGAAATTATTGTAGTTAATGATGGCTCAAATGACAAAGGAGCTACTGAAAAAATAGCTAAATCATATGGCAATAAGATTAAATACTACAAAAAAGAAAATGGCGGTGTAGCAACTGCTTTAAATCTTGGCATTAATAAAATGTCTGGCGAGTATTTTTCGTGGTTAAGCCATGACGATATGTATTATCCTGATAAGGTTGAAAAACAGATAGAATTTCTAGAAAAACTTGAAGATAAAAAGGTGGTTCTTTATTCAAACTACACTATTTTAAGAGGGACCAAAACTACCCCCGTTGTCCATAATCATGAGATGCTAATAAGAAAAAAGAAATATTCACTACTCAGGGGTTGCGTAAATGGTATTACTGTTTTGGTTCCAAAATCGATATTTGAAGAAATGGGAGAATTTAACCCCGAATATAGATGTACTCAAGACTATCATTATTGGCAAAAGATACAAACAAAATACGATTTTGTTCATATGGAAGAAGTGTTGTCTATAACTAGGTTACACAGAAAACAAGATAGTAATGTATCACCTCGTGTAGTAGAAGAAGGAGACGAATTATGGATTAATATGATTAAAAAAATGCCCGATGACGAGAAAGTCCAATATGAGAATACGTTGTATAATTTTTATTATGAAATAGTTAGGTTTTTAGAATTGACTCCGTATGTAGGCGCTCTTTATTATTGCAAAAAAATTCTAGAAAATCTTGAAAAAGAATATAATGACAAACCAATTACGTTTAAGGTTTCTGTTGTCATGCCTTTTTATAACCATCCAGCAGAAACAATCAATGCTCTTAAATCAGCTTTGAGACAGAGCTATAAGAATACCGAAATAATAATTATAAACGATGGCTCAACAGAGGACATTAGCGGTATAGAGAATCTTGTTAAACAATATACAAACGTAAGATTAATTAACGCAGAAAAAAACGCTGGTCCAGCCGCAGCTAGAAATGCAGGTATTAAAGAATCGACTGGAGAATATATTGCATTCTTAGATTCAGACGATGAATTCCTAGAGAACAAAATAGAGCGACAGTTATCCAAAATGGTGAAGCATAATTTAAATATTAGCTATACCTCATACATTAAACGCAGCGGCGAAACAGAAATAATCACACGTAATCTAAAACTAACCGGAATTGTTGTGCCTCTAATAATCAGTGACTGTACTATTGCGACCCCGACTGTTATAGTCAAAAAAAGTCTATTAACAGATAATGACATCAAATTTAACGAGAATATAAGAGTTTGCGAAGATATCTGTTTTTGGCTCGAAATTGCAAAATACTCCGAAATACTGTTGGTTGACGAACCACTTACAGTAGTGAATGTTGATACTAATAGCACTGCATATGATGAAGAAAAAATAATTATTGGTATAAAAAACATTCTGGTTTATTTGTTTACTGATGAATATTATTCTAATTATAATTCTGATATTTCATGGGTATGTGATAACTTCCATAGAATAAATCAAGACGTTCTAATTAGAAGGAATCATGGGAGTATAGGCAACTATACATCTGAGAAAACTAGAATTAACCAATTTATAATCAACTCATTCCCTTACCGAGTTGCTATGAGGTTTTATGTTGGCGGACCTAAGGGCGTCGCTAAGGCTGTCAAAAAAAGGATTAAGAAATAATAATGAAACCGAAATCTTCCATTATTATCCCAACATACGATTCCACGATTGCCGTAACAGCCAAAAATGAATATGATATTGCTCACTCGGACATCTTTAACTCCTTAAGTTACGATGATATTATTGGCTACTTCGGTAGCAAAGAAGAGGTCATTAATTACTATAAAGAGACACTTGATTCGGGGTATCCGAGAAGTGCGGCGTTTTTAATGGTAAAAATTATAAAAGGGTCTATTGTCTTGGATGGCCAAGATGTTGCAAAGGGAGTTCTACTCGAAGATTTATCTATGCTGTCCGATGACAATATGGGTACCGGCGCAGACATACTCATATCCAAAATCGCAAAACCGTCGATTAAGAAAAAAATTATGTTTTGTTCGGGGCATTGGCTAACTGGAGGCATGGAAAGAGTCATGTCAGTGCTCTTTAACGAACTAAAGAATGATTATGAGATATATCTAATTACGCCTTATGACGAAAGGCATAGTCATATAGACTTACCGGATTTTATAACAAGTATAAAAATAGATAATGAACTTTTCGTAAAACACTTTGACTCGTTGATATTATCTTACGCTTTACTTCTAGATATTGATGCTGTAATTGGTGTTATGAATATGTTTCCTAAGCAATTAAGTTTTTATAACATCTGTGCGGGCACGAAAATTAAGACTATAGCATCAAACCATGAATACTACTTCTACCCCTATAAGAGCCCAGGTCACTATCCGGTTGTTGAAAAGAGATTAAGCGCTTTTACTAAATGTGATGCCATTATATGGCCCTTGAATTTTAATGCTGCAGTCTGCGGATTATATGTAGATAATAATTATGTAATAGGTAATCCAAACAGTTCTGATTTTACCAGTGATAGCCTAGAGAGATCATCAGAAAAAATAGTACTTTGCGTAGGAAGATTTAATGATTACGTAAAAAGGATTGACCGAATACTAGAGTGTTTCTCAGTGATTCTTAAAAAAGTCCCAGATGCGAAATTGATACTGGTCGGGAAGTACGATAATCATGTCCCCATAAAACCAAATGACAGAACTACTGTTAATGACTTGATCAATAAATTTGCTATTCCGCCCGAGAGCATAAATTTTATCGGAGAAGTTAATAACGTTCAAGATTATTATTCACGAGCAAATGTTTTACTTCTTACCTCAAATAATGAAGGCTTTGGTATGGTAGTCAATGAAGCCGCACAATTCGGTGTACCTTCAGTTTGTAATTTTATACCCGGAATTGAAGATTTGATCACTGATGGAGAAAATGGCTTCATCGTAGAACAAGATGATATCAATACAATGGCATCAAAAGTTTGCGACATATTAACTAACGACAAATTAAAAGAAAAACTTGGAACAAATGCTAGGAGAAAAGTAAAAGCATATGACGCAAAAATAATTGGTGATAAGTGGCGGTTTTTAATTCAATCACTAATTGAAATTAAAGACGAAGACGAACTACGTCAAAAACTTGAAAGTAAACTTAAATATGAAATTAAGAATATAAACTTATTTACAGAAGTGTTGGCAAAAGAGCTTAATGAGATATTTTATCTGTCATTAGAGAATAATGTTCAACACAGTCGTATTAATTTAATATTATCAAAAGTGGCTAAGACTCGTAATAGATTCAGAGCAAATATTGAATATGAAGGATTCTTCAAAACTGTCACAAAGGTAGCGACAAGGTCATACCGAATTTTACGAATTAAATTACAGAAAAATCAAAAATAAGCATTTTTTAATGTCTATAATCCATGAGTCTCCTAAAAATATAGCCGGAACAGTGCGCTATTTTTTAATTATCCATTGGCATAACTACACCATCGGGTATAAGGTTTAGCTCTGCGTTGCTAATCACTAAAGCGTCAGACCATGTGTAGCCGTAACTCAGGAAAGTGGTCTCATCAGGGAACGGTCTTTTTGTCCCGTTTACTATATCGTATATACCATTCGATGGTGAGGTAACAAGGTGCCCATCTCTATAGTTAACATTGTAAGTCATAGCCGTACCAGCTGGTATAAGGTTTAGCTCTGCATCACTAATCACTAAAGCGTCAGACCATGTGTAGCCGTAACTCAAGAAGGTGATTGCATTAGGGAACGGCATTTTCACCCCGTTTACTATATCGTATATACCATTCGATGAGGAGGTAACAAGGTGCCCATCCCAATGATCGGCGTTAAATGGCATTGCTGCACCATCAGGTATGAGGCTCATTTCTAAGTCACTAATCACTAAAGCGTCAGACCATGTGTAGCCGTAACTTAAGAAAGTTCCCTCATTAGGGAACGGCATTTTCACCCCGTTTACTATATCGTATATACCATTCGATGGTGAGGTAACAAGGTGCCCATCTCTATAGTTAACATTGTACTGTATATCTGCACCATCAGGTATTAGCGACAACTCTGACGAACTTACCAATGTAACATCAGACCATGTGTAGCCGTAACTCAAGAAGGTGATTGCATTAGGGAAAGCTTGTTTTGTTTCAGTTGTTCCGTAATCAATTTTATAGACACCACCACCCTGAGTACTTACTAAGTCTCCAGTCGTTGAACCAAACCAAGTATTAAAATATTGCCAAAAATTTCTATTACCATATGAGCTACAGCTATCCCCGGTTCCGTAGAGATTACTTAATGCCGCTTGATCTGGTTGATAGGGGGTGTAGTTATACAGGTCTGCTGTTGCTTGATTTTGTATTGTTACACTTGTCCCGCCACAGCTTGTGTTCGGGCTATATAGGATATAGCTCGTTTGACCGCTCTGATAATTAAATGATTGTGGGTTTAGTCCGTAGTCTTGGAATTGCCAAGCTGCTGCGCTAACTTGTTGATAAAAACTACTGTAACCACTACAGCGTGCGCTGTCCGAACAGTTATAGCCCATTGCTTCCGTGTACTCTTCCATCCAAGGCCAGTTATCAGTAGCGAGGCCTTGCTCCTTTTGTAGGGTTACCAATATGACCTGGGGGTTTATCCCGTATTGTTGCGCAGCATTGTATATAATCTGAGCGGAACTCTGACCTCCAGTAATAGAAGCTGATGGATTTTGTAAGTTACTCTGACCAGTAGTTGGATTTTCTACGTAAGTATTTATACAGACATAGGGGGCTACGCTTTCGTTTGTTACGTAACCATTAGGCTGATTCGCTGTCGGCTGAGCGTTCCACCAGGTGGCATATCGTTGCCCGTAGACAGCTCTAGTTGTAGTAACCCATGAACCAGAGACACTATTATTTACCTCACCGGTTGATGCAGTGTAATAATATGATCGCGACTGAGTGCCATTGGTGTCACATGTACCAACCTGGGTATTTAAAAAGTTTTGTATATCTGAAACACTCATTGTGCTTGTGTTAAAGAAAACGCTGTCGCTAATTATATTTCCCGCCTGAAAAGTCGAACCGTCTAAGGCTAAAGCGTTACTTTTGAGCACTAAAAAGAGAGAAAAGGCGCATAAAAACATTAACAACAGGAGAGGTTTTTTCATGGATTTACTATCTGCCACGATTGCGTCGAGGTCCCGGAAGAGGTTGGAGAGTTATATGTTACGACAGCAGAGTAAGTATCGCCCGCAGTTAGTAGACTTTTGTCAATCGTAATGTTCCCACAGTTTGTTGAAGTACCTTGAGCTGATGCAGTCATACTACTACTGAATGTTTGTGAACTATTAGTGAGAGTTAGTTTACAGGTACCACCATTTTCGATAACTCCTTGCACGAAAGCCCATACTCCTACAGTTGTCGATGTGTCTGTACTAGAGGTTATTATTGGAGTGACACTCGTGCCCGCGCTCGTAGTGGTAGATGGGCTTTGTTGTATTATCGGTTGTACGGTTGATTTATTTTGTCCTAACGTTTGACTATTATTTGTTGTCGTAGTAGATTTTGCGGGGGTCTTTGTGGCCACTGCTGGATTGTTTGTCGTAACCACATTCGCAGTCTTTCTGTCAGTAATTTTCCACACAGATAAGCCTAATAACAATAGTATTATTAGAGATGCAAATATTTTTACCACCTTACCGGTAAATAGTTTTTTGGTTTTTTTGCTCATTTTTTTATTGTAAACTTTACAGGGGTCATCATAGTATTTTTATACCTAATTTGCAACCATATTTTAAATAATAGATTACCCATGTTTATTTTTGTGATTGCATGTATCAATCTATCATAAAATCATACTTTGAGCAAGTTAAAGCATTATCGTAAAATATTAATTATCATCTTAGCAATAACATATTATTTATCATCATTTGGTATCATGTATAAATGAAAAAAGTCATAGTATTTGATCTTGATGGAACCCTAGCCTCCAGTAAATCGCCAGCGTCGGATAGAATTAATGATCTTATTACTCAATTACTTGGACATTTTCAAATATGCGTAATATCTGGAGGTAAGTTTGAACAATTCGAAAAACAACTATTGAATAATTTGCATACAGAGCCGAAAAGTTTAACCAATTTACACTTAATGCCGACATGTGGTACAAGATATTATAAGTTCGATTTAGATAAAAAAACTTGGCAAAAAATTTACGCAGAAGACTTTACTGATTCAGAGAAGAAAAAAATAATTACTGTTTTGTCTGACACCCTGGATGAACTAGGCTACCTTGAAGATAAAACATACGGCGAGATAATAGAAGACCGAGGTAGTCAGATAACCCTTGCAACTCTCGGACAAGACATAGTAGACCAACTTGGTGATGAAGGTGTCCGGTTAAAAGAGGCTTGGGATCCTGACGATAAAAAGAAGAATCTTATTCGTGATCACGCCACGCTCAGGTTGGAAGAATTTGAAGTGAGAGTCGGCGGACTAACATCGGTTGATGTAACTAAGCTCGGAATCGATAAAGCATACGGCATGGGAAAGTTAATGAAAGCTCTAGATATAAAGAAGAGTGACATACTCTTCTTTGGTGATCGGTTAACTGAAGGCGGTAACGATTATCCAGTTAAAGCTATGGGGATTGACTCCATAGAGGTTTCACATTGGCAAGATACTGCAAAGATTCTTGAGGCCATAGTTTCTATAATTAAATAATATTTCTGATAATTTTTTACCGATTTATTGTTGCCCGAAAGTATACTTTAGCTTTTGTACGTTTATAAGTATATCCGCATCTGTTATTCATGAAATTTTTGTTTACTATTATATATACTATACATATAGCTAAATTCTAATTAATAATAACTGCCATTTTCTTAGTAAGAGCACTATAACTGCAGATAACAAAAATTAACTACTAATAAGACATTTAACCTAACAACCATGAACTAAAAAAACAAACCATCTTTTATAGATAGTAACTTGACTACTCTACAGTAACGGACTTTGCCAGGTTACGAGGTTGATCAATATTAACGCCTCTAGCTTCAGCAATGTAGTAGGCAAATAACTGCATAACCGTAGCTGCTAGAATTGGCTGGAATTGTTCGGCTGTTCTTGGCAGATAAATAACATCATCAGCCAAACCAGATATTTGCTCGTTACCTTCAGTAGCTACCGCTACAACACGACCTTTTCTAGCTTTAATCTCAGCTATATTGGAATAGGTCTTTTCGAGTTGGGGTGAATCAGTGGACAGCGCAAAAGTCGGAAAGCTTGGATCAATCATAGCCAGTGGCCCGTGCTTCATTTCGCCAGCGGCATAACCCTCAGCATGTGTATAGGCAACTTCTTTTAGCTTTAAAGCACCCTCTAAGGCTGCAGGATATAGGTAATGTCTACCAATAAACAAGAAATCCTTGTCATCCACATATTTCAGTGCAATCCGCTTAATCTCGTCGGCTTGTTTTAGAACCTCAGCTGCTTTCTCCGGAAGTACTTCTAACTCAGCAATCAGTGGTTTATATAGCTTACTTGAGCCATTACATAGATAGAGAGCGATCTCAGCTAGAACTACCACCTGAGAAATAAAAGCTTTAGTACTGGCAACAGCTCTTTCGGGGCCTGCGTGACAATAAACACCAGCGTCGGTCATGCGAGCAATAGTTGAACCAACGGCATTTACAACACCTAGTCTAAGTACTCCATAATCTTCAACTTTCTTCAGAGCGGCTATAGTGTCGGCCGTTTCTCCAGACTGAGAGATAGCCATCAGGGCAGTACTACGAGAAAAAGGCTCATCACGGTATTTAAATTCACTAGCTAGTTGCACTTCGACTGGCATCTTTGCAATCTCTTCAAATAAGTACTCACCAACTAGGCCGGCATAATATGACGTACCACAAGCTACTATTACTAATCGATCAATAAATTTTAGCTGTTCGGCAACACTTTCTAAACCACCTAGCTTCACGAATGGAGGATGTTGGCGGAGGCGACCTAGTGTAGCACTCTTTATAGTGGCAGGCGCTTCATATATTTCCTTGAGCATGTACGTCGAAAATCCAGCCTTTGTGAATTCTTCACTATCAAAATCAAGTTCTTCGGTACCGCGTGTAACGCCCTTATCTTTTAAGAAGTTGTGAATTGTGTAATTATCCCCATCAACTACAACCATTTCATAGTCCTTTAAATAAACAACTTTCTTGGTGTGTTGCAGTATTGCTGAAGCATCTGAGGCGATTATCATCTCATTCTCGGCTACACCAACAACTAGTGGACTACCAAGTCGGGCAGCAAATAACTTAGCTGGTTCATTAGTGGTTAGAGCTACAATTGCATAAGCTCCTCGTAATTCGCTTAAAGTAGTTCTAAATGCATCCTCAAAAGAACTAGCTTTTTTTAAGTGGAAATCTATTAGCTGGGGTATGACTTCAGTATCGGTTTCAGATATAAATTTGTAACCCTGTTCAATCAGTTTTTTTCTTATCTCGGTGTAATTTTCAATAATTCCGTTGTGCACAACGAAGATGTTCTTAGACATGTTAGTGTGAGGGTGGGCATTACCGACTGATGGTTGACCGTGAGTTGCCCAGCGGGTGTGGCCAATGGCTACAGTTGATTTTACTGGTGTTTTAGCTTGGTCTATTAACTTGGCAACGTTATCAACGCCACCAACTTGTTTAAATAAGCGGGCTTTATTATCTCCTACAAGCAGGGCAATGCCAGCTGAGTCATAGCCACGGTATTCAAGGGCTTTTAAGCCATCAATAACAATGGGATAAGCCTGCTTTTTACCGATCGATCCTACAATGCCACACATAGATAACTTAAGCTCCTTAGTATGTTTGGTTATATTATATCATGTATATTAATAAAATCAAGAATATTTTGTTTAAACTTAGCCACCGAAAAACGCTGAGCAGCCTCGGCAATTTTTTGACTATCATATTGGCTGGGCTCAAAGCTCTCAATAGCCTTAATTAGACTCTTAACATCTTGCTTATCAAAGAATAAACCGGTCTTCCCGGGAACAACATAATCAAGTGGGCCACCCTTGTTATAGGCTATAACAGGTGTTCCGGCTGCCATGGCTTCCACTCCGGTTACCCCAAAATCTTCTATATTTGTCGGAAACAATAAAGCTGTAGCCGTTTGAAAGTGGTTAACCATTTCCTCATCGGTTACATTACTGAGGAAAATAACGCTCCGTCCGGCCATATGCTCTAGTTTCCGATGCTCTGGGCCCGTCCCAATGACAACTAGTGGCACATTAAGCTCGCTGCAGGCTGCTATAGCTAGGTCTATCCGCTTATAGGGTGTTTGACGACCAGCGGCCACGAAACCGTGTCTGAGCGGCGGCACAGCTGGTAATTTAAAGCGTTCAACATCGACCGGTGGAAAAATTACCGTAGAATCTCTTTTATAGTATTTTTTTATCATGGCCTGAATGTGCGAAGAATTGCCAATTAAATAATCTGGTTTTTGGGCAGCTCGAAAGTCCCACATCCGCATTGGTTTAACTAATAATCTAAGACCGAGGTAAGCTAACCAGTTAAGTCCTTTAGGAAAACCTGGACTAGATAGATACTCATCATACCGAATCCAGTAGTAATGAGTCGGTGAATTGATATAGGCTATATGAACCGTTGAACTACCGGTTTTTATGCTTTTAGCTTCGGCGCTACTCACTGAAATGACTAAGTCATAATCACTAAGGTCTAAATGGCTAAAATACCAAGCGCGGAGCACCGGTAGAAACTTCTTTAAGGCCCCAGGCAATTTATTTAACCAACCGGTACGAACATCTGCTTCACTAAACCAACTGATTTTATCTGGATTGTACTGAGAAGTGTAGATTGGCGCTTCTGGAAAAAGTTTATGGAGTTCATAAATAATTCGCTCGGCACCACCAATTCCAACGAGCCAATCGCATACAATCGCAATCTTTTTTTTGGAAGTATCTACCATATTAGTTACTATCTAAAATTACTCTAACAGTTTTAGCTAGAATGACTAGGTCTAACCAAAAGGTCCAATTTTGCACATAATATAGATCAAGTTTCCGTCGTTCTTCAAAGCTGATACTCCTTCGACCAGAGACTTGGGCAAGACCCGTTAAGCCCGACTTAACACTCAAAATTACATGGCGTTTTTCATAGTACGATAGCTCAGAAGGGACTAGCGGGCGGGGTCCAACTAAGCTAATATCTCCCTTGATAACATTAAATAACTGAGGTAGTTCGTCCAAACTTGTTCGCCTGAGAAACTTCCCAAGCCTAGAAAAACGTGGATCATTGGCTATTTGGTCACCATTGGCCCGGTATTTTTCAATAAGCTCTGATCGACCTATTCTAGTGAAATATTCCTCGGGAGTCGTATTGTTAGCTGATTTTTTAAAAGTTCGAAATTTAAAGACTCGGAAAGGAGTGTTAAAGCGGGTCAGGCGTTCTTGTCGAAAAAAAACATTACCGCCACTTAAGACTTCGGCTAGGAAAACAATAATGATAAATGGTGAAGTAACAATCAGTAAAATAACCCCAAATATTACGTCAAACACACGTTTGAATATTCTCCCCCAACCAATTAAAGCGGTTTGGTGAATGGCAATAACTGGTATTGAATTTCTAAATAGTTCAACATCAATATTACCAACGAATAATTCACTATTGCCGGGTACAAAACGGTAAGCTACATGGTGAGTTTGAGCATATTCTAATATCTCTCGGTTCTTTTGATCATCGGCGTAGAGTTCAGTCTGTACGATAGTATTAAAGAAAACTTTATTATGACTCAATACCTCAGCGAAGTTACTAAATAAATTAACACGCCGGAGTCCGGCGAACTTTTCCTTATCGCCAACAATCCCAACGATTCTATAACCAGTTACCCTATAATCTCCCAAGGATGCAACCAACTCTCCAGTCATCTCAGTATTGCCGATAAGTAGCACTTTATTAATACCAATTCCATAGCTATAAAGATTTGTCCGGACATAGCGGGCTAGATTGCGGAATATAATTAGAAAAATAAAGCTTAGTATAAAACCAAAAATTGGTACTAACTTAGCCGGGAATATTGGCTGCAGCGAAAGAAAGTTCCAAAATACCACAAACAATAGACCTAAGAAAGATCCAATTAGTAAAAGACCGGCTTCTTGAAAACGTTTCTCATAGATCGAATGGTTATACAGACCAATTAGAGCGAAAATAATTATCCAAAAAGGTAAAAGGCTTAGGAATACTCCAATATAGGTCGAGGCATGGATCGGGTGAGCCACGGGCGCTGTATAGACTTGAGCCCTTATGAAGTAAGCTGCTCCAAAAGCTAGAACGAGCGCTACAAAGTCCCCAATGACCAGGAATATGTTATAGACCGATGAAGTATTATTTTTCAAGAATTATCCTCATATAGCTACCTTTGATTGTAGCATTACTCGGGGCAAAATTCGTCGTCTTTAACACTTGAGGTCAAAAACTGCGATATAATGAATTTATGAACGAAAAGCAAACAGTTCTACCAACAAAAAAACAAAAAGAACTTCTAATCTACATCGAGACCTTTGTAAGTGAACATGGCTATAGTCCAAGCTACCGTGAGATTATGACCGGCTTAAACTACAATTCTGTAGCAACGGTGGCGTTGCACGTTAATAATCTTATTAAGAGAGGCCATTTGCAGAAGCGTGATCGTAGTGCTAGGTCTTTAGCTGTAACTCGGGACACCGAATCTGCCTCGAAGGTCGTTACTAATCAGGTTAAACCTGCCGAAGAACGTTGGATTATCGAAAAGGTTGATTATTTTTTCGCTGAGGCTGAGAAAACAGCCAGACCAGAGGCTTCTGATATTGATCAGTTGTATGTTTTAGTTGGTGCTTTAAAAGTTCTAGGTCTTGATGGTGCTTCTCAGAGTTTTATACCAAGACTAGCAGACCTGCGTAAACGGCTACAAAAAACATGAGCTCTACTTATCAATATAGTACTAGGAAGCGGCCGGGTACAGCTCACTTTTTACTAAGGGCAACAGAGGTAACGGTTGTTATTGCTGGTGTTTGTGTCGGACTATTTATATTATTTAGTCATTTTCAACCAAAATCCAAAGTCGTAAAAGGTAAAGCCGTCTCAGTACCACAACTGGTTACCTATGTGCCTGTAATCACCATAAAAGAACCAACCTATACCATGCAGTTACCCTCCGATTGGGTGCAAGTTGCTTCGGCTGATTATCCCAATGACCACTCAGTCACGTGGCAAGCAACTGCTAAGTATTACGACGATCGTATCTTGCAGATCTATGTTGATACTATTCCCTCAACTCTGCCAGTCAACGCTGAGTTACCAATTCAGGCAACGGGTAATCGTTTTACAGCTGGCACTCTGTCGGAGAATTGTTCTAATTTCACGCCAACCGGGACTCAGAACGATCTTCTGGCTGAAAGATTGCCACCTAAAGAATCTGAATGGGACAGCGTTAATTTCATATGTGATATACCAAGGTTTACAGATAATCAGATAGGCACGGGTTCGGTCGGTGAACCAATAAATTCATCGACTATTACTGGGCCAATAATGGGTACACATAGCTACTTCTTTCTGTTTTCAGACCGAAACATCAATCCTGACGAGAGCATTTTCTATAATATGTTAGCCAGCTTCCGGGCGCTATAACTCAAGTGTCTAAGTTGCCATAGAATCTATATAATAATAACCATGACGAGGGATAATGATTAAGCAGCGAATTGGAATACTAGCTGGCACCTTTGACCCAGTTCATGCTGGACATATCTTCTTTGCTTTAGAAGCCATTAAAAAAGCCAATCTGGATAAAGTAGTATTTCTACCGGAGCGACGCCCACCCAGGAAGCAGGGCGTTGAACATTTTGGCCACCGTACTGCCATGATAACCCAGGCTATTAAGCCCTATAAGCAGCTAGAGTTACTAGAATTACCGGACATGTCTTTTAACACCAATAGAACACTACCCCAATTACGCAAAGAATTCCCACGCGGACAATTATTTTTCTTGGTCGGTTCAAGTAACGTCGAAGATATGAATAGTTCAAACTGGACAGAGAAGTCAATAAGAACCTACTTCAAGGCCGGTAATTTGATTGTTGCCCTGCGTGAAGAGGATGATCTTGAGTCGCTCAAGCTAAGTCTAGCTAGTTTGCCAAGTAGACCAAAGGAAGTAACAATCATCTCGACACCAAAAAAGAGCATCTCCTCTTCCAAGATTCGCCAAGCACTTCGTGACAACAAAGCCGCCGTAGGACTATTACCAAGTGTTTACCGCTACGTAAAAAACCAGTGGCTCTATGTTTCAGTTAACAAAGGATAATTTTGCTTCAAGTACGCTAGGTGTTTTTCACGGTAATGCCTAAATTCTTTTTTACTTAGGCCGTTCTTCTTAATGAAGGCGCTTATCTGTTGGCTGCCGACGAAGTGTGGCAGGATAACGTAGCTGGCACCTTGGTCATATAGTCCCAGGGCATGCTCAATGCTATCGCTATGAACTATTGATACAGCGCCCGGGTTAACCTTCTTTAGTAGTTCAAGAATAAATGAGTCAACCTGGTAATCATTAATTGTCGTAACAATAAGTTTAGCTTTATCTAGCCCTGCTTCTTCTAGTAGTTCAATATCGTTAGCATCGCCGAATATTGTCGGGAACTTCTGTTGCTCTAATAGCTCTACGACCTCTGGATCATAGTCAATAATTACGTAGGGTTTTTTAAGACTTTTAAATAATTTTACAAATTCATGACCGCCGTGTTGATAACCAAACAAAATCATCTCGTTTTGATGAATCAGTTCCCGCTCAAAATGACCCCGAGGGTGTTCAAAGACGTTTAGAAACCTCGCTAGAACGTTATAGATCTGCTCGTTATAGATAGTCAAATAAGTTGATATAGCTATTGATATCAGAGCTATTAAGGTGATGCTGCTAACAAGATCAGTACTAAATATTCCCTGTTTATTTGCCAGTATTACTAGTACTAGAGAGAATTCGCTAATCTGTCCGGTAGTAATGGCTGTCTTAAAACTGGTTCGTTTGGTGTAACCCATAATTCCCAGAAGGGCGAGTACGATGAGAGGCTTAACAATTATTGCCACAATAACGCCAAATATAATAATCGGTATCATGTGATCGATATTGCTAAAAGCCAGTCTGGTTCCAAGCGCAATAAAGAAGACTACTACAAAGAAATCACGTAAGGGCCGGAGTCTGGCACTCATCTCCTGGGTGTAGGGCAGTGAGGCTAGGGAAATACCGGCCAGTAAGGCGCCAACTTCTAGGCTGCCGCCAATCTTAGCAAACAAGGCAGCTCCACCAAAGCCGTAGCCTATAGCAAATAAGAACAATAACTCCTGGTTAGACGATATAAACTTAGTAATTTTAGGTAATATTCCCCAGCCAATAATAAACATCGCCAGTATAACTAAACCGCCCTTAATACCGAGAATTACCAAATGATGCAGCGGGAAGCTATTGCTACTACTAAGACCACCGACCCATAAGAGGGCTGCCATAGCTACTATGTCTTGAACTAGTAATAGCCCAACAGCTAACTTGCCGTATAAACGTGACTGTTCTTTTTTATCGCTAAGTAGCTTCAGGATAATAATTGTTGAACTAAATGACAGGGCTACGCCAAGCAGTAGGGCCTCTTGGTCTTTAATCCCCAGTAACACCGCTCCAGCCCAGCCGAGAGCCGCCGTTAAGGCTACCTGTACCAGTCCAATGATAGCAACGGTTTTACCTACTTCCTTAATGACCCTAGGGTTAAGACCGAGCCCAATAATAAACAGCAAAAGAGCAATGCCAATGTCGCTAAAGGTAGTGATAGTCTGAGGCGTCTTTATTAGATTGAGAATAAGCGGGCCAACAATAATACCGGTAAGGATGTGGCCAATTATTAGCGGTTGACGAATCAACCTCATAATCAGAGCAATAGCGGCCGCTAGGGCAATAACTAGGCTGAGTTGAGTAAAGATGGTGTCGGTGTTCATGTTTGTTTGATACCGCTTATTCTAATTGTAGCAGTTCAACGACTAAAAGTTCGCCAAGAATGCTATAGCTACGAGCTAAGAAGTAGGAGCAGTGACTACTGGAACAGCGAAGCCAGCAGCTTTGATAGCATTATTTATATCAGTTTGAAAGTCACTAAAAGCATCAGGTGGCTGGATTTGCTTACCATTTAATATAAATGTCGGTGTGGCCTCCTGGTCACCGGTTTTAGCAAAAGCAGCAACGTCTGAGTTAATTAAATTATTAACTTTACTTGAGGCATAGTCAGTGTTGAAGGTAGTCACATTTAAACCAAGCTGCTGAGCAAAGCCGTCAAAGTATGTCAGAGGACTGGTACTACTAATCCAACTTGCTGCTGTTTCGTTAGATGCATAGTAATCACCATTCTCTTGGTATAAAAGATCGTGCATTTGCCAAAATTTTCCCATAAGACCAGCAGCTTCGGCGGCCCTGGCCCCAGCGAAGGCGTTAGGGTGGAGTGATGTCAGCGGTAGGTTTCTAAACTGGAAAGTAATATATGGGGCATAGGCGGTAGCTATTTGACCAACAACTGGATAATACTCACCACAATATGGACACTGATAATCACCATATTCGATTAATGTTACTTTATCTTTATCTTGACCTTCAACATGATTTGTCGGGGTAGAGTTACTAGTCGAGTCGGAGTTGCCGTTATTACTGTTATTGGAAGCAATAAATATCCCACCAAAAACTAAAATTATGACAATTAGGATTACCGCAAATCGTTTATCCACAAGACTTTCTCCTTATATCTTAAAATAGTATATCATAGCGATTGTTTTGTAATCATTGCTGGCGCAGGCTAATATTGTTACATGACTAACTTCGTTTTTGCTGTAGTGCTGGCAATTATCATGCTGCTGGCGATTGTTTTAAATAAGACCTATCACCAGCTACCAATTAAAGAGCTAAGGTATAAAGCCCGCCAAAACATTCAACCGGAGAAAACACTCTACCGAGTCAGTGCCTATGGCTCTAGCCTCCAGACACTTTTAGTAATCGTTACAGTTATTGCTGCCGCTGGTAGCTTTATATTACTGGCTACTCAGCTAACTAGTTGGTTTGCGTTCCTTGTTATCCTTTTTCTTTTATGGTTGGCGTTTTTATGGCTACCCTCAGCCAGGTCCGGCTCCTTTAGCAAGCACCTAGCAGTCTGGTTCGCTTGGCCTCTAGCTAAGCTACTAGACTACAGCCACCCAATTTTTCAAAAACTTAATTACCTAACGAATGATCACTCGGCACCGTATGCTCATACTGGCATATATGATAAAGCTGATCTAATTGAACTCATGGAATGGCAAAAAGCCCAGCCGGACAGCCGTATCTCTTCGATTGAACTTAGTATGGCGCAGTCGGTTCTAGGCTTTGGAGATAGGTTAGTGAGTGATGTTTTAATCCCTAGGCGCGAGGTTTTGACGGTAAATACCAATGATAATATTAGCCCTGTTCTAATCGATGAATTGCATAAGAACGGGCAAAGCTTCTTCCCGGTCTATGAATCAAAGAAAGACAATATTGTCGGCACGCTTTTTATTGGTGATCTGATTGATCTTAATCAGGCGAAGTCTAATCAATTGGCCAAAAATATTATGAAACCGACGGTTTATTATGTTCATGAGGATTTTAATTTACTAAGAGTTTTCAGGGTCTTTTTAAAAACCCACCATCATTTGTTTATAGTGGTTAATAAATTTGAAGAATTTGTAGGCGTAGTCAGTATTGAAAATATCGTCTCAGAGATCTTAGGAGAGCCAATTATTGATGAGTTTGATAACTATGAAGACCTGCGGGCAGTGGCGGCCGCTAAAGCTAAGGTAGAACACGCTGAGCATCAGACTAGTCCAAAGGACGAGCCTCAAGAGATGATAGAATAGGTTATATGGAGCGAGTTTTAGCTAGAGATCTTAAAAAACATAGCGGAAGCCAGGTTATGGTAGAGGGTTGGCTCCATAAAAAACGCTTACTCGGCGGTCTAACATTCATTAATATCCGTGACCGTAGCGGTCTAATCCAAGCCGTAGTTAAAGATAAGGCTGAGGTTGAAAAACTTCGTGGCTTACAGATTGGAACTATTCTGCGTATTACCGGCTTAGCCGTTGATGAGCAGCGTGCCCCCGGCCAAGCTGAATTACACGACGTCAGTATTGAGGTGCTAGTAGCTGTAACTGACGAGCCGCCAATTGAGATCGATAAGCCACTTAGTCATAAGTCCGATAACCTAGATACGCTTTTTGATTATCGGGCAATCGGTCTTCGTAATATTGAGGAAGCCACAATTTTTAAACTACGCAGTGAGCTACTGCGTTATATCCGGGATTTTCTCTACGGAGAAGACTTTGTAGAGATTAATACCCCTAAGCTCGTTGCTGGCGCCGCTGAGGGCGGTGCCGAGGTATTTAGACTCGACTATTTCGGCAAAGAAGCAACCTTGGCTCAAAGCCCCCAGCTTTATAAACAAATAATGGTCGGTGTTTTTGAACGTGTTTTTGAAATCGCCCCGGCTTTTAGAGCTGAGCTAAGCGCTACAACCCGTCACGTATCTGAAGTTACAATGCTGGACGTGGAAATAGGTTTTATAAAAGACCACGCTGAAGTTCTGGATTTTATACAAAATCTTGTTTACAGCGTAATCTCTCGGCTATATGAGGAGCATGATAACGAACTAAAGAACCTTAAGGCCCCAGAGCTTACTCTTAAAGCTGAATTCCCACGCTACTCAATGAAGCAGATACACGAGATGTATCAGCAGGAAACCGGTAAGGATACTTCGAAGGAAATTGATCTAACTCCAGATGAAGAAAAGTGGATCTGTGAATATTCCAAAACCAACAATGGCTGTGAAGCAGTCTTTGCTACAGGTTTGCCTGAAAGCAAGATGAAGTTTTATCACATGAAGGGTGAGGCGGGTACCGCCAGATCAGCTGACTTACTATTTCGTGGGGTAGAGATTGCCACTGTACCTCAGCGTGAGCACCGTTACAGCGAGCTTATTGCTCAGATGAAGAAAGTTGGTGTAGACCCCGAAAGCCCTGGTTTTAATGCCTATGTCAGCGCTTTTAAGCATGGTTTGCCGCCGCATGGCGGTTTTGGCTTTGGTATAGACCGATTAACTGAGAAAATTATTGGTCTGGATAACGTTAAAGAAGCCATTCTATTCCCCAGAGATATAAATCGGCTGACTCCTTAGTCTTTAGGGACACGATTTACTACTAAATTATTTAGGGCAAGATATATTAAAGCAGCAAACGCTAACTGGAAAATTATCTGGGTCTGGATTAAGAAGCCACTGGGCCCACTAATATAAAACGCAGCAGCAATACCGGCGGCAAGCATCAGGCTCGAAAAAACAATCGACCAGATTATATCGTGCATTTTAATGATTAACCAGCCACTTAGGATAAGCTGCATTACAAATAGTATGGTTCCAGCGATAGTGTGAATAATATCTAGAAATGAACTCACAGAATAAGGAGTTATGTTAATAATTAGGCATAAGAAGGCAAAGACATACAGGCTATATTTTAACGGCCAAAGACCTTTGACCTTTATACAACCCGCCAATAATGCAGTCAAGATTCCATAACCAACTATGGCAAGAGTATAGGGAGCAATTGTTAAGCGGTAGTTGCCATAATAGCTAATTCCACTGTTAATGCTCAGTCCCACTGGCTTCAATACTACACAGATAGCTAGGCCTAAACAAAAGCACGTAAGACCGATCGTGAACAACTTAATTGTTCTTCGGCTAATTGTATTTGTCATATATTTTAAGGGGTTATAAATATAAAACCCCCCGTATTATTTTATTACGGGAGGTAATTTTATCTTTGTTTGCCCTGGCAAAATTAGCGCAAACAATTATTATCTTAAAACCTATGAGAGTTTCAAGATAAAAAACCACTACATTAAAATTGCCATATAAGCAGGTTAGTACCTGACGCTTGTGCTTGTCAAGTGATTATGCCCTTTTTAGCTAGTTCTACAACAACTTTTTTACAACACCTGTCTAAAAACCTACTTTATCAAATTAGTGCATGAACTTATGCTTATGCTAATATTATTTACAGAAATATAAGTTAATCGGAGATTATATGGAACCAGAAAAACAAGAACCTACGAGCCCTAGCCAACCTGAACCAATGTTACCGCCCTCGCCAACTGAAGCAACCTCTTCTGCGCCTCCTGAAACTTCGGGAGTTAGCAGTCCTTCACCCGAGCAACAGCCCGCTGAGCCAGCTATGCCTCCAATGACGGCTGATCCGGTTGCCGCTCAACCTGTGACTCCTCCGGTCCCAAATCCAGCTATGCCAGTGCCTCCGACCTCGCCTAAAGCTAAAATACACCTACCAAAGGGCGCCATGATAGTAGCTATAGTAATCGTAGTAATCGTTGTCATACTAGTCGTCTGGGCATTTAGCAAAAAATAAGTCATTATTAGCTAGTAAACTAAAGGGAACTTTCTGGTTCTCTAGTAGGGGAGTAATGTCATGACCTTTGATGAGTATCAAAAACAAGCTCTAACAACGGCTTATACTGATCCCAAACATAAAAATACTCTTATGGAGCAGACTATTTGGGCAATGGGAGTTAGCGGTGAGGCCGGCGAAGTTATAGAAAAATGGAAGAAAATAGTCGCCTACAAATCTGGCAAGATTACCACTGAAGATAAGGAAGATCTAAAAAAGGAATTAGGTGATGTTATCTGGTACTTAGCTGTTTTTGCTGACAGTCTTGGACTAACTCTAAGTGAAGTCATTGAACTCAATGTGTCCAAGCTAATCGATAGACAAAAACGGGCTGTAATTAAAGGCGTAGGAGATAACCGCTAAAGCTCTTTAAAGATACCACTTTAAGTTGTTATAAAAATAAGTATCAACCAGGGCATTACTGGGCACTACAAACTGCACGCAACCGCTTAGTGAGCCATTGGCTGGAACTACAGCGTCCCCGCCTCCGAAACACGGCGTAGCGTAGGCTTTTATATACTTGCCAGTACTTGTGTTGGAACCAACCTGGGCATAGACAGATGATTCATTTACGAAGGCATCAGGTGATACGTAAGCAACTGGATCGTTATTCACGACCGTTATACTAACGCTAAATATTTTACTACCGGTTGGCAACTCTCCCATCGTAGTACCACCCCCAGTGCTATTTAGAGTAATGTCCAGACTGCCATATTTTTGGGTATCACCTACATAATACGAAGGTTGGGGCGCTAATTTAGTTTTAGCCACAGAACTTTTAGATGCCGAAGTTGTCGCTACAGGCTTAGTTTTTGAGTCGTCATGATAATGCCTATAGCCAAAATATCCACCGAGACCTACCACCACAACCGCTAAAGCTATAATCCAGAATTTCTTCATGCCTCTATAATACTCCGATATAAAAAATATTTTCGAAGAAGGATTTATCTTTCTGCCAAGCTGATCTCCCATTGCCGATTCTCCGTTATCTGGTATAATTGTATAAATTAGCTAGATGAAACCTATGGAGCTTACACAACCAGCCGCATCAGATAGTGAATTTCTGCGACTGGATAATGCAAACAAGAAACATTCCTTTAAGAAACACGCCAAGAATAAGGGTAAATTTCTAATGAGTGAAGGCCAGTCAGGCTCAAAGTCGCTGCGTAGTGACTGGGAAAAAACGCTTGCCAAAAAAGAAAACCATACGCTAACGGATAAAGAGTCGAGAGAAGGAGTCTTTAAATTCAATGAAACCTCTGAAAAAGAAATCCATTTACACATTGATGCTGAGGAGATACAAGGGAGAGTGCAACCCGTTGATAAGCCAGATCCTAGGTGGGAGTCTTGGCAGCCTAAAAAGCCCGAGGTCACTAGCGTGAAACCAGAGGAGGTCGTTACCCCACTAGAGCAAGTACTAGCTGTTGAGGAAGAACCAGCTACGGTAGTCTCCATTGACCCAAGTCTTTCTGCTGAAGCCCTGCTTCATAGTAAGGCGGTAGCTAATATTGCCGAGGAGCATGCTCAGCGTGCCACGCCACCGTCTTACAAAGATCAGTTACCCAAAGAGGCTCAGGAGATTATGGAGCGGCTACAACCAGCTAGAGACCATCATATCGAGCAAAGCACTTGGCACAATATAGAGGTTGATAATAAAACTGGTAAGGCCGTAGAAGAACCAACTTTTAGCTATGGAGAAGCTTTTAAAGATGAACAACGCACTGAAACCAATGCTTTCCATACTGATGATGGTGTTATCTCAGCCAGCGGCCAACTGGCAGTATCTACACCGACATTTAATAACCTGAACGATAAAGATGCGGCAATTTTAAGTAACGCTCAGCCAAGTCCAAATCCGTTACCTACTTCCCAGATTCAGACTCCCTATCCAATGCGCGGTCGCAGTAGTGTAGACCCATTACTTTGGACGGTACTAACAGTTATAGTAATGGCTATTTTTCTAGCCCTCTTTATTTAGAATTTAAGCTCTAAATTATACAAATTCGTGTCTTAACCACTCATCAAGGCCATCGCCGCCACTACCGTTCATGGCTACTACCATATCGCCCCTTTTAAGGTGTTTTTCGATAAGTAATTTTAATTTTGGATTTTTCTTTGCTGGCCTGGCAATTGATGGGTCGGCCAAATGCTCAATTAATTCAGCTGGTTCAATTATTCGCTGCTTGGAATCTTCCCGGGCTAAGTAACTAGGCAGCCAATAAAGTTTTGAAGCCCCATTAAAACTATCTTTGTACTCATCAATCATAAAATGCTGCCGGCGATTAGTCAGCGGTTCATATATGACCACAATATCTTGATTATTCTCGGCGGCTAATTCGCTAGCGACGCTCATAGCACCGCGGATTTTTTCAGGTGTATGGGCGTAATCACTATAAAGATTTGGCACAATGGGCTCCATGCGCCGTGATAAACCAGGGAAACTATTAACCATACCAATTAGCTTAGCCAATGGTTCATCGGTGGCTCGATGAACAGCCTGTAAGGCCAACCAGCCATCTAGACGATTGAATCTCCCCTTTAGCGATAGGGTATTGATCAGAGGATTATCAGCATTTTGAACAATTAGATTTGAAGGGGTACCTTCAAGCGTTAGGTAGTCATAATCATCCTGCCAGATTAGCGTGCGCTTCGATTGGTTAATAAATTCCCGAAAGGCTTCTTTATAATTTTCCCGAGTTGGGAATATTTCATGATGATCCCAGCTGACACCGGTTATTAGACTGAAATAGGGGGTGAATGATAAAAAGTTTCGATCAAATTCATCAGCTTCGTAGATAAAGTACTTTGCGGCCTTATCAAACTTACCCATGTCACCGAAACTAACCTTAGCCGGCAGGATATAACTAGTTGGAATCCTCAGCTGGTTAAATAACCAAACAACAAGGGCAGTGGTGGTGGTTTTGCCGTGAGTACCAGCGATGGCTATGAGCTTTAAGTGATGTTCTTTAATCAGGCTATTTAGAAATTCATCACGCTTAGAGGTCTTTATCTTTTGTTTGAGACAATACTTTAACTCGGCAGCGTCGGGATTCTCTAAAGTCAGAGCTGAGCTATAAACAAACCAATCAATCGGCTTTTTACCGTGTACAGCAGCTATATCTTTCTGGGTTTGACCGATCACAATATCTTTTATGCCGTTTTTCTTCAAATACTCAATGTAGAGCGATATTTGCTTATCTGAGCCGGAAACCCGGTGACCAGCTTGCAGGGCTACCTGGGCCAGGGGTCCAATACCAGCTCCACCGATTCCGCTAAAGTATATATGCATGCTACTAAGTATCAAGTATCAGTCCGACTCGAGCAAGTTTTAATTCTGGCTATGTTGTAAACTATAAGCGTTAACCATGGATAAACGACAACTTCATCATATTTGGACAAAAGTTCGCTTAATTAAACCCTGGTATATACTCGTTTTACTGCTTATCACTACCACTGTTAGTATCTATTCTCTTCGGCAGAATAATCTTGAGATGGTCAGACTACGCACGGCGGTCTATACAGCCGATAAGAATAATACCGACGTTAGCGCTGCACTGAGTGCATTACAGGCATTTGTTACCACTAACATGAATACTAACCTAGCTAGCGGGCCAAACGCTCCCTATCCGCCAATACAACTTGAATATACCTATACTAGACTTGAGGCGGCCAACACCCAGGACGCCAGTAGCATTAATCAGTCTCTTTATACCGACGCTGAAAATTATTGTCAGCAGGCAATTCCTAATGGTTTTTCTGGTCGCTACCGAGTCAGCTGTATTGAACAATATATTACTAGCCACGGTGTAGCCGTTCAGACTATCCCGATCAGTCTCTATGAGTTTAACTTTCTCAGCCCGCGCTGGTCGCCAGATCTAGCCGGGTGGTCGCTGCTAATCTCTATTATATTGGCTATAGTCTTTGTGGTGATGCTAGTTTTTAGACGCTTCATCAAACACCACTCACGCTAAGTTAGTTCTTTTTGTCTGTTTACTTCAAGAAATACGTTTGGACTTAACTAGCTGTTGATGACTTAGGGCAGGTTGGACCCTTTGGATTACTCTTCTCGTATGAGGCTATGCTAGTTGATACTTTACTACCAGGTTGGAGGTTCTCCCACCAGTTGACGCTGCTACGGTTGATGACCATTTGATCAAATGGTTCGTCTATCTGACATACCAAAGGCTCAAGAGTTACATTTGAAGTACTAGTGGTGCTAGTTGGAATGTAGTAGACATTATCAAGAACTACATAATTACTATTTAATGTGTGAATGTTACCAAAGTAAATTTGGTCGCCGGTAGTTGATCCGCCAACGCTAATATCTACGGCCTGGAAATCTTTAGTATTGAGATACTTTGATTCAGGATTTGCCCCAAAAACGAAGGAGAAGGATATAGCAACAAGTAGTACGGCGACGCCCACAAGTAGGACGGCATACAAAATACGCATTAACTTATTACTTTCAAACATTCCGCCTGATCTACCCGATCTGCTCTTAGGTGCTGATACGTCCATTCCAGAATTACTGCCTGGCGCACCGGTTGCTGAATTGTGTTGTTGACCATTTCTAACTGATAAATCCATTTGACTTCCCTCTTATTTTTATAATTCTTAACAGCCTATAGTTTAATACATAAACGTTATAGGTTGCAAATATAATTAGCCTAATCCTTCAGGTTATAAAACATATTATCCCTGTAAAACTGAAAAATTGTGATAGAAAGGGTTGACAAACAAAAACTCAACAGAGTATGTTAGGGGTACTATACTAATCATAAGAGAGGGAGTATCAAAATATGGCATACCAGCACACAAACTCAAAAGGTGTAACTTATCACTTAAATTCCAAGAAGGTAACACTTCG
>Ga0182030_10000876_pt1 | contig 59622 bp, 49 predicted proteins | sample 812S3MmetaG_FD_121299 | JGI IMG/M metagenome (GOLD analysis project Ga0182030, IMG submission 121299) | Permafrost microbial communities from Stordalen Mire, Sweden - 812S3M metaG (Illumina Assembly) | ecosystem: Environmental > Terrestrial > Soil > Wetlands > Permafrost | place: Sweden... | reverse complement strand
TCGAAGCAAGGTCGGCGTTTGCAGTCGGTTGCGCGTGGCGTGCCTGCCGGTCTCTTCGGTGGTGAGTCCGGCATCGATGTCCTCTTGGACACTGGCCACCGTCAACTTCACGTCCAAATCGACCACGTGGCGATCCCGAAAAGCCAGCACTTCGGGGAAATTCCGTCCGGTGTCCACGTGCAGCACCCCGAACGGAATCGGGCCGGGCCAAAACGCCTTCTTGGCCAGGTGCAACATGACGATCGAATCCTTGCCGCCGGAGAAGAGGAGGACGGGACGTTCGAACTCGGCCGCCACCTCGCGGAAAATGTGAATAGCCTGAGCTTCAAGAGCACGAAGATGCGAGAGCCGGTAGTTCCCGGTCGGTCGCAACTCTGGCACTACGTCGGGCGTACTCATCTGACCCTCGCTCGTAGGAGTGGTCCTTCAGATTACTGCGCGTCGCGCCTAAGCACAGAACCCATGCGGGTCAGCCGATTCGGCCGGACCCGCATGGGCACGCGTTCGTGGGTTAGGCCCCAGCCTCGGCGGCGCCTTCAGCGGGCACCTCTTCGACTACCGGATTGCCGAAAGCATCTTCGGCCGTCGGGGTGGCTCCGAGCCAGCTGGCATCGATGGACGGATCGAATGGGTCATCGCCCACACTCTCGCCGCTCATGTCACGCAACCATGCCGCCAGGTCCTCGGTGTCCGAGTCGCCTGAACCGAGAGCCCAGAATGGCATGGCTTCGGCGTCGGGCATTTCGAGACGGATGTGGCGGTAGTGCTCCATGCCCGAACCAGCGGGGATGAGCTTGCCGATGATGATGTTCTCCTTGAGGCCGAAGAGCTGGTCGCTCTTGCCCTCAATGGCCGCTTCGGTCAGCACTCGGGTCGTCTCCTGGAAGGAGGCGGCCGACAACCAACTCTCGGTAGCCAACGAAGCCTTGGTGATCCCCATCAGTTCGGGGCGACCTTCGGCGGGAACTTGTCCCTCCTCGACCAGCGTGCGGTTGACCTCAGCGTAAATCTGATTGTCAACGCGCTCGCCCGGCAGGAACGGAGCATCGCCCGGCTCGGCCACCAACACTCGGCGGAGCATCTGTCGCACGATCAGCTCAATGTGCTTGTCGTGAATCGACACACCCTGGTCGCGGTACACCTTCTGCACCTCTTCGACGAGGTACTGCTGGGTTTCCCGGATGCCCTTGACCTCAAGGAGTTCCTTGGGGTCCTTCGGACCTTCAACCAAAGCGTCGCCAGCCGACACCTCTTGGCCGTCGACGACCTCAAGGTGTGCTCGTGGTGCCACCAGGGTCGAGACTTCCTCGCCATCGTCGGCGATGACCGTGACGTGCCTTCCGGTCTCGTCGTCGCTGATGCGGACGACACCGGAGTGGTGGGCCAGAACGGCAGCGCCCTTCGGCGTACGAGCCTCAAAGAGCTCGACCACTCGAGGCAGTCCGTGCGTGATGTCCTCACCCACCACACCACCGGTGTGGAAGGTACGCATGGTCAACTGGGTACCGGGCTCACCGATGGACTGGGCTGCGATGACACCGACTGCTTCACCGAGCTCAATCATGATTCCGGTGGCCAATGACAAGCCGTAGCAGGCCGCGCACACACCGTGAGGCGACTCACACGTCAGCACTGAACGGGTCCGGATGCGATCGACTTTCGAGTCGTCACGCATTTGGGCGATGTTGACATCGTCCAGCAACGTCCCGACGTCGAACGTGGTGCCGTCCGACAGAGTGACTGGCTCCGTCAACAAGCGACCGAAGGCGCGCGTCTCGAGGTAGTTACGGTGACCCGGACCGTCGGGCGATACGCCTTCGATCCAGATGCCACGGGTCGAGCCGCAGTCATCAATCCGGATGATCAGTTCCTGAGCCACGTCGACCAGTCGACGGGTCAGGTAGCCCGAGTCAGCGGTCCGCAGAGCGGTGTCCGCCAGTCCCTTGCGGGCGCCGTGAGTGGAGATGAAGTACTCCAACACGGACAGGCCCTCACGGAACGAGGACTTGATCGGCCGGGGAATCATCTCGCCTCGGGGATTGGAAACCAATCCCTTCATACCGGCAATCTGACGGATCTGCTGCGAGTTACCTCGAGCACCCGAGTCCACCATCATGTCCAACGGGTTGAAGGCGATGGTGGCCAGCTGGGCCTCCATGGCACGACCCACCTCAGAGTTGGCTGACGTCCAGATTTCGATTTCCTTCTGGCGCCGCTCGTCGTCGGTGATGATGCCCCGCTTGAACTGCGTTTCGGCCTTCTCGGCTTCCTTCTCGTAGCGGTCGAGGATGGCTTGCTTGTCCGGTGGGGTCTGGACGTCGTTGATGGAAATGGTCAACCCAGACTGGGCGGCAAAGCGGAAACCCAGGGCCTTGATCCGGTCCAGGCTCGCCGCCACCATGTGCTTGGGGTAGTTGGCGGCCAGCTCTTCGACGATGGTGCCGATGGGGACGTGCTTCTTGCCCACCACCTCGTTGACGTAGGCGAAGCCGGGTGGCAACGCTTCGTTGAAGAAAAGGCGACCCGCCGTCGTGTTAAACGTCAGGGCCTCACCCTCAGCCGCCGTGACACCGGCTGCCTCGAGGCGACCGGCCAGGCTTGAGAACGGACCGGGGCGCAAGACAATCGGCACCTGGAGATCCAAGTCGCCGGCGTCGAAGGCCGCTTCCACTTCGTGGATGTGACGGAACGCCCGTCCTCCGCCCTTGCCACCCTCCACCAACAAGGTGAGGTAGTAGGCCCCGAACACCATGTCCTGAGTCGGAACAGTGATCGGACGACCAGTGGCCGGGGACAAAATGTTGTTCGCCGACAGCATGAGGACACGCGCTTCGGCCTGCGCCTCCGCCGAAAGGGGAAGGTGCACGGCCATCTGGTCACCGTCGAAGTCGGCGTTGAACGCAGTGCAGACCAAGGGGTGGACCTGAATGGCCTTCCCCTCGACCAGGACCGGCTCGAACGCCTGGATACCCAGACGGTGCAACGTGGGCGCACGGTTCAACAGCACTGGGTGCTCGCGAATCACACCTTCAAGGACGTCCCATACCTGGGGACGGCGACGCTCAACCATGCGCTTGGCCGACTTGATGTTCTGCGCCAGCTCAGCATCAACCAACCGCTTCATGACGAACGGCTTGAAGAGCTCAAGGGCCATCAACTTGGGCAGCCCGCACTGGTGCAGTTTCAGGTTCGGGCCAATGACGATGACCGAACGTCCCGAGTAGTCGACTCGCTTGCCCAGAAGGTTCTGGCGGAATCGACCCTGCTTCCCCTTCAACATGTCGGAAAGCGACTTGAGCGGACGGTTACCCGGTCCGGTCACTGGACGCCCACGGCGTCCGTTGTCGAAGAGAGCATCGACCGCTTCTTGGAGCATGCGCTTTTCGTTGTTGATGATGATCTCGGGCGCGCCGAGGTCCAGCAAGCGCTTCAACCGGTTATTGCGGTTGATGACTCGTCGGTACAGGTCATTGAGGTCCGAGGTGGCGAACCGACCACCATCGAGCTGGACCATGGGACGCAGGTCGGGCGGGATGACTGGAACGGCTTCGAGGATCATGGCCCGAGGGTCATTGATGCGCCGGCCGTGGTCATCGCGTCGGTTGAACGCGGTCACGATCTTCAGGCGCTTGATCGTCTTTTGACGACGCTGGGCCGAAAGGGGACGGCGGCCATCCTTGGCATCGATCATGTCGCGCAGCTTGATTTCTTCCGCGTCGAGGTCGATCCGATCGATCAATTTCAGGATGTACTCAGCCCCCATGCCGCCTTCGAAGTACTCGTCGTAACGCAAGCGAAGCTCACGCCACAACATTTCGTCTTCGATGATTTTGCGACCGTGCAGGTTGCGGAACTCGTCGAGCGAGCGCTGGGCAATTTCGGCGTCGTCCTGGGAGCGCTCGCGAACCGAGGCGATCTCCTTTTCGACGGCCCGCTGGCGCGCCTTGATTTCGGCGTCCTTGGCCTTGTCCGACTCGAGCTGCTTCAACTCCTCTTCGAGGGCCTTGAAACGACGGTCGATGTCGAGATCACGACGCTTCTCAATGTCGCTGATCTCTTCGGCCATTTCCGCTTCGAGTGTGGGCAGGTCCTGGTGACGCTTCTCGTCGTCGACCCAGGTGACCAAGTTGGCGGCAAAGTAAATGACCTTCTCCAGTTGCTTCGCCTTGAGCTCCTCGCGGGGCTCGGTACCCATGAGGAGGTAGGCCAACCAGCTGCGAGTGCCCCGCAGGTACCAAATATGGACGACGGGCGCGGCGAGCTCAATGTGGCCCATCCGGTCGCGACGGACCTTCGAACGCGTGACTTCAACGCCACATCGCTCGCAGATGATGCCCTTGAACCGAACTCGCTTGTACTTTCCGCAGTAGCACTCCCAGTCCTTAGTAGGACCGAAAATCTTTTCGCAGAACAGGCCGTCCTTTTCAGGACGAAGAGTCCGGTAGTTGATCGTCTCTGGCTTCTTGACCTCGCCATTGGACCATCCACGGATGGAGTCACCGGTGGCCAAGCCGATACGAAGTTGATCGAAGGTATTCACGTCGAGAGCCATTAGGAAAAGCTCCTCTCTGCGGCACGCCGCTCATCTTCTTCGTCAGAACCTCGTTCGTTTCGACTGATGTCGATACCGAGTTCTTCTGCCGTCCGGAACACGTCCTCGTCGAGTTCGTGCATTTCAATCTCTCGCCCATCAACGGCCAGCACTTCTACATCGAGGCAGAGTGACTGCATTTCCTTGATGAGCACCTTGAAGCTCTCGGGAATCCCCGGCTCGGGGATGTTCTCTCCTTTGACGATGGCCTCGTAGACCTTCACTCGACCCAGCACGTCGTCCGACTTGATCGTCAGGAGCTCCTGCAGTGCGTAGGCCGCGCCGAAGGCTTCGAGCGCCCACACTTCCATCTCACCGAAGCGCTGCCCACCGAACTGAGCCTTCCCACCCAGCGGCTGCTGCGTGATCATGGAGTACGGGCCAGTGGAGCGGGCGTGGATCTTGTCGTCGACCAAGTGAGCCAGTTTCAAGATGTAGACGAAGCCGACCGAGATCGGGTTGTCGTACTCATCACCGGTTCGACCGTTGAAGAGCTTGACCTTGCCGTCGGTCTGCATCTGGACGTCGCCATTGGCGGAGTCCGAATTCAGCGTCCCAAAGATCTTCTGGATAGTCGGGTGCCGTCCGGCGTCGTCAAGTTCATCCCAGTGGGCGCCATCGAAGACCGGAGTAGCAACCCAGGCGGCCGGCTGGGTTCGTGGGCGCGTCTTGCGCACCGCACCGTCGCCCTTGGCGCTGGTGCCGACCTCATCATTGACGGTCAAGCCTTCCCAACCATGGCGAGCGGCGTAGCCCAGGTGCGACTCGAGCACCTGACCGACGTTCATCCGGCTCGGCACACCAAGCGGGTTCAAAATGATGTCGACCGGCGTGCCGTCGGACATGTAGGGCATGTCCTCAACCGGCAGGATCTTGGAGATAACGCCCTTGTTGCCGTGTCGTCCGGCCAACTTGTCGCCCTCGGAGATCTTGCGCTTCTGGGCCACGTAGACCCGGACCAACTGGTTGACTCCCGGGGGAAGCTCGTGCGACTCCTCGCGTGAGAAGACACGAACATCGATCACCTTGCCGTACTCACCGTGCGGCACCTTGAGGCTCGTGTCTCGAACCTCGCGCGCCTTCTCACCGAAGATGGCCCGGAGCAGTCGCTCTTCCGGCGTCTGCTCCGTTTCACCCTTGGGAGTGACCTTGCCGACCAGCACATCGCCCGGCGCCACTTCGGCTCCGACTCGGATGATGCCTCGATCGTCGAGGTCGGCCAGGATCTCCTCGGAAAGATTCGGGATGTCCCGGGTGATTTCCTCGGCTCCGAGCTTGGTGTCACGGGCGTCGACTTCGTGCTCCTCAATGTGGATGGAAGTCAGCACGTCATCACGCACGAGGCGCTCGGACAAGATGATGGCGTCTTCGTAGTTGTAGCCCTCCCAGGGCATGAAGGCGACCAGCAGGTTCTTGCCCAATGCCAGCTCACCGTTGTGGGTGGACGGGCCATCGGCAATGAGATCGCCGGCCACAACCTTTTGACCTTCGACCACCAACGTGCGGTGATTGATGCAGGTGTTCTGGTTGGAGCGACGGAACTTGGAAAGGCGGTAGGCCTTGCGTCCGAGGGTGGTGCCGAGACGGTCTTTTTGACCGGCGCGGTATTCGACCGTGACGGTGTCACCGCTGATTTCGGTCACGGTGCCTTCGCCTTCGGCGATGAGGACGTCACCGGCATCACGTGCGGCCCGAGCTTCGACGCCGGTACCGATATACGGAGCCTCGGGCACCACCAAGGGCACCGCCTGCTTCTGCATATTGGCGCCCATGAGGGCACGGTTGGCGTCGTCGTGCTCGACGAAGGGGATCAGGGCGGTTGAAACCGACACGATCTGCTTCGGAGAGACGTCCATCAGGTCGACCTCGGATGGCGGGACGTAGTCAATCTCACTCGTCGTGCCGTAGGAGGTGTTGACGGCGCCCATCCGGACACCAGTGCCTTGCGGGCCACGTCGTACGAGGACACGGTCCTCGCTCAGGTTGCCCTGGTCATCCACGGCGGCGTTGGCCTGGGCGATGACGTGCTCTTCTTCCTCGTCCGCGGCCAGGTAGCTGACCTCGGCGGTCACCTTGCCGTTGACCACGGTGCGATAGGGCGTCTCGATGAAGCCGTACTCATTGACCCGGGCGTAAGTAGCCAAGGCACCGATCAGACCGATGTTCGGCCCTTCCGGAGTCTCAATTGGGCACATCCGGCCATAGTGAGAGGTGTGCACGTCTCGGACTTCGAAACCGGCACGCTCACGGGACAGACCACCCGGTCCGAGAGCCGAGAGACGGCGCTTGTGGGCCAGACCCGACAATGGGTTGTTCTGGTCCATGAACTGGCTGAGCTGGCTGGTGCCGAAGAACTCCTTGACCGCGGCAACCACCGGGCGGATGTTGATCAGCGTCTGGGGCGTGATGGCCTCGACGTCTTGGGTCGTCATCCGCTCGCGGACAACACGCTCCATACGTGAGAGGCCCACGCGGACCTGGTTCTGGATCAGCTCACCCACCGAACGAATCCGGCGGTTGGCGAAGTGGTCCTGGTCGTCGATGCGGTAGGTGGACTCCCCGTCGGCCATGTGCAGTGCCAGGTGGAGCATGTAGGTGGCCGACGCCAGGATCTCAGACGGGCTGAGCACGCTCTGGTTGGGAGCGGGCTTCTCAATTTCGATGCCGAAGAGGTCGGACAGGCGGTCGATTTCCGGGCCGAGCTTTCGGTTCAACTTGTAGCGCCCTACCCGGGTGAGGTCGTAACGCTTGGGGTTGAAGAAGGCGTTCTCGAAGTAGACCCGAGCGGCCTCGGCGGAAAGGGGCTCACCGGGACGAGCACGCTTGTAGATCTCAAGCAGAGCCTCTTCCCGAGTTGGGGCCAGGTTCCGCTCCTTCTCCCACTGTCCTTCCAAGAAGTCGAAGTGACGAACGAAACGGTCCAGGAAGGCTTCGTCGCCATATCCCAACGCACGAAGGAGCACGAAGAGGGAGAGGCGGCGCTTGCGGGCCACGCGGCAGCCGGCGGTGACGTCCTTACCGGGCTTGGCTTCAATGTCCAGCTCGATCCACTCACCGCGATATGGGTGGATGGTTCCGGTGAACACCGTCTTGGCATCACGACCAGGCTGGAAAATGACGCCAGGCGATCGAACGAGCTGACTCACGACTACTCGCTCGGTGCCGTTCACGATGAACGTGCCACGGTCGGTCATCATCGGGAAGTCACCCATGAAGACCGTCTGTTCCTTGATTTCACCCGTGGTGGCGTTGAGGAAGCGGGCCCGGACGAAAACCGGAGCCGCGTACGTCATGTCCTTTTCCTTGCACTCCTCCACCGTGAACTTCGGTGGCGGTCGCAGGTCGGGGTCCTTCGGGTCGAACTCGAGCTCAAGGCTCAGTTGACCGGTGAAGTCCTCAATTGGGCTGATGTCGTGATAGGCCTCGGCCAATCCTTTGTCGAGGAACCATTGAAATGAATCGCGTTGAATGGCGATCAGATCTGGAAGCTGGAGAGCTTCATTGATATTGGCGAATGAAAAACGTTCGGGACTGCGGGACCGTGAGGACAACGGTCAACTCCTCCCAGGTGGGCTTGCGGCGGGTGGGTGCGGTGTTACTGAGCTAGACGGGCGGATGAAAAGTGGGCCTGATCAGGGGTCCGGGAACTGCAAGGGCGCGCGCTGACCCCGCGGAATTACGGGGACAACCAACAGAAGGGTGCACGGCAACCCTGCATCTTACCTATGGGCGTGCCTGAACACAACCCCTAGGCTCGGAAGCCTGTCAGGCCGGAGCCTGGAGGTGGGCGCAAGGCTAGGAGCGCCCTCCCCTGACGTCAAGGATCCTGGCTCCGAACCGGGGGCGAGCCCGGCCGGAACCCGGAAACTACTTGACCTCGACAGTGGCTCCTGCAGCCTCGAGGGCGGCCTTGGCCTTCTCGGCGTCTTCCTTGTTGGCCTTCTCGAGCACGGCCTTGGGGGCGCTCTCGACCAGGTCCTTGGCTTCCTTGAGCCCAAGGCTGGTGAGGGCCCGGACTTCCTTGATCACCTGGATCTTCTTGTCGCCGGCATCGGTGAGGACGACGTCGAATTCCGACTTCTCCTCATCCGCTCCACCAGCGTCACCGCCGCCGCCGGCGACAGGAGCTGCAGCTGCTGCCACAGGCGCAGCCGCCGTCACGCCGAAGCGCTCCTCAAAATCCTTCAACAGCTCGCTCAACTGAATTACCGACAACTCGGCAATTCCATCAAGGATCTGGTCCTTTGTCAGGGTTCCTGCCATCTGAATGGCCTTCCTTTCTTACCTTCGGTCTTGTTTGGTCTGGTCTGAAATGATCTGATTCGGTCGACTACTCGGCCGCTTCTGCTTCACCTTCAGCTGGTGCATCGGCTTCGGCGGGCGCTTCGGCGAGTGCTTCGGCTTCGGCGGGCGCTTCGGCTACAACCGATGCCTCTGCCTCTGCCTCAACTGGTGCCTCGCTGGGAGCTTCAGCCTCGGGCACCTTCTCGCCGCCAGCCTCACGCTGATCGATCAGCGCAGAGATGCCGTATGCCAAGTTGCGAGGAAGCGCTTGGAGGAGCCCGGCCATCTGCTGCATCGGAGCGGCCAGGGCGCCAGCGATGCGGGCCAAGAGGACGTCTCGAGATGGGAGATCGGCCAAAGCGGAAAGATCGTCCGACGACAGGAGGGTGCCATCGGCCAGGCCACCCTTAATCACCAGGAGCGGATTTGCCTTGGCGAAGTCCTTAAGGGCCTTGGCAACGGCGCTCACGTCGCCATCGACAAAGGTCAGGGCAGTCGGTCCGGTGAGGTAATCAGCCAGTGGCTGGTACTCACCGCCATCAATCGCTCTCTTGACCAGGGTGTTCTTGAAAATCTTATAGTCGCCCCCGACCGCAGCCAGTGCGGATCGAAGCTCGGCCAGCTCGGCCACGGTCAGCCCGCGGTATTCGCTGACGATGGAAGCGCTGGCGTCGCCAATACGAGTTTTGACCTCGTCGACGACGACTTCCTTATGCAATCTCGCTGCGTTCGGCATGAGTCTCTGTGTCCTCCACCGGGATCAACCGCCCGGCGACGGGTCAGGATCTCCGATGTGCGACGAAGTAACGACCAACTTGTAGGTCGGTCTTCACATAAGTCGCCTCGTCAGGCGGACCCGGATGGGTCCCTTCCGCACCGTGAGGTGCACCGGAGGTCTGTGGCGTCTTGGTTCAGTGCTCGTCCGCCGGAGCGGTGAGCTGTGGGGTACAGCGTAGTACGACATTCGGACCGGGTCCGAACGATCAAGCGGAAGTGGCGAGCTCCTCTTCGACCAATCGGGCGCGAGCAGGGTCAATGTGGACACCAGGTCCCATTGACGTCGACACGGTCACCGACAGCATGTAGCGACCTTTGGCCGATGCCGGCTTTGCCTTATGGACCTCCTCGACAACTGCGTGCACGTTGGCGATGAGCTGGTCACGAGTGAACGAAGCCTTGCCGACCCGAATGTGGACGTTGCCCACCTTGTCGGTGCGGTACTCCACCCGGCCGCCCTTGAATTCAGTGACGGCCTTGCCGACCTCCATCGTGACGGTGCCCGTCTTCGGGTTGGGCATAAGGCCTCGAGGACCCAGCACACGACCCAGTGTTCCCACTTGACCCATGAGGTCGGGAGTGGCGATTGCCACGTCAAAGTCCAAGAAACCGCCATTCACCTTGGCCACCAGGTCATCGGCGCCGACGACATCGGCTCCAGCGGCGCGTGCCTCGGCTGCCTGCTCGCCGGCGGCGAAAACGGCCACTCGCTCGGTGCGGCCAGTGCCCGAAGGCAGCGACAAGGAACCACGCACGATCTGATCGGCCTTGCGGGGGTCCACGCCGAGGCGAAATGCCACTTCCACCGTCTCGTCGAAGGTAGTGCGGGCCAGTTCCTTGATCAGATCAACTGCTTCGCCGACTCCGTAGAGGGCCTCGCGATCCACCTTGGCCAGTGATTCGGTGTACTTCTTGCCGTGTTGCGCCATCGTCCGTCTCCTGTTGTGCGTTCGTGTGTGGTCGCTCAGCCAGCGACTTTGATCCCCATGGATCGTGCCGTTCCGGCAACCTGCTTCTTGGCCGCTTCAAGGTCGCTGGTGTTGAGGTCCTTGAGCTTCACGTTGGCGATCTCGGCCAATTGCGCCTCGGTAATCGTCCCGACCTGCTCCCGACCCGCCGTCGCCGCACCCTTGGCCAGACCGGCAGCCTGACGCAGAAGTACCGGCGTCGGCGACGTCTTGAGCACAAAGCTGAACGTACGGTCCTCGTAGATCGTGATGTCGACCGGAATGACGGAACCCCGCTGCGACTCTGTCGCCGCGTTGTATTGCTTGCAGAATTCCATCGTCTGCACACCGTGTGGTCCGAGCGCCGTACCCACCGGAGGGGCGGGAGTTGCCGATCCGGCTTCCAGCTGGATCTTCACTATGGCGAGGACACGCTTCTTTGGTGCCATCGTTTGCTTTCTCCTTCTTCTTCTTTTGCCTAGGCCTACAGCTTGGCGACTTGGCTGAACTCGAGTTCGACGGGCGTTTCCCGACCGAAGATGTTGACCAGGACCTTCAGCTTGAGCTGGTCCTCGTTGATCTCGGCGATTTGACCGGAGAAGTCGGCAAATGGGCCTTCCTTCACGCGTACGGTCTCGTCGACTTCGTATTCGAGGCGTGGGCGGCTGCGCTTGGTGGTCGCTTCGACGCCCTCCACCTTGACCTGCAATATGTTTTCTACCTCGCGGCGGGACAGTGGCGTTGGCTTCGTGCCTGGCCCCACGAATCCGGTCACGCCTGGAGTATTGCGAATGGCGCCCCAGGTGTCGTCATCGAGATCGCAACGGACCAGCAAGTAGCCCGGAAACACCTTCTTTTGGACCGTGACTTTCTTGCCGCCCTTGAACTCAACGACGTCTTCCATTGGGATGACGACCTCAAAAACCCGATCTTCAATACCACGGGAAGCAACCACGTTGCCCATGTTGGAACGCACTTTGTTCTCGTAACCCGAGTAAGTGTGCACTACATACCAACGCCCAGGGCGGTCGTAGGGACTCTCGACGGGGATGATCTCTTCTTCGTCTCCGCCCCAGCCTCCGAGTTCGGTTTCAACAGCTGCTTCGGGTTCGTGGGTGGCGTCGAGCACCAGATCTGGTTCACCGAGCGCCGTCGGGCTTTCGGCAGTCTCTTCGCTGGTCACAGGTACATCCTCCGCGTCAATGTCGGTCATCTCGGTCACCGGACTAAGGGGTAAAGAGAAGCGTGATCAGCTTCCCGAATCCGAGGTTCAAAAAGAAAATGAGGGTGATCATGATGATCAAGGTCGTCAGCACCACCGAGGTGTAGTTGATGAGCTCAGAGCGGGAGGGCCACTGCACCAGCCGCATCTCATCCTTCACCTCTCGGGTGAACTGGAGTGGGGTGGTCCGCTTGCGCCCGGAAGCTCCCCGGTTACCCGGCGTACGAGCAGCCTGCTTATTGGCAGGAGCGCGGCGAGTGGCCGGAGACCCATCGGCCTCCATCTGCCCTTGCCGCTGCATCATGCGCTTGGTTTCGCGATTCACGGGTTCTGCCTCATATCGGTAGTCGTTTGCGGTACATCAGAGAGTCGAGCAGGGCAGGAGGGACTCGAACCCCCAACCGCCGGTTTTGGAGACCGGTGCTCTACCAGTTGAGCTACTGCCCTCGGTGGGATGCCTTGGGTCTCCCTCCGGCGGAAGGTTCTCCCCCCTGACCTGGGGAACGGCCAGCAAGAGTAGCACTGGCCAGACATGGATCGCTCAGCGGGTCTCCTTGTGCACCGTGTGCTGGCGATCCCAGCGGCAGAACTTCTTCATTTCGATCCGCTCGCGATCGTTCAGCTTGTTCTTGGTAGTGATGTAGTTCCTCCGCTTGCACACTTCGCATGCCAGCGTGACCTGCACCCTCTTCTCGTTCTTTGCCATCTTCGATCCTTCCTTGTCGCTGCCCGGGGACCGCCCCGAGTCTGGTAGCGGCGGCGGGACTCGAACCCGCGACAACACGATTATGAGCCGTGTGCTCTGACCAACTGAGCTACGCCGCCAAGGGCGAGCCCCCTGTCAGAATTGAACTGACGACACCAGCCTTACCATGGCTGTGCTCTACCGACTGAGCTAAGGGGGCGCCGCGGCCTTCTGACCGCGAATCGTCAATGATAGCCAGTGGATGGCAGGTGACGTCTACGGCCGTCTTGCGGACGCCGACTCGACAGTACCATCCGGCTATGCGCACGAGATTGGCCGCCACCGGGGACGCCGACGCGATCATGGCGATCTACAACGTGGAAGTGCTCGGGAGCACCAATACCTTCGACATGGTCCCTCGGACCAGGGTGGAGCAGGAGGCTTGGCTGGCCGGGCATGGCGGCGTGCACCCCGCCATCGTTGCGGTTGAGCCACCCGGCCTCGCGCAAGGCCATCTCGGTACTGATGGCGAGGTCGTGCTCGGGTTCGGGTCCCTCTCTTCGTTCCGTGAGCGGTCCGGTTATGCCGCCACCGCCGAAAATTCCGTCTACGTGGATCGAGCACACCGCGGCAAAGGGGTCGGCCGCGCCCTTCTCGACGAGCTCCTGGCTTTGGCCCGGCTCCATGGCTTCCATTCATTGATTGCCCGCATAGCTGGCCACAACGAATCGTCCATAAGACTGCACGAGTCAGCCGGATTCACCTTGGTCGGCGTGGAGCGAGAAGTGGGGCGCAAGCACCGTCAATGGATTGACGTGGTCGAGCTGCAGCGCCTGCTTTAGACGAGTTCGGGGTTGAGCACCGACGTATCAATCACTCGCCATGAGGTGGTCCATGCCCCCAGAGGCAGCATGACGATGCCCCACAAGACCACGATGGCAGCCACCATCGACACGGGGTTGGTATTCACCAACTGATTGAGGAGCGACGCGCCACCGGTCAGTCCGATGAAGGGCGCCACCATGGAAAGTGCGAGGCACAAGGTCCGCATACGCCCGGTGACCACGGGCGCCATAAGGATGATGCCCCAGGTCAGGTACCAAGGCTGTACCACCGGACCCAACAGAACGAACGCCAAGAGTGAAATACCCAGTGCGTTCAAGGTGCCCAGCCGCTCGCTGTGCTTGAGGCAGTAGACGGCCACGCCGGCCGCCGCCATAAGCCCGAGGAGGCGCGTGATGGTGAGTACGCCTCCGAGACCGACACCGATACCAACCACGTGGGCTGCGCCGCTAATAACGAGACCGACTGCGGTGGCCGGTGCCATCCAGGAGCGAACGGTGCCGGGAGTGCCCAAGTTGGCGATCCAACCCCATCCAAGTCCGGACACCAATGAGAACGCCGCCATCACCGTCAACGCAATTAGCGTCGCCTTGATGATTGGTCGGACTCGCTCGCGCCATGACACGCCGGGTCCGGCCCAGTCCCATGCGACATAAACCAATCCCATAGCGGCCGGCACCTTGATGGCAGCCGCCATGGTGCACAAAATGACGCCCCACACCGGATGCTTGAGCTTGGCGGCAGTAATCCCAGCCACCAACAGCCCCACCATGATGGCGTCGTTGTGCACTCCACCGATGAGGGCCAGCAGAGTCAGTGGGTTGAGCACGGCGAGCACAAAGGCCGATCCGGGATCACGGCCATAGGCCTTGGCCAGCTTCGGGATGCAGTAGGCGATGAGGGCCACACCAACCACCGAGAGGAAGCGAAGAAACAGCACGGTGACCATGGCGTTGTGGCCGCTGAGCGAGGCAAACCATCCGTCGATCATCAGGAAGAGCGGCCCATAAGGGGCTGGCGTGTTCTTCCATAACGCATCAACGGGCTGCACGAACTGGCCTGACCCTATGGTGCCCGGGCCGTACTGGTACGGGTTGATGTGGTGGCTCATCATCTCGCCCTGAGCCGCGTACGAGAAGACGTCTCGGCTGAACAGCGGCGCCACCAACAGCAGCGGAGCTACCCAGGCGGCCAGCATCCAGGCCAGCGTCTTGATGGGTGCGCCGGGACGATGACGAAGGGTTTGGACCAATCCAAACCAAACTCGAACGAAGAGGAGCATGCCGCCATAGACAGCGACCATGCCGGGAAGAAGGAGGAACGTCTGGCTCGGGTCGGCCAATGAGGGCTCCCCGAAGAACCAGGTTCCTGACATCTCCAGCTTGAAGGGCGATCCGGGCAACGAGGCACCGATGCAAATCGAAAGGATGGCGATGAATCCGAGGACCGCCGTCCGACGGAGGAAGCTCCAATCGTCGGGATCAACGCTGTCCACTTCGACCGACTCAGAAAGAGCAAGGCGTGGAGCGATACGCAGACGGACCCCGTCGGCCACCATGGAAAGTCGCTGAAGGCGCGACTGGACTCCATCGATCACTGCGGTTGCAGTTGTGCCTACTCGTTGGTCCACTGGGGTGTCAGTCTCGCTTCTCGTTTACCGCACGCTCCGGTCCGACTCGCCGGCAATCAAAATGGCAGACAGGGGACGCTGGGTCATCCGCAACCAATCTGAAACGACATTGTAACGACATCGCGGTGCCTCGCACCAGTATGGCTCGGCACATGGATCGTGCCTACTCACAGCGTGGGCCGGGGAGGATTCGAACCTCCGTAGGCGTTAACCGACAGGTTTACAGCCTGTTTCCTTTGGCCACTCGGACACCGACCCGCAGCGGGCGAGGATAGCCCGAGCCAGGCCCCTGCTCGCCAACTGCCTGCCGGTACGCTGACGGGCATGCCTACCTTCGACATTGTTTCCGAAGTCGACATGCAAGAAGTCCGCAATGCAGTCGACCAAGCCAACCGGGAAGCAGCCACCCGGTTCGACTTCAAGAACACCGATTCGACCATTGAGCTGAACGACGAGGAATTGATACTCGCCTCCTCTACCGAGGATCGCCTACGGGCCCTCCACCAGGTACTCGACGAAAAGCTCGTCAAGCGCCAGGTCTCTCTCAAGGCTTTCGAAGACAGCAAGATCGAAGAGGCCCACAAAGGGACGGCGCGTCAGAAAGTGGCGATCCGCGCTGGCATCTCGGCCGACCACGCCAAGCGCCTGAACAAGTTCATCAAGGAGTTGGGCCTCAAAGGAGTGTCGTCACAGACCCAGGGGGATCAACTCCGGGTGACGGGCAAGAAGCGCGATGACCTCCAAGCAGTGATCACGGCTTGCAAGGAGGGGGACTTCGGCATTCCGCTCCAGTTCAACAATTTCCGCGACTGACGCTCCAACGACCCGCCGGGTCAGTCGTGGGCCGTGGCTTCTTCGACGGCGAGGTGCTCGTCGAACTCGTCCAACTCCACTTTGAACATCTTGTTGAACACGAGCAACTTGACGACCCAGAAGACAGCGAACGACACCACGTTGGCGAACAGCACCAGGGCGGTCAGCTCCAGGTGGGTCAAATGGTGCGTCTTGCCGATGTGCTTGGCGACCGATGCTCCAATGATGGAGAAGGCAATGCCCAGCGCCGACATGGTCCAGAACGGGACGATCTCCTTCATAAAATGCGAGCGACCGTGCTTGCCCCAGGCCCACTTGCGGTTGAGCCAGTAAGACGGGAGAGTCGCCACAGCGTTACCGAAGACGGTGCTCAGCACTTCGGACTTCCACCCGATCACGCCGTACACAATGGCGATGACGGTCAGCGACACCGCGGTCGATATGACCGACACCATGGTGTAGCGGAACAGCTTGCGCCCCTCATGGGTGTGTAACCATGCGTAAAACGTGTGGAGACGGTCAAGCACCTGAGGCACATTAGTCGGGAGACCCATCGCCCCCCTGGACACCCCCTACGGATTGGCTGTGAGTAAGGCGTTCGCTTTGGCCACTTCGCCGAACCAATACGCGCTTGGCTTAGGCCGTCGCTCAAAGGTTCCAGGAGCCACCGAGACCATCCCGAACTGCGGTCCATATCCCAGATGCCACTCGAAATTATCGAGCAAACTCCAGACGAAATAGCCCCGCAGGTCGATGCCCTCTTCCAGACATTGATGGGCGCTTTGAATCGCTTCGCTCAAAAATGAAATGCGTTCGGTGTCATCGGCGGTGGCAATCCCGTTCTCGGTCACCACAATCGGCCGTCCGCTGATTTCGGCCGCGCGACGAACGGTATGGGCTACCGCCTGGGGCCAACGCTCGTCGTCCATTTGCGTCACCGGCACGTTGGGATCGTTGGGCGCTTGTCCCTCAGCGTTGAAATGCATGCGGGTGTAGCACTGCACACCGACAAAGTCGTCGCCTTCGGTCGCCCGCAAAAACGTGTTCTCCAAGACTTCCTCGGCTCCGGCCGCCAGAGCCTCGCCGCCTTCCTCTGCCACGATCTCGGCCATCGAAACGGTGAGGCCAATGGGGAAATCCCCCGGGCCAGACCGCAGAGCGTCGACCGCCAAGCGATGGGCCCTCACCATGGACTCGTTGACTTTGGCGAAGCGGAAGAAGTCGTCCTTCACTCCGGGGGGATACGCCCCTTGGAAGTAGCCCATGACGCCGACCACATTGGGTTCGTTGATCGTGCAGGCCCAGCCGATGAGGTCACCGAGATGGGCGGCGGCCCTAGTCACGAAACGAGCAAATCGCTCCGGAGCATCAGGAGCCTCCCAGCCACCACGGGCGGCCAGCCAAAGTGGGGTCGTGAAGTGATGGAACGTCACCACTGGGACAACGCCCCGACCAACGCAGGCGGCGCACATGCGGCGGTAGTGCTCCAACGCGGCCAGAGAGAACTCCCCTTCCGCCGGCTCAATGCGACTCCACTCCAGAGAGAAGCGATAGGCCCCAATACCCAGCTCAGCTACCAGATCGACGTCTTCACGCCAGCGGTGAAATGAGTCACATGCATCGCCGCTGGGTGCCACCGTTCCTGAATTCGGATTGTGTTCCCACGCCCACCAATCGTTGTTGACATTGCCCCCCTCGATCTGATGAGCAGCCGTGGCTACTCCCCAAGTAAACCCCTCGGGAAAACTCAGTCGACCTCCTGTACTTTCATGCGCGCTGGTCATGGCGGCGCAGGGTAGTGGCATCGGCGCATCGGCGCTTGACGTGCTGCGTGGTCGGGCCTGCGATCATGGAGGCATGAGCGCCTCCCTCGAGTTTCTGGTCAACCTGCTCGACCTCGAGCCGATTGAGGTCAACATCTTCCGGGGGATACAGCCCCGCGAAGAACGCCAGCGCGTCTTCGGCGGCCAAGTGGCGAGTCAAGCCCTGATGGCGGCCGGACGAACGGTTGAACATGGTCGGGTCCATTCGTTGCACTCGTACTTCTTGCGTCCCGGTGATCCCAATGTGCCGATTCTCTATGAGGTCGACCGCATCCGCGACGGTCGGTCGTTCACCACCCGCCGCGTGGTGGCCATCCAACACGGGAGGGCCATTTTCAACATGTCGGCGTCATTCCACAACAAGGAAGTAGGGCTGGATCATCAATTCCCCATGCCCGACGTTCCCGACCCAGAGACGCTGGCCCCCCTGTTTGAACGTCTCGAACCCTGGAAAGCCGAGTTGACCGAGTGGTTCGAACGTCCGCACCCCATTGATCAACGACACATCGGCGATCTGCCTTGGCACCGAAAGGGAGTGGGCGAGCCCTACCAGCGCCTCTGGATCCGCGCCGACGGCACGCTGCCCGATGATCCGCTGCTCCATGCCTGTATTGCGGCCTACGCCTCGGATATGTCGCTCTTCGACACCATCTTGGCTCCGCATGATGTTCGGTGGGACGACGTTAACTTCATGGGAGCCAGTCTCGACCACTGCATGTGGTTCCATCGACCGTTCCGGGCCGACGAATGGTTGCTCTATGACACCGATTCACCGGTGGCGGCTCAGGGAAGAGGCCTGGCGCGCGGCTTCCTCTTCGATCGTTCCGGCCAGCTCTGTGTGTCCATCGTCCAAGAAGGGCTGGCTCGAGTCCAGCTCTCCGACTAGCGAGAGGTGATCGGTACGTAGTCCCTGGGATCAGCTCCGATGTAGAGCTGGCGGGGACGGGCGATCTTCGACTCCTGATCCAACATCTCTTTCCAGTGCGCCAACCACCCGGCAGTGCGGGGGATAGCAAAGAGGACAGGAAACATCTCCATAGGGAACCCCATGGCCTGGTAAATCAGTCCTGAATAGAAGTCGACGTTCGGGTACAGCTTTCGAGAGGTGAAGTACTCATCGCTCAACGCGATCTCTTCGAGCTTGAGCGCGATATCGAGCAACGGGTTCTTGCCCGTCACCTTAAAGACATCATCGGCTACTTGCTTGATGATCTTGGCCCGAGGGTCATAGCTCTTGTACACCCGGTGACCGAAGCCTTGGAGTCGATTGGCGCTGTCGCCGTTCTTGACCGATTTGATGAAGTCAGGGACGTTCTCGACGGAACCGATGTCGGTCAGCATGCGGATGACGGCTTCATTGGCCCCACCGTGCCGAGGCCCGTACAGAGCAGCAGCAGCTGCCGCCGTCGCCGAATAGGGGTCCGAGTGCGATGAGCCCACGACCCGCATGGCGGTGGTGGAACAGTTCTGCTCGTGATCGGCGTGAAGGATGAAGAGCACATCGAGTGCCCGGGTGAGCACAGGGTCTGCCTCGTAGCGGGGCTCCGCCACCTTCCACAGCATGGAAAGGAAATTCCCAGCAAAGTCGAGGGAATTATCTGGGTAGACGAAAGGCATGCCCACGCTGAATCGGTGAGCAGCCGCGGCCAGCGTCGGCATCTTGGCGATCAACCGAATGATCTGCTTGTTGCGCGATTCGAGGTCGAAGATCTCCTTGGCATCGAGATAGAAGGTTGAGAGCGCGGCTACAGCCGACACCAACATCCCCATCGGATGGGCGTCGTAATGGAACCCGTCCAAGAAACGCTTGCGCACATTTTCGTGAATGAAGGTGTGATACGTGATTTCGTGACGCCAGACCTCGAACTCTTCGGTGGTTGGCAGTTCACCGTTGAGCAGGAGGTAGGCCACCTCTAAGTACGTAGAGCTTTCCGCCAGCTGTTCGATGGGGTAGCCGCGGTAGCGCAGTATGCCAGCCTCGCCATCGAGGTACGTGATCGCACTCTCACAGGCTGCGGTGGACATGAAGGCAGGATCGAAGAACCAAACGCCTGGTAAAAGCTTTGACCAGTCGCTGGCCGCCACTCCTCCGTTGACGAGCGGGATCTCAATGGACTCGCCATTTCGGTTATCGGTGATCGTGATGCTCTCGGCCACGTGAGCGACCCCTCCAATTCCTTCTGGGTGATTTCGTCGCCGATCCTATGACCAGGACTGGACTGCGGTCGAGACGCCTCCTCCGGGACCAGTCGAAATTACTTCTTGACCGTCGTGGTGGTGACCGTCGTGGTGGACGTCGTTGTGGTGGTCGGAGGCAAGTTCGGAGCGATCTGCAGGAGCTCTGACACCGAAGTGTTGGCCGTTGCGGTCTGCGCCTGAGGCAGGTCGATGGCCACGCTGAGCTGGTAGCTGCGACCTGGTCGAACTATGAAACTGGCCGGGTCCAAGGTCACGGATCTACTGGCAGCAAGAGCAACAACCCTGGTCAGAGCCACGGTATGGCCCGTTGTGACCGTGGTCAATGTGATGTGGGCGGTGGCTCGGGGCTCATCGACCGAGCCTTGATTTGAGAGCACCACGCTGACCATCAGGCTGTTGGTGGGCGAAAGGGTTGAGGTGCCGGGCGTCACCGCTCCGGTGGGTGAAGGAAGCGCTGCAGGAGAGAGGCGGACCGAAGTGAGGACCAATTGCGGGACGGCGGCCAGAGATGATGACGTGGTGATCTCATCGACCTGTGTCGCCGCGGAGCTGGCGAGCCAGACCGGACTGGTCGAGACCCACACCGATGCTGGGACTCTGGGGTGACCAGGCGAACGAGCCAAATCGCGCCGTACGGCGGCATACCGCTGATCTGACTGCCTGAGCAGCGCCACGGCCGCCGTAATGCGTGAGGTCGCCTGACTCGACGTCAACAGCGTCGGTGTCGACACCACATCCGCGTTGCCCGATGACGACCCGGCTACCGGAAGGGGGTGCATCCCGAGCAAGCCATCGATGGCCCCACGCAACTGGCTCACGGCGGCGGCCCGGTCTGAGAATACGTAGGCGAAATTCTGGGCAATTGGTCCGGGCGGAGCGGGCGTAGCGAACGTCGTGGCCGAATCATCCTGTTGCGCAGTTTGTTGGACCACGCTGTCCAATTCGGCTTGCAAGGACTGGCGGCTCTCATTGGACATGTCGGCCAGGAGACTACGAACTGAGGTGGAAGTGACATTGGATGACTCCGCCAGCACCGTCACCTGAGATGCGAAGGACCGGTTCATTTGGGAGGTGTAGGGACCCGACTTTCGCGAAACCTGAGTCAATCCACCAATGACCAGCGCGGTGATCAGCAGAGCGCCGCCAAAGACCACCACCCTCCGGTTCAACGTCCGGCGACGAGCGCGACGGCGGGAGGTCAGCGGCAACATCGCCGGGCCACGTTACTGCCGGGCCGCAATCAGGTAATCGGCGACTCCCCCGCACCTGAGCTGTTGGGCAGCGGTTGCTTCAGAATGGCCTCAGCCTCCGCGACGGCTCCCGCCAGGTCTTTTATGGAGGCCGGCACCGCACGAGTCGGCGTGAGAAAGAGAAACGTGCAATCGGCGACACTGATGCCCAAAGCCTGTTCTGTGGCCAACGCATAGGCCGCTCCCTGCAGGCGATATTGCTCAACGACCGAAGGGGCATCTTCGGGTCGATTCAATCGATCGGTCTTGTAGTCGACCACCACAAGTCCGTCAGGCGTCTCGTAGAGAAGGTCGATGAACCCCTCAAGGACGCGCTCTCCCACTGGTACCCCGACATACATCTCACGCCAGTAGCGACCACTCCGTACGGCTTGGTGCACGACGTCTGAGTCCAACGCGGACTGCACTCTCTGCCGCACTTCTGGTTCACGATCAATGACCCCTTCGGCCACCGCTTGGGCGTGAGCCAAGGCGTCCAGGCCCTCTCCGGTCGCCAGATCTATGACTTGGAGTACGGCGTGGACGGCCCGACCGACGGCGGTACCGGCACGACCGCGGCGATGGACCGACGAGTCGTGCTCTAACGATTCTTCGTCCGATTCGTCTTCGAGTTCTGGTTGGGCCAGCCCGCGGACGCCCGTGGCGGCCACCGTTCTTGGATGTTCCATCTGGGTGAGCAGTTCCGTGCGCTCGAGAACAAATTCAGCGCGGCACTCCGCACTGTCGTCTCCGGATGTCTCCCCGGACGGACTCTCGGCTGGTTGTGGTGTGACCAAGGTGAGTTCTGACCCGTCGGACCAGAGGTCAGGATGCAGATTGCACTGCACCACCAACTGTCCGGCCAGTGTGCCTTCAGCTTTCTTCGATCCGTCACGGTGCAAACTCACCACCAAGAGTTCCCGAGCTCGGGTAGCGGCCACATACAAGAGCCGCTGTTGTTCGGCAAAATCCATCTCGGCTTCGTGACCTGCTGCCGCCTGGTAGCCCGATGACTCCATCGACTTGTTGAATCGCACTTCGGGTCCGTCCGGGGTGAAAAGCACGGTTGACTTTTGCGTGTTGTCGCCTTTCTGCAGCCCCATCAGCACCACTACGGGGTACTCCAGACCCTTGGAGCCGTGGACGGTGACGACCCGTACCGCTTCGTCATCTGATTCGGGCACGATGGCTTCGGTAACTCGTGCGTCGTCTTCTTGCTGGTGGCTCACCCACCGCAAGAAGGACCGAAGATCACCGCCGTTGGTTTCGTCAAAGAGCCGCGCTTGATCGAGGAGGAACCGGATGCGCCGCCAACTCTCCCTCGGCCTGGTCTCCGAAAGAGCAAGCATCATGAGACGTCGATCACTGACCACCTGGTTCACCATGGCACCGACGCTTTGCCACCAGCAGTCCTCGTGCAGGGTGGCTAAATCTTTTAGCGCTTGATGGACCGGTGAGTCCGCATGGTCGCTGTTCCGCCAATCCCAGCTGCCACCGTGGGCGCGGTGCGTGAAGAGGTCGTCGTCGGCGCACCCAAATGCTGGAGATCGCAGAGCAGCCAACACGCTGACGGCGTCTGCCGGATCATCAATCGCCCGCAGGATGGCGAGGAGGTGCTGAACCTCCTGCGATTGGTAGACCAATGAACTGCTCTCCAAGCGGTACGGGATGCTCGCCGCCGCCAACGCGTGCTCAAGGATGGGAAGTCCGGTCCGGGTACGCACCAAAATGGCCACATCGCTGAAAGACAAGGGTTTGGCCCCATCTCCTTGTCCCAGGAGCCACTGTTCGGCCTGCATGGTTGCGATGGCCGCCGCCACATCGTTGGCCTGCACCTCTCGTATCGGGTCGGCCAACCCATCGATTGGGTCGGTGCCGAGCACGATCACCGGCAACATGCCGCGCGGATTGGGCGCTCCAGCTCCTTGATCGGCCGAAAGCGGCTCATAGCGCGGCTGTACTCCCGGAATTCCCTCGCTGAACATTCCAGAGAAGACGGCATTGATCCAATCCACGATCGGAGGGCGAGATCGGAAGTTGGTGGTCAGCTGCAACGCGTGGTCAATCACGTTGTCCCTGACCTTCATAAAGAGATCGATATCCGCCCGGCGAAATCGATAGATCGACTGTTTCGGATCCCCGACGAAGAACAGGTGACCATGGGGCACAGGGAGCGACACCCATTCGCCGCTGAGATCGGCTCCAGGCTCGGCGGCCAAGTAAAGAGCCAGCTCCGCTTGCATGGGATCCGTGTCCTGAAACTCGTCAATGAGGAGATGTTCGTAACGTCTGTGCAATTCGGCCCGTGCTTCTGGGTGGTCACGAACCAGATCACGAGCAAATACCAGGAGATCGTGAAAGACCAGATGGCCCGATTGTCGACGCTCCTCCGCACCCTGTCGGGTGAAGGTGGCGAGCAGCCCAAGTAGGACGTGCACCACCCATCGGGCAGTTTCACCGGTCAGCCGCAATCGTTCTTCCTCGGCCGCTCTCAATAGTTCGACAGCTCTTGCCTTGCCACCGTTGGGCCAGTTTGGCCCTCTGCCTTTACTGCGACCGGTGTCGAGAGCAGTGGAGCCAGCCAGAATCTGCAGGAGATCCAAATCATCGGTGGCACCTCCAATGTCTGACAACTTTTTCACCTTGTCGCTCCGGAGCAACACGGCCAGCAAGTCCTCAGGGTCGAGGCACTCACCGGCCATGTCAATGGCCTGGCTCAAGTAGTCAGTCAACCGAGTCGTATCGACGCGGGGCGCCGGAGGAACATCAGTCGGCACATTCGCCAGCAGGTCCCAATTGCGATGGCACTGCAGGGCAGCGTCGCGCAGGTCATCCATTTTGAGACCACAACTGAGAGCACGCGTCACCACTTCGAAGTGTGCGGGATCCTCAAGCAACGAATGGACGAACTCGCCCCATCTCTCGTCGAACGCCACCCGATCGCTGCTCTCGTCCGCCACATCGAACAATGGAGGGAGACCGACCGAGAATGGGTGATCGGCCAGAATCTTGCGGGCAAAGCCGTGGAGGGTGGTCACGGCGGCCGCGTCGAGTGCCAGGCGGGCCGCTTCGGCCCGCTCGTTTTGCTCCTCAAGCGCCATCTTCTCGAATTCTTTGGCCAAGCGGTCTCGGAGCTCGGCCGCGGCGGCTTCCGTAAAGGTGATGGCCGCGATCTGATCCATGTGTGCCCCTTTGATGGTGACCAGATTCACCACCCGATTCACCAACATGGTGGTCTTTCCAGTACCAGCGCCGGCTTCGACGAAGAGGGTCGATCCCAGGTCCTCCATCGCGGATGTTCGTGCTGCCTGATCTGGGGGACTCGACTCGCTCACGGCTCCACCAAGCCCACATAGGGAGCCAATATCGGGGCATGCTTGACTCGGTCCCACACGAAGTGCCGGTCGGTCGGACACACGAGCAAATACGGACAGTTGTCACATTGACGATCTGGGCCTGGGTTGGCCGGGAAGTGACCTCTCCCGATGGTTTCGGCGTAGGTATGCACAATCTCTTGCAATGCCTCGGCGTCGCTAGGGGTGAAGTCGTAGCCGAGGCGTTTGAATTCTCCCCGTTCGGTGACGAACCAGTATTCGACGGTGACGGGATGTTTCCCATCCCTCACGGCAAGTCCGTACACCGCTAATTGCACCGACCGATTCGTCAAAAAATGGTCTTCGGCCACTTTGGCGAACTTGTCTTTATTGCCGGTCTTATAGTCGGTGACGATCCGCCGACCCCCGTCGGTCACATCAATGCGATCAATGGTGCCGCGGAAGCGCACTGGTTGGCCGGTACCTCCTTCGATCGCCACGGCGTCTGCTCCACCATGGCCGAATGCCTGCTCGACTCCGATAGTGGCGGTATTGAGCTCCTGTCGCCACAGCCGATCTTGCTCAGCGAAGATCCGGAGCTCCCTCATGATGCGTCCGCGTTCAACGCTCCAGGCGGCGCTGCCTCCCGAGAGGCCATCGGCGACGAAGGTGGCCATTTCTTCTTCGGCGATGGCCAAGAGTTGGGCTACGTCGAACGGATCGTCGGAGCCGCCGTCCGGTTGCCGGCCGATCTGCGGACGGACGAAGCGCTCCAGAATCCGGTGAATCAAAGTCCCACGGTCTCGCGGATCCGCTGAAAGAAGCGATTCAGATTCCGGACGTGGCATGACTCGCAAGACAGACTCAAAGAAATATCGACGCGGGCAGTTGGCGAATGATTCCAGCCGGGTGGCCGAAAAGAGCTCGGGCAGAAGATCGTGTGATCGGGCGACGTCGCCCAGGTTTCCATTGAACCGGGTGAACTCGCTGCGTGCTCCGTCGAGAAAGGCCAGACCACGTTCGAGTTGTGGGACCTCAGGCGGGAGCCAATGGTCACCAAGCGCATGCTGGTCGTTGGTCCACCGCAAGAGGCTGCGTGTATCCCGATCATCAAGACTTATTGGCGTACCCTCGGCGGCCACGGCGCCGATGTATGACGCGGCAACTCGGTAATGCTCGCTTTGGGGAATCCGATCCATGTCGCTGGAATAGAGACGTTCCTTACTCCCTGACAACGGTCCCAGTGAATCCAACAACCAGCGAGATGGTCGTAGGTCTCGTCCGTCCCGCTGATTCCCTCTCGGATACGAGAGCACGCGCAGTTGAGCACCGGCCAGCGCGGCCAGGTAGTCACGCCACAGGGTGCGCCCTCGCTGGCCGCGCAACGGCATCGACCCATCACTCGCAACTTGGGCCTCCTCACGCTCACGATCAGGAAGGAGCACATCGTCAGACGGACGGCCCGGGAAGACGCCGTCATTCATGCCAACCACGTAAAGCACATCGAGTGAGAGTCCGACTACCGCTCCGACCGACGCCACCCAAATGCCAGTGCCAAATCGACTCGTTTGTGGGGCTGGCTGCTCAAGTTCGGCTGTCAAGGCTGCCTTGGCCGAGGCGAGTTGAGGGGAAGTGCGGAGCGTGTCGAGTACGCCCAACCGTCCAATCGCTTCCTCTATCGCTTCGGCCGCGGCACGTTCGGCCACCGGCCATGACTCCAGGGTGGCAGGACCTCCGATGAGGTCGCCCAACAACTTCTTGGCCCACTCGGCCCAGTCCGCCCAAGTTGCGGAGGTCTGGCTGACTCGCTCTGCCATCTGGTCCAAGAATCGAAGAAGTTCGTCGCACCGATCAGCCTCGGCTTCTCGAACCGTCCGCCAGGGAGCATCGTCTTCGTCGCCTTCCTCGCTCCCCTGCCGTGCTTCCGTTCGAAGGGTGTGCGCTCGGGCTTCGAGCCGAACGTGCCAATGGTCGAGTCCTCCGAGTACGCCGGCTTCAGCTGACAGCACGTCCCAACGTGTGGCTGGGATATCGCGTCCCTCGTAACGCAAAGGGCCAGTGGCCAACCAGTCCGCCACATCCTCTCGGCGCCAGTCGTGCTCCACCAGACTCAGAGCCCCAAGCAACATGCGCCCGGCCACAGTGGCGGAGAGCGGGCGGATACCGCTGCCGTTGAACGGGATACCGGCTGACTGCAAGCTGTTGTGTAACAGCGTCACATATTGCGGAGTACCGGCATGCACAATGGCGATTCGCTCAGGCGGGGTGCCAGCCTCACACCGTGCCATGACGTCGCGCAGCACCAGCAGCAGCTCGGCGTCGGCCGTCGGCGCCGACAACACTTCATCTGCCATCGGGGCGGTCCCCGCTTGGCCCCACTCAGGTTCGGATGTCGGCTGCAGCGCGGTCACCAACTGATGAGCCAACTTGTCAGCTTCGCCATCTCCTGTGGTCCCAATGACGGCGGTGCACGAGACTCTGGCGCCCAACGCTCGCAGTACCCGCGCTCCCGGGGCAGTCAGCGCCGACGGCAGGTACACCACCACCGAGCCAAGACTCTCCAACGACGACACGTCGGCATCGCCTAGGAAGCGGGTCGCAGCGTCGAGCACATCAACCTCGTCGAACCAGTCTGCCGCAAGCTCGCGAACTGCCCAGATCACGGATACGACTTCAGTGCCTCGCTCACTGGCCAACGCCAATTGGTCGAGCACGGTCGCATCTACGGTGCGCATCTCTCGATACGTGGCCACCAAGGCATCGATGGTCGAAGAATGATCCTTGGCCGGGCGCAACAACGGACCGGCCGTGCTGGCGAGGGCGCTGCGGACGGCGGCCCGCAGGATCGCATCAGTGAGTGGAGCGCGACCACCTTTTGTCATAAAAGGCGCCGTCATCGAATCGGCTAATCCGGCCAAGGTCATAAACGAGACGTTGGCGATCCCGCATCGACCGTTGGCCAAGACCTCTGACGCCAGCGCTCGCCGAACCCCAAGGCCCACCGTCCCTCTCGGCACTACGACCGTCACTGGCACAAAGGGGTCGTCCCCTTTGGCCTCTTCAATCAGCGCTCGGAGTGTGGTCAGGGCCGCGTCGCCATATGGGCACAGCTCAATTCGAACCGTCACGGAGTGGCGGCCGTGCCACCCTCAGGCAGTTCGGCCGGCGCATCGTCGCCATCGTCGCCGACAGTGAACTCGACGGCCTGGAGGTGGCGGGGGGATGCCTCGATCGGCGACAACTCGGCGATCTCGGCTGTTTCGCTCCCCTTCACACCGAGGCTGGGAAAGCGGCGAGCGGTCACAAGGACGCGAGATTCAAGGGAACCCACCGCTCGGTTGTACGCCTCCACGCTGGACGTCAGGCTGCGTTGGAGCGATTGCATGTGGGTGGTCATGGTGCGCAACCGGTCGTAGAGCTCGGCACCGAGTTGCTGAACTTCGCGCGCGCTCTCGGCCAGCGTCTCCTGTCGCCATCCAAAGGCCACCGTTCGCAAGAGCGCGATCAACATGGTCGGTGTGGTCAACAGAACACCATTGGCCATGGCGTGTTCCTGCAGAGTCGGGTCGGACTCGTAGGCCGCTGAGAGCAACTGGTCTCCCGGAATGAAGGCCACCACCTGTTGCGGCGCTTGGCCAAACTGCTTCCAATACTCCTTCTTGGCCAATTGGTCGACGTGGGTTCGCAGTTGCCGGGCGTGGGCGAGTTGATGAATCCGCCGCTGGTCGTCGTCGTCAGCGTCAATCAGTTTGAGGAACGCGTCAAGTGGGACCTTGGCGTCAACCACGATCTCTCCCCCGCCGGGCACATGAACGATCATGTCGGGCCGCAGCCGACCATCATCGGACTCAGTCGATACCTGCTCATCAAAGTCGCAATGCTCGAGCATGCCGGCCATCTCGACCACTCGACGCAACTGAATTTCTCCCCAGCGACCGCGAGTCTGGGGCGACCGCAAGGCGGTGACGAGATTGCGAGTTTCCTTCTGGAGTGCCTCGTTGCCCAAGGTCAGTTGGGCCACCTTTTCGCTCAGGCCTTCATAGGCACCTTTGCGCTCGACCTCTATCTGCTTGAGCCCCAACTCATAGCGCGCCAATGTCTCACTCAGTGGCCCAAGCAGTTGCGCGATGGCTTGCTGACGTTGCGTCAAGTCCCCCTGGGCCGCCGTTTGGGCTTGGCCCAATTTGGTTTCGGCCAGTGCGAGGAATTGTTCGTTGTTCTTTTGCAGTGCTTCGGCCGACAGTTCGGCGAAGGTCCCGGCCAGCCGCTCGCGTTCCTGCTCCGATCGGGCTCGGTCTGCTTCTTCGGAACGCTTCAAGAGTTCGAGTTCAGTTGCCAGTACAGCGCGAGCGGTCTCGGCCTCCGACGCTGCCGCAGTGACCACCGCCAGTCTGGACGTCAGGTCGTTTACCGAGGACTGCGCATCACCCAGGCGAGCTTCCGCAGTCCTCGCCACAGACTTCTCCTTGGAACCCAAGGCGAGGGAGAAAGCGATGCCCAACGCCAATCCGGCCACGAGTCCGATGACAACCCCGATGATCACAATGTGCAGCGTAACGGGGGGGTGTCACACGGGCCGGGGGAAGCCTGCCTCGGGGCGGAAATCGCCGTCGAATGAGCCGGTAGCGTGGACCCGATGGCATTTCGAATTGGCGGCACCACCCGGCGGATGTGGGGCAACGAAGAGGAGCAGGACGACGCCGCGCTATCTGGCCCCTTGCTGATGGAGCAACCGTTGTGGCCGACCATCCCCGAACCTCACGAGGTGGATCGCCTCTTTGCCCAGGTCTTTGCCCTCGTCGGCGAAGGAATCGCTGGCGCCACCCACGCCCTGCTGGCGGGCGACCGCGAAGCGGCCAAAGAACTGGTGCAGCGCGATGAGGTCATTGATCGGATCATTGGCGAGATCTCCCAAACCGTCCAGCACCAATTGGTCCACGGCGAGACCACTGCTGAAGAGCGACGCGAGTTGGTGGCCATCCTCCGCATGCTCCCCGACATGGAGCGCAATGGAGACTTGGCCGAACACATCGCTCGCCGAGCCGCCCGAGGACTCGGCGCGGAAATGTCCGCCCGTAGCCGTGGCTTAGTCGAGCGAATGGGCGAGGTTGCGACAACTATCTGGCGCAGCACGGCCGATGCCTTTGCCGAGCGCTCAGCCTCCGCAGCCAATCAGGTCGACGACTTGGACGACGAGTTGGACGACCTCCACGTCACGCTGACCGCTGAACTCGTGGCCGGAACCATGCCCCTACCGGTGGCGATCGAGTTGGCCATGGTGGCTCGGTTCTACGAGAGATTTGGCGACCATGCCGTGAACCTGGCCCGTCGCATGACGGCATTGGTCATCGGCGGTCCCGAGCCGGGGTCATTCGGGGCTGACTGAGCTATTCAGCTTCGAGCAGCCGCCAAATGCTCGGCGATCTGCACCACATTGAGCGCAGCGCCCTTGCGGAGATTGTCCCCCGCCACGAAGAAGGCCAATGCATTCGGGGTGCCCTGAGCTCGCCGTATCCGTCCGACATAGGACACGTCGCCGCCGGCTGCCATCAACGGGGTCGGTAATTCGACAATCTTGACGCCCGGCGCGCCAGCTAAGACTTCGGTGGCTCGCTCGACCGACAATTCCCGATCGAACTCGGCCACGATCGCCGCCGAGTGACCGGTAAAGACGGGAACCCGTACGCAGGTGCACGTGACGGAGAGATCAGGAAGGCCCAGAATTTTGCGGCTTTCGTTGCGGTACTTCTGCTCCTCGTCGGTGTCGAGCGTGCCGTCATCGACGATGGCGAACTGCAGCGGAATTAGGTTGTGGGCGATTGGAACGGGATAGACCGAGGAGGGTGGAAAGTCCACCGCCCCGCCGTCGAACGTGAGATCCTGCGCCCGGTCCGCCGTCTTGGCCAATTGTTCTGCCAGTTCACGGACCGCCTCTATCCCGCCACCCGATACTGCTTGATACGTCGACACAATCAGCCGGTTCAGCCCAGCTTCGTCATGCAGCGGCTTGAAAACCGGGATGGCCACCATGGTCGTGCAGTTCGGATTGGCCACAATGCCCTTAGGGATGGAGGCCAGAGCCTCGGCATTGGCTTCAGGCACCACCAGAGGTACGTCGGGATCCATGCGCCAGGCCGACGAATTATCGATAACGATGGCGCCAGCTTCGGCCAAACGAGGCGCCAGCAGGCGCGAGACCGATGCGGGAGCTGAACACAAGGCCAGATCAATCCCTGATAGATCGGCCAGTTCGGCGTCTTCGACCACAATGTCGCGATTTCCCCACGGAAGGGTGGATCCGGCCGAGCGAGCTGAGGCCAAGTACCGCATCTCCTCTACCGGGAAGCCACGCTCAGCCAGAATTGAGCGCAATACCACGCCTACCTGCCCTGTTGCTCCGACAATGGCGATTCGCATGAGAGCAGTTTACGAGAACGAGGCCCCAGCTCAGACCTCGAGTGTGCGCCGACCTTCCAAAGCCCGTCCGAGCGTGAGTTCGTCGGCATATTCAAGGTCGCCACCGACTGGGAGTCCGCTGGCCAGCTTGGACACCACAATGCCGAGTGGCGTCAGGAGCCGGGCCACGTACATGGCCGTCGCTTCACCTTCGAGGTTCGGGTTGGTGCAGACAATGACCTCGGTGATCTCCCCTTCGTCAATCCGACTCAGCAGCTCTTTGACCTTGAGCTGATCGGGACCGACGCCTTCGAGAGGATTGAGCGCCCCGCCAAGTACGTGATAGCGCCCCTGAAACTGCGACGTCCGCTCCACTGCCACGATGTCGCGGGGATCCTCCACCACGCACAAGATCGACCCATCACGCCGATTGTCGTTGCAGACATCGCATAGGGCCCCGCCCTCGGCCACGTTGAAGCACCGATTGCACAACGTGGTCCGTTCCTTGACCGCCACGATGGCATCGGACAGCCGTCGGGCATCTTCGTCCGGCACCTTGAGAATATGAAAAGCCACACGCTGGGCCGACTTGGGCCCAATGCCCGGCAGGCGACCCAACTCATCAATCAATGCTCGCAACGGTCCGGTGTACATCTATTCGGCCACTTCGCTGGCCCCGGGGAAAGCTTCGAGCAGACGTGCTTCGGCCGCCGAAGCCTGATCGGTGTCGGTCGTTGTCGCGGCACGGATGTCTTCGAGGTCGACCTCTTCTACCTCCATCGGTTCTTCCCGCTGAACCGATCGGGTCGGGGCGGTAGCTGGGGTCGCACCAGATGGCGGCGGCTCACCCGCTCCACCGTCAACTTCGAGAATCAGCGTGACCGACGAACCGAAATGCTGAGCGATGGCCGCTTCGACCTGTGGCGCGTGTTCGACGCAACGGTCTCGATGCGGAGCCGTGGGGAGGGCGTAGTGCGCGCCAGCCTCATCGACGGCCACGAAACGGCCGGCGCTGTACAGCGCTTTGGCCCGGGCGGGCAGGCTCCGCAAAATGCCGTCGCCCCAAGCTTGCGACAAGCTGTCGCGGTCGATGGTGAGGGCAGGCCGCTGCGGTGCTTCCGCCACCGGTACGGCCGACTCCTCTATTGGTGCAGTTTCAGGCACCGACGCCGGTGACGGCTCGGTTGAAGATGTCGCCGTCGGTTCGGTGCTCGCGTTCTGGCGGCGCTGTATTGCACCCAGCGATGGGCGACGTCCCACGTCAGCCACGGAAGCAGGAGCGGCAACCGGAGGAGCAACCGGGGTAGTCGATTCAGGGCGAGGAGCTGGGCGCTCGGCCAGCCCACCGGACGAGATCGTCCGTTCTAGTGCCGCGACACGCTCGGTCAGTGCTTCCACACCAGCGTCGAGGTCGGCTCGAGCGGTTCGTACCAAGGCGATCTCGAGGACTACTTGCGGATCGGGTGCGTCGCGCATGTCGATCAGTGCACGACCGAGCACTTCCATCGCCCGGACCAGACGGGCCAGGCCCATCGATTCGGCCAGAGTCGTGAACTGCTCGCGTTCGGCTCCTGAAAGTGCACAGAGAGCGGGCGCGAGGGCGGCCAAGAACGCTTGGCGCAGGTCATCCACCAGCTCGGTGGCCAATTGTTGGGGACCCCACCCGCGCGCCATGAGCTCACTCAGTGCGACCAGTACGGCGGACGCATCTCCGGCCGCCACTGCGGTCAGGACGGAGCCAAGTTCAGGTCGAGCGGCATCAGCCGATCCCGAGGCGGCCACCTGATCGAGGGCCGAGAGAGCATCACGGGCTGACCCTCGGGCTCGTCGCACTGCGGCCTGGACGGATTCCTCGTCCATGGCCAGACCGGCCTCTTCGTTCACCGCCATCAACAGGTCATGGAGCGTGTCAGCACCGATAAGACGGAACTCAAGATGCTGCGTTCGGCTCCGGATGGTCGGCGGCACCTTCTGAGGATCGGTGGTAGCGAGCACGAAGACCACATGGCTCGGTGGCTCTTCGAGGGTCTTCAACAAGGCATTGGCCGCCGACGTCGACAGCATGTGGACTTCGTCGACGATGTAGACCTTCCAGCGGCCGGGCGTACCCAACGACGCATGAGCCACCAGGTCGCGCATGGCATCGACACCGTTGTTGGATGCGGCGTCCAACTCATGGACGTCAAGTGAGGTGCCCTGAGTGATCTCCGTGCACGAGGTGCACACGCCGCACGGCTCTCCTTCGACCGGTGCGGCGCAGTTCAGCGCCTTGGCCAGTATTCGAGCGGACGATGTTTTCCCGGTACCGCGTGGACCACTGAAGAGGTAGGCATGCGATACCCGGTCGTCACGGACTGCGCTGCGCAAGGCCCGCACCACGTGATCCTGCCCGCGCAGTTCGTCAAAGCGTCCCGGTCGGAAGCGTCGATACAACGAGACAAAGGGGACATCGGCCATGAGGGCCGAGCCTATCGGTGCCCTCTGACCGCGACGCCGGCGTTCGGTGCGGTGGCCAGGTTGGCTACGGCACCCGGCCATACCCGCTGAGAGCTGCTGCCTTCCGACCCTGACTCGATTCACGAGCGGCCGTTGCGCAGGACCCGGCCACCGCACCCAACGACGGCGCAGCGCAATTGCACAAACTAGCTGTCCTCGGGGCCCGAACTTGCCTCGGCTAGCCTGACCGGGCTGCAAACTTGGAGGCGTGCGAGAGCGGCCGAATCGGCACGATTGGAAATCGTGTGTTGTGAAAGCAACCGTGGGTTCAAATCCCACCGCCTCCGCCACATGCCTTCGACTCCCCTGACCGATGACGCTGCCATGGGTCTCGCCCTGGCCGAAGCCCGTCTGGCCCTGGCCCACGACGACGTGCCGGTCGGAGCCGTAACGCTGGTCGATGGCCAGGTGGTGGCCTCGCGCCACAATGAACGGCACCTCCTGGGAGACCCCACCGCCCACGCCGAAATCTTGGCCTTGCGCGATACGGCGACCGCCTTGGGCGGGTGGCGCCTCACCTCGGTCACTTTGGTCGTGACCCTCGAGCCGTGCCCCATGTGTGCCGGTGGATTGGTGGCGGCCCGGGCAGAGCGACTGGTCTTTGGAGCCACCGACCCACGAGCCGGCGCTTGCGGCACCCTCTACAACCTCTGCGCCGACCCCCGTCTCAACCACGAACTGCCCATCACCGCAGGAGTCCGAACCGACGAGTGCGCTGAGCTCCTCACCTCGTTCTTCGCCCAGAAGAGGACATAACGGCGGTCTGAGGCCATCCGGGGGCCGCTGATAGCCTCACCAACGGAGCGGTGTCCGAGAGGCCGAAGGTGCAACACTCGAAATGTTGTGTGGTGCAAGCCACCGTGGGTTCAAATCCCACCCGCTCCGCTGACCGGTAGAATGCCGGATGGACCAGGGGTAGTTGTCCTGGGTGACTACGCAGTGCGAGACCCCGAAGGTTTTGGGGTGTCGGAAAGAGAAAGTGCAGGTCGGAGTAGGCAGGGAGGGGTCCCACGAGACGGCCTCAACAGCCGTTGTGCCCCATGGGTACCGTGGGTACGCATCGGTCTTCCGCCGTGATCGGTTCAAGGTGATCCGGCGCCTCTCTGGCATTGATTTTGCGGTTGAGCAGGTGCTTGACCGGCTGTACCTGGTCGTTCTTTCGACCGGAAAGGAGTGAACCATGGCACGCGCACGATCGACATTTGGAAAACTGCAGCGCGACCAGGCCAAAAAGGATCGCGCTCGGGCAAAAATGGACGACCGTCAGTCCCGCCGCGACGACAAGGCCGCCGGCGATCCTGAAGGCGAAGACTCGGCAACCGTTGAAGTGGTCGACCAGACCCGTCTGCTCGAACAATTCGCCGCCTTGCACGAGGACTTGGCCGATGGCCGTATCTCGCTCGATGATTTTGAGGTCCGCCAAGAGGAGTTGCGCTCGAAAATGGTCGTCGACTGACCGTTCCCGATTCGCTGCGACACTTAACTTTTGGCTTCACGTCCTTCCAACCAACGTCGGAATCCGGCCGCGTTGGAATGGACGCCGTTCATGATGTCGAGCTTCTCTTTGTGCGCCGCATCGATCTCGCCTAAAAGTGGATCGAATCGGGTGGCCAGCGCGTCGGCGATGTCCACACCGTCTCGATAGGCCCGTTCGGCGGTTTCGGCCCATTGCCGCAAGGTCTCATCGGCTTCGGCCAAGAGTGAGTCGGGATCATTGAGCAAGCCATAGTGAGCCAGGGCGATCCCCGAGGGTCGCCGAGCGGCGAACTTGCCCAATGACTCCAATGCCAATTGCAGATCGAAGTCGGGCGGAGGGGTGGACGGTCGCAGCACTCCGCCGTCGGGCAGTTTGACCCCCACGGCGTCGCCGGCAAAGAGGACGCCGCTCAAGGAGTCGTGGAGACCCACATGATGCTTGGCGTGGCCCGGCGAGTCCACGGCCACCAGCACCCGATCGGGTCCCACCACGATCTCTTCGCCGTCTTCAAGCACATGAATCCGCTCGGCCGGTGTGGGATCGAGGCGCCCATAGAGAGAATCGAGCAGGGGTCCGTAGACCCGCGAGGCGGAGTCAATCAGCCGAGTCGGGTCGGCCAAATGACGCGCCCCTTTTTCATGGACGTACACCGTGGCGGACGGAAATGCATTCGCCACATCGCCGACGCCGCCCGCATGATCGAGGTGGATGTGGGTCACTGCCACACCGGCCAGTTCCTCAGGTCCTACTCCGATGGACCGTAACGCCGCCAAGAGCACTGGGACCGACGACTGGCTGCCTGTCTCCACCAGAACCGGTGCGGGCCCCTCAATCAGGTACCCAGCGGTGACCCGCTCCCACCCCCCGAGCAACGTATCGATCTCGAGCACTCCCGGCGCAATGGTTCTGGGTCGCGGGATCTCGGTCGGGAGCCCGTCGGTGGCGTGGTGATGCGGATGCGGATGCGGATGCGGATGGTTCCCGCTCACGCAGGCGCCACCTCCACCACGACCTTTACGTCATCGGGTTGGCGATTTAAGGCGTCTTGCCACTGAGCCAACGGCACCCGGCGGCTGACCACTCGGTTGAGCCAGGCGCGGTCGGCCTGAGCCAGAGCGGCGGCGGCCGCTTCATAGTGGCGGCGATTGGCGTTGACCGAACCCACTACGGCCACATTTTCCAGCACCATGCTGCGGTTGAGTGCACCCTCGTCCACCGAGAGAGTGTGCCCCGCCGTGGAGACCCCGGTGAGGCAGACCACGCCACCCGTGCCGACGTGCGACATGGCATCGAAGACGAGAGTGGACACGCCGGTGCACTCAATGATCACGTCGGGATCGGCCACCGCATCAGCCACCGCTCCAGAGTGATAGGTCGCACCGAGGTCGTGCACCAGGTCGGGCTTCACCCCCGAGGTCATCTGGTCCAAGACGTGCACGTCGAGGCCACGCTGTACACCGATCATGGCTGCCAACAACCCAATCGGACCGGCCCCGGTGATCAGCACCGTCTTCGGATCCCAGTGGGCCCGGCCGCCGACGCGGTCGACTTCCTCCCAGGCTTTGGCCACCACGCTGGTCGGCTCCAGCAACACCCCCAAAATTCCCAAGGCCGAATCGACCTTGACCACAAAGTCGGGCGTGATCCGATAGCGCTCCGACAAATAGCCGTCGTGCTCCTTAATCCCGCGTTCGGTGTATTGCCCATTGCGGCAGAAGTCCCATTCCAAGACGGCGCAGTTGGCGCACGGGACCGGGTCAGGGCGGCGCACAATGCCGACGACCAGATCCCCCTTGGCCAGTGAGCCGCCCGCCGGCGCTTCGAGTACTCGACCCAGTGATTCATGGCCGAGGACCAGGCGTTCGTGCCCGGGCGGTGCCCAGCCGTAGCCGCCGGAAAGAATTTCTATGTCGGTACCGCAAATCCCGACGGCCAACGTCTCAACCAAGACCGGTCCGTCGCTTTCCGGTGGTTCATCAACGTCGGAGAGCTCAGCCGAACCCGCTTTGAGGGGAATCACGGTGAGTGCCTTCATGGGTGGTCCTTCCTATTGATCTGAGGGAACATCTCGGTGTCGCCCGCGTATGGAGCTTTTGTTCGCTTTGGGTGATGACATCGACGGCAGCCTGGGCATGTCGTGTGGGACGATGCGTCGCTTGGCTTTGCCCTCTTCGATCATCACGGCCAGGGGATCGTGTCCGGCCAGCCGGCAGGCCGAGTTGACCATCGACACGTGGGAAAAGGCCTGGGGAAAATTGCCCACCAGTCGTTTCGCCACCGGGTCGTATTCTTCGGACAGCAGGCCCAGGTCGTTGCGCAACGACAGGAGGCGATCGAAGAGCGCCTGCGCGTCGTCGACCCGTCCAATCATGTGCAGGCAGTCGACCAACCAGAAGGAACAGGCCAAGAATGCGCCCTCGCGTCCGACCAATCCGTCGACGGCACCGTCACTGGCCGTGCGATATCGCAGCACGAATCCGTCGTCGACCAAGTTCTTCTCAATCGCTTCGACCGTGCTGACCACCCGGGGATCGTTCGGGGGCAGGAAATCGACCAAGGGGATCATCAGCACACTGGCATCGAGCTCATCGGAGCCGTACGACTGGGTAAACGCGCCCACCTTCTCGTTGTATCCCTTCTCACACACCTCGGTGAAGATCTGGTGGCGCATCACCCGCCACTCGTCGAGTGGACCACCCAGTTCGGGCCACTCCTCCAGCGTCCGCACGGCCCGGTCTAGCGCCACCCAGGCCATCACTTTGGAGTGAGTGAAGTGCCGCCGCGGCCCGCGCACTTCCCAGATCCCGTCGTCCATTTCCTTCCATCCGGACTCCAGGAAGTGCACCAATTGGGTTTGCATGGCCCAGGCGGCGTGGCTGTGGATGCCGGTGGCGTGGGCCGAGGTGTAGAGAGCCGACATCACTTCGCCATAGACATCGAGCTGGTATTGCCCCGAGGCGGCGTTGCCGATCCGCACCGGCGCCGAATCTTCGTACCCCGGCAGCCATGGAGCTTCCCACTCGCTGAGTCGGCGTTCGCCAGCAGGCCCGTACATGATCTGCAGTTGGCTGACGTCACCGGCCACGGCTCGTAGCAGCCAATCGCGCCAGTTCATGGCCTCTTCGAAGTAGCCACCTCGCATGAGGGACTCGAGGGTGAGTGTGGCGTCGCGCAACCAGCAGTAGCGGTAGTCCCAGTTGCGGCTGCCCCCAAGTGCTTCGGGCAGCGATGTGGTGGCGGCGGCCACAATGCCGCCGGTGGGCTCATACGTCAGCGCCTTGAGTGTGATGAGCGATCGCACCACGGCGTCGCGGTTCGGGCCCTCATAGGTACATTGACCGGCCCACTCTTTCCAATAAGCATCGGTCAACGAAATGGCGTAATACGCATCGAGCGGGGGCGGGGGCGTCTCGTGCGAGGGATACCACACGAAGGTGAACGGGTAGCGCTCCCCCTTGGTGACGGTGAAGTCAGCCACCGTGTGCATGTCGTGACCGATCGGATCGACGTGGTGCCACAACGCCACGGCATCGGGTCCCGCTGTCAGGCGAAGGAGTCCATCCGATGATGTGGCCCACGGCAGAATCTCGCCGTAGTCGAAACGCACGGCCAGATCCATGTGCATATCGACCGTGCCTGACAGTCCTTCGACCAGGCGGACCACGTGGGGATGCGAGTCGCGGATGGGCATGCAGTCCGTAATGCGCACCGAGCCCGTGGCGGTGTCGAACTCGGTTTCAAGGACGAGGGAGTCCTCTCGGTATCGGTGGCGTCGGGCCACGATCGCTTCTTCCCCGCCGAATGGGGCGAGCTGCCAGAAACCGTGCGACGTATCACCCAGCAACTGGGCGAAGCACGAAGGGGAATCGAAGTGCGGCAAGCACAACCAATCGATTGACCCGTTTTTGCCGACAATGGCCGCTGTGTGCAGGTCGCCGATGACGGCATAGTCCTCAATTGGCAGTGTCATAGCCTCATTCTGGCCTGCTTCCCAACCGGTGCGAGTACTAGCCGGCGGTGCACTGACCGGTTCCTACCGATGCGAAGCGACTTTGTGCCTCCTCAACCCGGGTGAGGACCCCCGGCGAGGTGAGGGCGTAACCCACGGTGCTGTAAACGGTGGACCGGGAGAAGACAACGCCGATGACTTGACCACCGGCCGCCATCAACGGCCCGCCTGAGTTCCCGGGTCGCACATCGGCATTGAGGGCGTAGACGCCACGGGTGACCGAGCCGCTGTTGTAAATGTCCTTTCCGATGGCCGTGATCTCCTCGGTGACGCCGGCCGGGTCAATGGTGAGCGGGCCATCTTCGGGATACCCCAAAATGGCCGCCTGGGTTCCACGGTCGACGATGTTGGGACTGATGGAGAGCACCGGCCCGAGCGGCGCCTTGGTGCGCAGGATGGCCAGATCGAACGATGGGTCGAACAACACCGTCGTGGCTTTGTAGGCGTTCCCGTTCACCAGCACCTGGGTATCGGTTTCGCCAGCCACCACGTGGGCGTTGGTGGCCACCATGCCGGCACCGACCACAAAAGCGGATCCTTCCTGCTCGTTGCCACAGGCTGTCCCGATGATCTTGACCGTCGAGCGGACGGCCGGGTTGGCCAGCGCCTGCGTCTGGGCGTTGGTGGGTGGAGCGACCGAACTCACCGTCGGCGGGATCAGGGTGGAGAAGACCTGCGGAAATCCTTGCGTGTTGAGGAAATTCTGGAGGTCTCCGTAGACCGACGGGACCTGAGGCAGCACTTCATCGATCGAGTGGAGGATGTCGGACCGAGCCACGGCCGAGCTCAACCACGTGTAGCGACTACTGGGCGACGAGATCACGCTGGCCACCAGCCACGAGGAAAGCAAGACAGCCACTACCGCCACTACAACCCCAAAGGCCGAATCGACAGTGCCCAGGTGATGCCGACGCAAGCTGACATTGCTCCAATTCCCCATCACCCGGCCCGCGAAACCGAGACCGGTGGCGGTAATGAGGACGGCGGCGATGGTCACGATGCCCCGAGCCGTCTCGTTATGCATGAAGGAGAACAGCGGGACCCACATGAACGTGCCCAGCAAAAAGCCGAGCCAAAAGCCCCCAAAAGTGAGGATTTGCACGAGTGCGCCGAGTCGTAGACCGTGGACTGCCGCCAGCAGCATGAGTCCTACCAGTACGACATCGACCCAATCCACAGGGGCGAGGGTAGCCAAGAGTCCACCTGTGATCGCCGTCGTCACCACTATTGTCCTCCCGCGGTGCCCTTCAGCTCTCCGTCGCTCAGCCACTCCGTCCGACCTACCGGTAACGGTTGGGTAGCAGCTGTCTTGATTATTTTGGCTGTGACCAGCGCTTCTTGCTCAGCAGCGGGCCACCTGACGCAGACAACCACGCCAAAAGTGCTGGGGCAGCAATCGGGGACGCCAACGGTGGTTGGGCAGCCGGCTCCGGCGGGCACCGGCGAGCTCAGCGCGGTGTCGTGTGCCGATGCGGTGCATTGCTGGGCCGTCGGGGTGCCGGGGCCAAACGAGAGCGCCACCGCGACGGCTGCCGCGACCGTGATCGTCGCCACCGCCAATGCGGGTGCCACATGGACGGCCCAACCGGTCCAGTCGGTGGGCGGAAGTCCGGCGCCAGCGCTCACTGGGATCTCGTGCCCGAAGGTCACGGTGTGCATGGCGGTTGGCTCGACCGGAGCCGATCCCGGCACGGGCGTGGTCTTGACCACGGACGACGGCGGATCGACCTGGACGGCTGTGACCTCGCCGACTGGCACGGTGGCGGTGACCTCGGTGCAGTGCTCGAGTGCCGCCAAGTGCTCAGTGCTGGCCAGCGATGGGACGTCGATTTTCACCTCATCGACCGTCAATTTCGGTCGCACCTGGGTACAGGAAGGCACGCTCCCGGCCGGGCTCGGAGGGGCACTGGACTTGTGGTGTGGCGCTGGCGCTGGCGCTGGCGCCGCTGCCGCGACGTGCCTGGTGGCTGGGTACACCCCAACCACGGCGGGTCACGGGCAAGGGACGGTGGCGCTGAGTACCGATGACGGATCGACCTGGACGGCAGCCACCGTGCCGGCAGGTGTCGGTCTCCTCCAGGCCGCCGACTGCCTCACCGCGACGCGCTGCTTGGCTGTCGGCACGACGTCCAACACAGTGAGCGACGTGGTGCCGGCCAAGGGGCTGGTGCTGGCCAGTGCCGACGGTGGGCATACCTGGACTACAAGCACGGTGTCGGCCAGTCAACCGATCGACGACATCTTCGCCATCGACTGCCCCAGCGCGACCGGGTGCGCTATGTCGGGCACGCAGTGGAGCGGTTCGCCTGCCAACGGAACGGGTGCGGTCGCCGAAAGCATCAATGCCGGGGTGACTTTTGCGCCTTCGACGACGGCCTACGCCCCACTCCCACTGACATCGCTCGCCTGTCCGACGGCGAGGTTCTGCGCCGGAGTCGGTGGTGACACCGTGGCTCGGATCACGCTTTCCGCACCGAAGAAATCGTCGGGGGGCTAGTTCACTGCGCTGATATGGATGCTTGAGTTCTCACGAAGTCGATCACGCTCATTGCACCACAATCGACTGGAGAACTCGCCGATTGAGATCTTGAGCGCCCGGGTCGTTGGGCCTCTTCGTTTCCAGCAAGCTGAAACGAGGGGCTAGAGCTCGTGGGGTGACCGTGGGTCGCTGTCTTGCTTTATGTGTTCTCGAAACTCCTTCGCCCGGGTGAAAGAGTTTGAGAAACGTCCACCGACGAGACGCCCGACCTCGACCTCGACCCCAACCCCAACCCCCGCCCTCAGCGGCGCATGGCGGCCAACAGCAAACCAGGGATCTTGCTTGCGCTTGGATCGGCCTCGAAGGCAACAAACTTTCGCATCACCTCGTACTGACCCGAAGACGTGGCAAACCACGGCGGCTTGGGCCGAGCCCGAAACGGCCCGCGCACGACGGACTTCTGCGGACGATCGAACATGAGGGTGTTACCCACCACCCCTGAGCCCGACTGAATATCGGTGCGCAGGTGTCCCGGGTAGGCACCCCAGGTGGTGGTACCGAGAGCGAACGCAATGGCATGAAACAGGTTCACCCCGATGGCCCCATAGCGAAGATTGTCCACCGCCCGTTCAACGGCGTCGGCCACGGACGGGTCACGCAATGAGGATGGACTCACCAACACCGTGGCCGAGAGCGTTCCCCACACCACGTCATTGCAAAAGGCCACGGCGGCATCGACATACTCCGCCGGCGAAGGCGCCGTAAGGGAGGTCTCGGCCACCTCGCCAAAGAACGACTCCACGTTGAAGCAGATGTCGTCGGTCCGTCCCGGCGGCACGCCACGAATGAACGTCCACGGCAAAGCATCATCGGGTCCCTGCCCGAGGGATTCGGCTTCGGGATGAGCCGACACGAAGGCGTCATGGCGGGCACCCGCGCCCGGGTAATAGGCCCGACGAGTACGGATCTGGGCCAAGGTCTGCGTCAACGCGCCCAGGAATGCTTCCCGCTGCGGCCAGTCCGCCCACGTCACAATCACCCGTGCGGCCAGACAATTGAATCCGGCATTGTTCACCAACATGGTGGCCACGTGCTCCGCTTGATACAACAGCTCGCCCATTGACCACTTCCCCGGCACCACAATCACGGGCGACACATTGCCGAGCTCGGCACTCACCGGCTTGTTCAGCAACGGCCGGTCTTCGGCCTTGCGGGCCGCCCCTTCGGCGCCGGTGCCGAAGACGATGGCGTCGTAGGTCTTGTCGGATCCCGTGATGTGCACATCGTCGATCTGCGGGTGGTTGGTCAAGTGCTGCCCCACCTCAGCCCCGCCAGTCACGATGCGCAACACGCCCGCTTCAATGAGGGCACCGAGGGCCCGACTCCAGTGCGGCACCAAGTACTCGTTGACCGGGTTGGCCTTCATCACGACGACCTTGCCTTCGACGAAGAGCTTGGACAGCACGTCGCGCGGGCCGAGTGAAGCCACGTTTCCCGCCGCCAGTACCAGCGACACACCGGCATGCCCGGACGGGTCGGCATAGGCGCGGGCCTGTCCGGACTCGAGATCTTCTCGGGTCACGCCTGGCTGCATGAAGATCTCGGCGGTCGTCTGCGGAAACACGACACGGTCGAAGGTCGAATCGGGAAAGACCTGCACGCGCAGGCGACCGTCCGACGCCGTGCGGATCGGCCCCGAAAATGATGGCCGACCTGATTCTGCAATCTGCCGGAGCGATTCGACCAGGAGCCGAGTCATGCGCACCAGCGTCCCCACTCCAGCAAAGAGTTCTTCACCCGCCTCGGGGGAGCCCCACTCGAGACCCTTGGCTTGGCAGGCCGAGCGCAGCCACGGATCCTGTTCGGTCATGGTGTCGCGCAACACCCGAGCCAACAGATCGGCCCGATCCGCAGCCGTTGTGGCCGCCCAGGTCGCGGCCCGGCTCGCTACCTCGGCCACCACAGCGTCGAGTGACGAGGTGTCCAGAGCACCGACGCCAGTTGGGGATGCGCCGCTCGACTCAGTCGGCCCCACCGCTCCTCGAGTGGTCAACGTCATGGTCTTCTCCTCATGCTCGTCTCTTACCCACTTCACCTTCGGCTCATGCCTGCCTGCCGATCAAGTGAGATGTGGCAGCACGCGCTCGCTGAGGAGTGCCAGGTGCTCCAGATCGTCCAAATCCAACACTTGCAAGTACACGGTGTCGACTCCAAGTGCCCCGAAGGCTTGTAGTCGCTCAATCACTTCGTCAGGCGTCCCCGTGGCGCCGTTGGTCCTCAACTCGGACTCCTGGCGACCGATGCGCTTCGCCCGCCGGGCCACTTCCGCTTCGTCTTCTCCGCAGCACACCACTTGAGCCGCCGAGAGGCCGAGCGTGCCGGGGTCGCGCTCTCGCACCTCACAGGCCGCCCGCACCCGGTCGAATTGCGCGGCGGTGTCGGCCAGAGAGGAAAAGGCCATATTGAATTCGTTACCGAACGTGGCGGCCAACCGAGGCGTGCGATTCGGACCCTTGCCACCAACGATGATCGGTGGGTGAGGCTGCTGGGTCGGCTTGGGCAGCGCCGGGCTGTCAGCCAGCTGATAGTGCCGACCGTCGAATGCGAACGTCTGACCCACTGGGGTCGCCCACAATCCGGTGATGATGGCCAGCTGCTCCTCCAGCCGCTCAAAGCGTTCGACTACCGGAGGGAACGGAATGCCGTAGGCGGTGTGCTCGCCTTCAAACCAACCGGCACCCAGTCCGAGCTCAACCCGGCCGCCACTCATGTCGTCGACCTGGGCCACCGAGATGGCCAGCGGCCCGGGTAGTCGGAATGTGGCGGAGGTGACGAGCGTGCCCAAGCGAATGCGGCTGGTCTCGCGGGCCAGACCGGCCAAGGTGAGCCAGGCATCGGTCGGGCCTGGCATCCCGTCGCCGCCCATGGTGAGGTAGTGGTCGGAGCGGAAGAGGGCATCGAATCCGCTGGCCTCGGCGCACTGCGCCACCGCCAATAGTTGGTCGTAACTGGCCCCTTGTTGCGGCTCAACAAAAATCCGTACCTTCATGCTCCCCACGCTAGACCGCACGCCATCTCGTTGAACCGGGGCAAACTGACCCCATGCACATTGGAGTGATCTTCCCGCAGAGCGAATTGGGCGGCGATCGAGGTGCTGTGCGCGCCTACGGTGAGGCCGCGTCGGACCTGGGGTACTACTACCTGGCGGCCTACGACCACGTCCTGGGAGCGGACACCGACGTCCATGGCGACATTGGCGGCCCGTACACCATTGACACCACTTTTCACGAGCCGTTGTTGCTGTTCTCGTACCTGGCGGCCTTCACTCCACTGCACTTCGCCACCACCATTCTCATCGCCCCTCAGCGCCAAACCGCGCTGTTGGCCAAGCAGGCGGCCGAGCTCGACCTGCTGAGCGACGGTCGATTCCGACTCGGCCTCGGCATCGGCTGGAACGCCGTCGAGTACGAAGCGCTGGGTGAGGACTTCGCCACCCGCGGCGCTCGCTTAGAAGATCAGGTCGACGTGCTCCGCCAGCTTTGGACGCAAAGGAGCGTCACCGTGGACACCCCCTTTCACCACATCACCGCGGCCGGCATCGCACCCCCGCCCATTCAGCGACCGATACCCATCTGGATCGGCGGCCACTCACCGGCTGCGCTGCGCCGAGTCGGGCGCGTAGCTGACGGGTGGCTCCCCCAGGTGCACCCGGGCGGTGGTTTGGACGACTCCTTAGCCATCATTGCCGAGGCCGCCCGAGGGGCCGGTCGCGACCCGTCCGACATCCCCTTTGAAGGCCGGGTGGACTACGGGGACTGGGACCTCGACCGGATCGCCCTGCACGCCGGGCGTTGGCGTGAAACCGGAGCCAGTCACCTGGGGATCAACACGATGCGGGCGGGGTGTGCGTCGGTCGATGAGCATATTGCGGCGCTCAGCGCCGTGGCCAAGGTGCTGCTGTGACATTCCTGAGTGTTCGGCCTGTCAAGATACGGCGGTGAGCGACGACCAAGGCGGCTACCCAGGCGCTCCGCCTGACTGGTACCCGGACCCGGCCGGAGGGCCGGGGAAGCGGTGGTGGGATGGTTACGCCTGGACCGAAGGCGTCGTGCTCCCCAGCCAACCGCCCGCTCCGACCGTTGGTGTCCCGATGCCGGGATATGGGGCCTCGAGCGCACCGGGCGTAGCCCCGTACTGGTCGGCCGGACCCAATCCGGACACGTTGTTCCAAGACGAGCTGAGGTTCACCAAGTGGGGCCGGGTCGCCGTGGTGGTCCTGGGGATGTATTTCCTTTGGCAATACGTGTACGTGCGGGTTGAGCGTTCATTTTTTCGAGCCATTGGACACGAGTACCACAAAATAATTGTGGCCACTCAGCACCATCAGCCCGTACCGCAATTCTCGCTTCCCCAAAACGCCAACAGCGGGATTTTCGCCTACAACCCCGTGTTCGAACTCGTCGCCTTGGCCGCCGTCATCCTCGCGTGTATTTGGCAATATCGGGCGGCCTCGACGGCACGCGCCTTGGGATTTCCGGCCAAACATTCTCCGGGCTGGGGCGTGGGCTCATGGTTCGTACCCGTCGTCAGCTGGTGGATGCCCTATCAGGCCATTCGTGACTGCCTGGCGCCCGACGATCCCCATCGGTCCATCGTCAAGCAGTTCTGGTTCTTCCTCATTTCCAGCCAGTTGTTCTCCTTGGTGGCCGTCGTTTTGACCATCACCTCCACCAGTGCGGTGACGGTGGTCTTTTCGTGCCTGGGTGCCCTCTGTTGCATCGGCATCATTGTGACGGCTCCCCGTTACATCAGAGCTATTGCCGAGTCGCACCAGGCCGCCGTAGGCCAACCGGGGCCTGGAACCCCTATGACTGGGTAACCACAAATCCCCAACTGTTCACCCTCAGATTTCACTCTGGTTACTCGAAATTCATCTGGCCTCTGTACGGTCGCTTACGTGCCAGGTACTGAGTTCAACTCCGGAACCCAAAAAGCGGTGGAAGTAGTGGCGCCGCCCACCTCAATGATCGACCCGGCCCTGCAATCTCTTGACCCCGACGGCTCGCGCCCGCTGCATGTCATGCACTCGAAGGATCTCTGCTTGGGCTTCGACGGCCGAGCCGTACTGAGCGACGTCAACATGTCCTTCACCCGAGGCACCATCACGGCGCTGATTGGACCGACCGGGTCGGGCAAGTCCACCTTCCTCCGCACTATGAACCGCATGAACGATCGGGTACCCGGTTTTCAGCGCACGGGTGACGTCACCTTGGACGAAGTGAGCCTGTGGTCGCCCGACGTGGAACTCCTGACCTTGCGCCGCCGAGTGGGCATGCTCTTCCAGCGGCCAAATCCATTCCCCATGTCGATCCGCGACAACGTGGTGGCCGGTGTCAAAGCGCACCGCATCGCCAAGGGCAAGCAGCTCGACGTGGTGGCCGAACAACGGCTGCGCGAAGTTGGTCTGTGGGATGCGGTCAAGGACAGGCTGGGCGACTCACCGTTTCGCCTCTCGGGTGGACAACAGCAGCTGTTGTGCTTGGCCCGGGCCCTGGCGGTGGGACCGGAAGTCCTGCTGCTCGATGAGCCCACGTCCGCGCTCGACCCCATTTCGACCGAACTGGTCGAAAGCCTTCTCCGTACCTTGGTACCCGCGCTCACGCTCATTGTGGTGACCCACAACTTGGGCCAAGCCCAACGCCTCTCACACACGACGATGTTCTTTTACCAAGGTGCGCTCATTGAGCACGGTCCGACCGAGCAGCTCTTTGCGAATCCCACGGCGCCCGAGACCCAGCGTTACGTCAGCGGCCGCATCGGCTGAGCAGTTGGCGGGTCCGCTTCAGGGACGTCCGCGCCATGACTTCGCCAGGGACACCGAAGCGCGACCCGCACAGAGTTCTCACTACCCAGGAGAAGAGGTACATCAACCAATGAGGAGGCACACCAACGTGACTCGGACCCCCCGAGCATTCCGTTTCATTCGCCAGTCCGCTATCGGTGGCGCAGTCGCCGCCATTGCGCTTTCCGCCGCGTCGGTGGCTGGCGCGGCAGCACCAACCATCCCGGCGCCGCCTTCATCCGCCGTGACCGTGGCCGAGACCGGGAGCTCCCTGCTCTACCCACTGTGGAACCTGTGGCAGCCGGTGTATTCGCATCAGTACCCCTCCGTCACCATCTCGACGGCATCGACGGGATCGGGAGCGGGCATTTCGCAGACGTTGGCCGGCACCGCCAACATCGGCGCATCCGACGCCTACTTGGCGCCAGCCCAGGTCCAAGCGAACAAGAACGCGTTGAACATCCCTCTGGCCATTTCAAGCCAGTTCATCGCCTACAACGTTCCGGGAGTGAAGAACCTGAAATTGTCGGGCAACGTGATTGCTCAGATCTATCAAGGCAGCATCACCAAGTGGAATGCGGCGCCGATCGCCAAGCTCAACAAGGGCGTGACATTGCCGTCGACCCCAATCGTGACCGTGCACCGGGCTGACGGCAGTGGCGACACGTTCATCTTCAGCCAGTTCATGTCGGCCACTAACTCGACCTGGAACACCAAGATCCCAATCGGGACGACCATTCCGTGGCCAACCGTGAGTGGCGCGCTGGCTGAGACCGGCAACTCGGGCATGTTGTCCGGGTGCTCCGCCACACCGGGCTGCATCGCCTACATCGGGGTCAGCTACCTGCAAAAGGCCCAGGCGGCCAACCTCGGAGAGGCACTGCTCCAGAACGCCAAGGGTCAGTTCGTCCTTCCGACCACGGCGACCGTGACGGCGGCAGCAGCCAGCTTCACGGCCAAGACTCCCAAGAGCGGTGCGATCTCCATGATCAACAGCTCGGCCAAGGGTGCGTACCCGATCATCAACTACGAGTACGCCATCGTGTTGGCCAATCAGCCGAGTTCGACTACCGCTTCGGCCATCCGGTCGTTGCTGACATGGGCCATCTCGCCTGCACAGGGAAGTAGCACCACGTTCTTGAACTCGGTGAACTTCGTGCCCCTGCCGGCCAAGGTTGTGACTCAGTCGATCGCGCAGATCAAGAAGATTAAGTAGTGCCGGCGGACGGCACCCCGGTGGGCGCAGTGCCCATCGGGGTGCACGGTCCGTCACCCAGTTCGGCCGGGCAACCGCCTCGCGGACCGACACCATGGGGTCGGATCGCCAACCTGGCCCGACGCAATGAAGAGACCGGATGGCGCGTCGCCGGCCGCATCGCCGTCGTACTCCCTCTAGCGGCGCTGCTCTTTGCCATCACGATCCTGGCCATCAAGGCCTGGCCGTCCATCCGGGTCAACGGTTTCCACTTTTTGACCGGATCGGCCTGGGCCCCGGGCTCGACGTACGGCTCCATCATCAAGACCGATGGCGTCTCCCACCCGCAAGGCTCTTCCTACGGCGCCTGGCCGCTCATTTTGGGCACCATCCAGACCTCGGTGATCGCCGTCGTCATTGCCTTGCCCATCTCCATAGGCGCCGCCTTCGCCATCACCGAACGATTGCCCCGATCGGCCGCCCGGGTCCTCGGCTTCACAGTCGAACTTCTGGCCGGAGTGCCGAGCGTGGTCTTCGGCCTCTGGGGCATCTTGACCCTCGGACCGTTCCTGGCTCAGAACGTGTATCCCCACATTGCCAACGTGATGCCCGATGTCCCCGTGCTCCGGTACTTCCGCAGCCCGACCGGCCACGGTGAAGGACTGCTCACCGGAGGCATTGTGCTGGCCATCATGATCATCCCGATCATCACGGCCACCACACGCGACCTGCTCAGGCAGGTACCCAGTCTGCCCAAGGAAGGCGCTTCCTCACTCGGCATGACGGAATGGGAAGTGGCCCGTTCGGTGACCCTGCCGTGGGTGCGCTCCGGGGTGATCGGCGCCACCGTGCTCGGACTCGGGCGGGCCATCGGCGAGACCATCGCGTTAGCCATGGTGACCGGGAGCATTATTCAAGTGGCGCCCAACATCTACAGCCCGATGACGACCATCGCCGCCACCATCATCAGTCAGCTCGACTCGGCCCAAACCGACGCCACCGGATTTGCCATCTCTGCCCTCGCCGAGGCGGCCCTAATCCTCGCCGTCATTTCGGTGGTGGTCAACGTCATTGCTCGCATGATCATCAACCGGACCTCTCGGCTCGGGGCGAACGCGTGACGGGACACATTCGGTGACCACCACCCGTTGGCGCTCCATTAGCACCTGGCTCTTCAAGCTCGGTGCGTACCTGGCTCTCCTGGCTGTGCTGGTGCCGGCCGTGTGGCTCATCGGTGGTGTGGTGGCTCGGGCGGTGCCCAACTTCGAGTGGGATGTGCTGTGGACCCCCACCCAGGGCACTAACGGTGGCCTGGAGAACGCCATTTTGGGCACGTTCGTCCTCATGTTCGGCGTCTTGATCGTGGCCGGCTCGATTGGCGTGTTGGCGGGAATCCATCTGGCCGAACTGTCGCGGCCCCGAAAGAGCGGTAAGGCCAGCGGAGGCATCTTCCGGCTGGCCATCGAGGTGCTGTCCGGCTTTCCATCCATCGTGCTGGGGTACGTGGCCTACGTCGCCTTAGTGGTGGGCTTGAACTGGCATTTCGGCATACTGCCCGCCGTCTTGACCCTCTCGGTCCTGGTCATCCCCTATATCGCCAAGGGCACCGAATCGGCGCTGCGCCAGGTTCCCAACGGCTACCGGGAAGGCGCCGTGGCGCTGGGCATCTCAACCGGTCGCACCTTGCGCACCATCGTCCTTAAGGCGGCACTTCCGGGCATCGCCACCGGACTCCTGCTCGCTCTGGCTATTTCGGGTGGCGAGACGGCACCGCTCCTCCTCACCGCTGGCTGGACCAATCAGCTCCCCAGCTTCCACCTGATCAACCAACCGGTGGCCTACCTGACCTACCCCGTCTATACCTTCTACAACGACCCCAGCCACCATGCCCAGGTCCTGTCCTATGACGCGGCATTGCTGCTCATCGTCCTGGTGCTCGGCTTACTGGTCTCGGCCCGCGTCATCGTGGCGCGCACTCAGCGTCACTCCGAAGCGGGAGCTTGACCAGCACCCTGGCCCAGGCCATATGGTTTGACCTGTTCATCAACCAGAAGGAGCAGCTGTGAGCGTAGGACCTGAGTGGGGACCATTGGCCAGACTGGCCGGAATTTGGGAGGGCGACAGCGGCGAGGACGTGGCTTTCTCCAACGAGAAGGGCGAGGTTGCGCTCACTCCGTACCGGGAGCACACCGAGTTCAAGCCTTTCGGACCGGTGGAGAATGGCTCACAGACTCTCTACGGGCTCGATTACCGGATGGCGGCGTGGCGGGGCACCGAAGAGAACCCGTTCCACACCGAGGTGGGCTACTGGCTCTGGGATGCCACCGATCAGCAGGTGATGCGTTGCTTCCTTATCCCACGCGGCTCGGCGCTTATCGCCGGCGGGAAAGTCGATGCCGACGCCACCAAGTTCACCTTGACCTCCGAAGTGGGCTCGGAAACGTACGGCATTCTCTCCAACAATTTCCTGGCGGCGCAGGCTCGGTGCATCCGTTATGAGGTGTCGATCGACCTGAGCGAAGACGGGGTGTTCGGCTACGTCGAGACCTCGACCATCGAACACGGGAAGATGCCCGAGCATCTGGTGCACACCGACGGATGCATCCTGCGCCGCATCGCCGACGCTTGAGCCTGCGCCGACCCGATAGGGTCGGCGCCGCATCACAGGGAGGTTGCCCATGTTCGAATGGTCGGAAGAACAGCTCGCTATTCGCGACGCGGTCCGCCGCTTCATTGAAGAAGAGGTCAAGCCCAACGTCGAGGCGCTCGAGCACGGAGACACCCCGCCCTATGAGGTGATGCGCAAGCTGTATCGGACCTTCGGGCTTGATGCCATAGCCCGGGATACGTTCAAGCGTCAGCTGGAACGCCGAACCTCCGATGCGCCGGCACCCGAGCGCCAAGAAGGTGGCGGAAACGCCGCCATGGTGTTGATCCCCATCATTGAGATCTGCCACTACTGCCCCGGCATCGTGACCGCACTGGGCGTGAGCACAGGTCTGGCTGCCGGGACCATCATGAAGCAGGGCACCCCGGCGCAGATGGAACGGTGGGGCCTCGACCTCTTGACGCTGGACAAGATCGGTGCCTGGGCCATCACTGAACCGAATTCGGGTTCGGACGCTCTGGGCGGCATGCAGTCCACCGCGGTGCGAGACGGTGAGGAGTACATCCTCAACGGAAACAAGACGTTCATCACCAACGGCCCCTACGCCGACACGATCGTCTTCTACGCCAAGCTCGACGACGGCAGCGACACGCCGATGCGTCAGCGTCCTGTCCTCACCTTCATTCTCGACAAGGGCATGCCGGGCTTGGAGCAATCGGCCCCCTTCCGCAAGATGGGCCTGCACTCCTCGCCGACCGGCGAACTCTTCCTCAGCGACGTCCGGGTCAGCCGGGACCGCCTGCTGGGGGAGAGCGAGGGTGTGGCCGGCGGGAGCGAGGGTCGAGAGAGCGCCAAGGGCAATTTCACCACCGAACGGGCCGGGGTGGCGGCCATGTCCCTCGGGTTAATCGAGGAATGCCTGAAGCTCTCGGTGCAATACGCCAAGGACCGACTGCTCTGGGAACGTCCCATCTCGGAGTTCCAGCTGATTCAGTTGAAGTTGGCCCGCATGGAAATTGCCCGGCTCAACGTGGAGAACCTGGTCTTCCGCCACATTGAGATGTCGTCAGCGGGCAAGAGCCTGACCTTGGCCGAAGCATCGGCCATGAAGCTCTACTCCGCCCAAGCCGCCTCAGAAGTGGCCATGGAAGCGGTGCAGCTTTTTGGGGGGAACGGCTACATGTCCGAGTTTCGGGTGGAGCAACTGGCCCGGGACGCCAAGGTGTTCCAGATCTACGCCGGGACCGACGAAATTCAGGTCACCCACATCGCCCGCGACCTACTCAATCGCTGAGCGGGGCCAGAACCGATGCCCGACTTCTCTGGCTCGGCATCGATTGACGCCGTCTACGACGACATGGTCGACCTGCGTCGGGCCGTGCACCGTCTGCCCGAGCTTGCCTTCGCCGAACACGCCACTACCGCACTCATCCGGGACCGCATGGCGACGCTCGATTTGCCCGAGGTGCAACGGTTCACTGAGACCGGGGGAATCTTCGCTTTGGACGGAAGGAAACCCGGTCGCACGGTCGTCCTGCGAGCCGACATTGACGCACTGCCCATTGACGAGAATGCGGCCAACCCGTTCCCTTCTGATGTGGCGGGCGTCATGCACGCCTGCGGTCACGACATCCACGTGGCGGCGTTGCTGGGGGTGGCCGCGGCATTGAGTACGCGTCGTGAGGATCTGGCCGGACGTTTTATTTTCCTTTTCCAACCAGCCGAAGAGGCCCTGTGCGGCGCCAAGAAGATGATCGAGGCTGGCGCACTCGAAGTCATGACCGGGGCGCAGCTGGTGGGCTTTCACGTCACCTCCTTTGCTCCCACCGGGCTGGTGGCGCTCCGCCCGGGCATTGCCATGGCAGAGGCGCATTCGATGTCCATCACGTTGTCCGGTCCGGGCGGCCATGGCGCAGTGCCCGCCGACCAAGGCGATGTCGTTCGAGCGAGCGCTGACCTGGTCAGTCGGCTCGGATCGGTAGCCGAGAATCTCGAGTACGAAGGAACCAACTGCATCTGCAGCGCCGGCATGATCTCGGCCGGCACCGCGGTCAACGTGGTGCCCACCAGGGCCCGCGTCTCGGGAACTGTGCGTACGTTTACCGGCGAGCAACGGGTCGAAGCGCTGGCTCGACTGAGCGCCCTGTGCGACACCATCGCCGACATGTATGGGGTGGCCGCACTCCTGGAACTTCCCGAAAACACCCCCGCGGTGGTCAATGACAGCGACGTCACCGACGTGGTGGAAGCCGCCGCGCAAGCTGTACTCGGACCCGATGGCGTCATGCGAATTCCCCCGTCCGCACCCAGTGATGACGTGAGCGAATTCCTGAGCCATCTCCCCGGCTGCTATTTCTTCGTAGGCGGGGCGGCCGCTGATGGGAGCAGCGGCATGCACCACAGCCCGGGTTTTGCCGTGGAAGACGAAGCGCTACGGGTCGGAGCCAACGTGCTCCTGCGCAGCGCTCTAGCGTTGGCCGCACCATGAGCGCGGCAGATTTGTTTTCTATCGCCGGCAAGACGGCGTTGGTCACCGGGGGCACGCGGGGCATCGGCAGAATGATCGCCGAGGGCTTCGTCGAGGCGGGCGCCACCGTCTACATCTCCTCGCGCAAAGCCAGCGCGTGCGAAGAAGTGGCGGCTGAACTTTCGGCCAAAGGCACGTGCATTGGCATTCCGGCCGATCTCTCCACCGAAGCGGAATGCCGCCGCCTGGCCGAAGAGATCACCCAGCGGGCGGGCAAACTCGACATTTTGGTCAACAACGCCGGCGCCACCTGGGGTACACCGCTGGCCGAGTTCGACGAGGCAGCCTTTGAGAAGGTGCTCGCCCTCAATGTGAAGGGCGTGTTCCACCTGACCAGGTTCCTCGTTCCGCTACTCGAAGCCAGCGGCAGTCTCGACGACCCAGCCCGGGTCATCAACATCGGATCCATTGACGGCATACAAGTGCCGGCGCTCGAGACCTACTCCTATTCGGCCTCGAAGGCCGCCGTCCACCAGCTGACCAGACACCTGGCCAAGCGCCTGGCCCCGAACATCACGGTCAACGCGATCGCACCGGGACCGTTCCCGTCCAAAATGATGGCGGCCACGCTCGAGTCCTTCGGTGATCAGATCGTCGCCGGTGCGCCGCTCAAACGCATCGGTCGTCCCGACGACATGGCCGGGACTGCCATCTTCCTTTCCAGCCGGGCCGGTTCGTACCTGACCGGTGCCATCATTCCGGTTGACGGTGGCATCGCCACCACGCACTGACCACTCGCCACACATCACTAGGGGGACCAATGCTGCTGCTGCACGAAGTGCACAAGGTGGCGGGAGCGCAGGAGGAGGCGTTCGACGCCGCCTACCGCGATGACTACCTGCCCACCCTGGGGAAGACCTCAGATACCCGATTGCTGTGGTACTTACGCTTGGCCCACGGCAGCGGCGCCGCCTACACCGTGGTCACCATCACCGGTTGCCGCGATGCGGCCGCGTGGGCCACCTTGGCCGAACGCATTCGCACGGGGGACCTGGTGGACTGGTCCACCAAGGTGGACGGCATGCGTCACGAGTGTCAGGCCAAGATCGTCACCCCGTTGCCCTGGTCACCGCGTCAGGACATCGACCTGACCACCGTGCCGAGCATGGCGGAAGAACACGAGCAGAGCTTGTTCATGGAAGACACGGCGTGGCCGCACGCGGGTGGCTTGTCGGCCTACATCGAGAAGGCCGGCTCCCAGTACGCCCCTTCATTGGATGAGTCCAAGGAACAACACCGCAACATCATTGAACTCGAGGCGGCCTATCAACCGGTCTTCGGGTCGCACAAAACCACCGAAGTGATCCTGTGGCAAAGGATCACCAACCAAAAGGCGTTGCTGTGGCTGCTGGCCAACGACCTGCCGCCCTCGGCCACGGCTCCCGGCACCTGGATGCACGATGCCCTCGCCGTGCGTGACCAGTGGGAGAGCCGCATCCTTCGATCGACCAGTTGGTCGCCGCTCTATTGATGCGGCGGAGGAAAACCCCCTAGCGGTTCGACGCCTCGTCCCCGCTCTCCCGCTTCGAGGAGTCGTCCAATCTCGGCCACTTCAGCCTCCACGGAACGGGCGAACCATCTCCCCGCGACGAAATCGTGGAGCCAGCCCAGCGGACCGTGGCCCAATTCGAGCTCCTCGACGTGCCGGATGCGCGTTCCTCCCTCCACCGCGTCAATCTCGAACCAGGCGTGGAGGGACTTTGGGACGCCGTGCTCGAGAGTGACGTCGATGTGATGGGGACGATTCCACTGGTAACGGGTGATCACCGAACCACGAAAGCGCCCGAGAAACTTTCCGTCTTCACGAGCCAGCATGCCCGATGGTGTGTCGGCCAGCTTTGTGACCCACACCATCTTCGTATCCGCCTTCGTGTACTGCGCCGGATCCAGCACGAAGTCGAACACTTCGTCGGGCGTCACCCCTCGGGCCACTGTGGTGCCTTCTCCCCTGACCATTGCCCGTCCACCCTTTCGCCCTTGTTGCCATTGTGGCCCAAGGGATGACCAAGCGCACCGAGCGATTCATCCCTAATATGACGTCAGGGTCACCGTCGAGGTGATGCCAGGGGGAGGGTATCGAGTGCGATCGAGACGATACGTGCACGCGTTGGTGGCTGCATTGAGCCTCGGTGGCCTGGCCGTCATCTGCTCGTCAGGACCAAGCGCCGGCGCAACGACCGCGGCTTCCACCACGACGGGCGACAGCGTGCCGCTGGTGGCGGGAGGCAAGACGCCCAAGTCCGGGTACCTGGTGTACTGGGATCAGAACGAGGAGGAGGACTTCTTGTCCATGCCTTCGGGAACCCAGGGCCAACTTTTGCCGCCCTGGGATCCGAACGGACAGATGTGCCTCCTGCCCGATGGACGCTTCGTGGTCGGGTACGACCCCACCCTGCCGGCACAGGACAATCTCGGTAGCGCCAAGCCGTACAAGCAACCAGCCGACGGCGAGGAACTCGATGAGCCCAACGGTTCATTCAGCGGACAGACCCTTTATATCCCCGGCAAGTTCAAAATGCCCGGTCAGACTATTGGCAGCGATTCACCGCCGACTTCCAACGGGGTGTTCAATAACAACCAGACCTACACCGGCTGTGCGGTGGATAAGTCCGGCAATGTGTTCGGAAACGACATCGCCACGGCTCAGGGACAGTATCCGCCTCCCAGCAGCGGACGATTGGTGGAATGGTTCGCGCCCAACTACACCACCTCATGCATTATTTACGGCCCAACCACGGGAGGGACGGGACCACATCACACCGACGGGTCGGGTGGACTGGCTCAACCAGGAACAATGGCGTTGGCTGACAACCAAGACCTCCTGGTCCCGAACGTCGGCACGTCGAGCGTGCTTCGATTCGCCCATGCATCCATGCCCACCAGCGCGGCGGAATGCCCCGGTGGGGTCTATCCGCGTTCGAAGGTGCGCGTGTCCACTTTCGTCAAGGGATTGTCATTCGCCGCCGGGATAGCGAAAGACCCAACCTGCGATTGCTTTGCCGTCAGCAGCTACATCGGAAACCCAGGCATCCAATGGTTTTCTAAGACTGGGCAGCCTGAAGCGGGACGGGCTTCAGTGCCAGGCACCACAATCACCGACCTCGGCAAAACTCCCGACCAATACAACCCTTTCGGCATGGCATTCGCTCCGGACGGCACCTTGTACTTCATTGACATCCATGTGGCCTGCACCTCGGGCTTGTCCGGCTGCGGTCCGGCCAATTACGGGGGCCGGGTGATGAAGGTCACCTTTGCCAATGGGCAACCGTCGACACCCGTCGCCATCGCAACCGGCTTCGATTTCCCGACCAGTGTCACCGTATGCGTACCGGCCAAAACCGTCTGTCCGTATCCGACGGGAAAAATCAAGGCCCCACTCTCGGGTCCGTCGGAGAATCCTGCACCGGATGCCGGCCCCACGTCGAACACTCCGGGCAAGGCTGGCTTTGGTTGATCAACCATGTCGCGAACGGCACCGCTCGACGTGGCAATGAACCGGAGGAACCTTCGTCGAGCAATCCGAGCTCTCGTGATTCCATTGGCGGCCACACTCATCGTCGTTGGATGCGCCAGCGCGAGCAGTTCGGCCAGCGAACGATCGTCCTCGCGCCTCAGTGTGCCCAGCCCCTGGGACTGGCCCACCTACGGCCACGATGCCCAGCACACGTTTCATGGACGCACCACGTTGACCCCGACCATCGTCACCTCACTGAAGGTGGCCTGGTTCTTTCCCACTGCTGACGCGGTCACGGCCACTCCTACCGTGGTCGGCAACACCGTGTACGTCGGATCATGGGACACCTTCTTCTACGCGCTCAACCTGAAGACAGGTGCCTTGCGCTGGAAGTTCAAGTTGGGCGCCCAGGACGCCGTCACCCCGTATCCCGGGCAGGACCCCCGTGACGTCACCTCTGACGGAGGGCTCGTCACCTCCTCGGCCTGGTATGAACCCGGCAACGGCAGCCGACCAAACCTGGTGATCTTCGGCGGCGGGTACACGCTCTATGCACTCAATGCCGCCACCGGCGCGCTCTTTTGGCGCCACGACTACACCGGCCAACCCGAACAACCTCCGAACCCCGATCACGACGGGTCCCGAATCTTCTCCTCGCCGGTTGTCGTCGGGAACAACATCCTCTTCGGCGTGGACGTCGACGGCGACACCGGCTATCGGGGCTATGTCACCGCAGCCAATCTCAATACCGGTCAACCGGTGTGGGAATTCCAAACAGACACCGATGCCGCCGGACAGGTGCTCAACAACGGCTGCGGCAGTGTGTGGTCGTCCGGCACCGTGCTGCCCAGCCTCGGGCTGGTGGTCTTCGACACTGCCGACTGCGACTTTTCCAACACACAGCACTTGTCCGAATCCGTCTTCGCGCTGCATATTTCCAATGGTCATCTGGCGTGGGTCTACCATCCGGACCTCTCAGCCATCGGGTGTGACTGGGATTTCGGCGCCACACCCAATGCCGGTATCACCCCTCGGGGCAAGGCGACCTTCCTCGGCGTGGGCGGCAAGGACGGAACGTATTACTCCCTCAACCCGGCCACGGGCAAGCTGCGCTGGGCCACCAACGTGGTGTTCGGAGGCTTCGCCGGAGGCTTCATCGCCACCACTGCCTTCGACGGAAGTCGCGTCTATGGCTCGACAGCCATCGGCGACTTCGGGAAGTTCGAAAAGGACACCGCCGTTCTCTGCGATCCGAGTAATCCGCGCGATACCGCCAAGCAGGAGCCGACGACGCACGCCTTCAACGCGACCAGCGGCGCCGTGGTCTGGCAGGACCAAAACGCCCCGTCATTTGCGCCGACCACAGTGGCTGGCGGCATGACATTCAACGGTCCGACGTTGACCGGCAACATTTTGCAAGTGCGCGATGCCGCCACCGGTCGCCTGCTCGACTCGGTGGCCCTTCCCGGAGCCAACTGGTCAGGTGTGGCCACGGTCGGCAACTCGTTGGTCGCCGGCATCGGATCGTCCTACACGGCTCAACCGGCTGGCATTGCCGCCATCACCCCAAATGGAGTGCCACCGGTCGTGCCCAGTCATCGGGCAGCGTGACGCCTACTCCACCGAAGTTGGCCACCGCTCGGATGCCCAAGAGCTCCAGCTGGTGTGGCCATCTGGAGGCGGGTCGAGCTCAACGCCGCTGAGTTCCGCATCGTCAGGAGCCTCGAAGAGAGGCCGGTACTCGGCGAGGTCCTCATCGCTAATGAAGAACGTCGCTTCACCATCACTTGATGCTCGTCCATCACGCCGACGTCGCTGCTCGACTTCGTCAATCTCGAGGTAGACGAGCTCGCACGACGCCCCGACCGCGGCGGCCAGTACTCGCAGCGCTGTTCGTTCGTCCTTGCTCCAGACGCCAAAATCCAAGACAACATCAATCCCTTTGTGCAAGGTCCGAACGGCCAACCAGACGAAGCGCCCCTCGAGAACGGCCCGCTTGCCGTCAGCCTCGTGATGGCCGAACAGGGGGATCATCCACTCGTCGGGGGTCAGCCTCAGTGCCGCTCGTTCCTCCTCGATCTGTTTGGCCCGAGTGCTCTTGCCCGATGCCGGAAGCCCGACCATCACATAGAGCGTCGGTGGTGACTGCATCACATCCCCCATTGTGCCGGATGGCCCTTTTCAAACCGTCGGCAGCGCAACCTTTTCGCTCGCTCGCCGGCCCACTATTCCCTTTGCCAATGCGCCGAGCACATCGACCGTGGTATCCCAATCGATGCAGGCGTCGGTGATGCTCTGTCCGTACGTGAGATCAGCTCGACGAGCCGAGCCGAATTCCTGTCGACCCCCGACCAAGAAGCTCTCAAGCATGATGCCGGCGATGCCGGGCTCTCCGGCGGCGCACCGCTGTGCCACCTCTGAGGCAATCTTCGGTTGGACGTGATGGTCCTTGCCGCTATTGGCATGGCTGGCATCGATGACGACTCGCCCAGGAAGTCCGGCTCGTTTGAGTCGATCCAATGCATCGGCCACGTGCGCATGGTCGTAGTTGGGTCCGGCCGAGCTGCCCCGTAGGACCACGTGACCATCCGGATTCCCGGTGGTCTGGAAGATAGCGGCACGACCATCGGGATCGATGCCCGGGAATACCTGAGCTCCACTGGCCGCGGCGACTGCGTCCACCGCGCTCTGGACATCGCCATCGGGGGAGTTCTTGAATCCAATCGGCATGGACAGCCCACTGGCGAGCTGGCGATGGATTTGGCTTTGCGTGGTGCGAGCG